>OGQL01001809.1_pt1 | contig 14890 bp, 10 predicted proteins | sample 1553211 | NCBI WGS metagenome assembly OGQL01 (sample SAMEA2579942, study PRJEB22360) | human gut metagenome
CCCATTTTAGTACAGATATCTCAGGATAGTAGCGTTCTTTTTGGATAGTCGGTGATAGTGCAGTTGCACCGATACACTCACGAAATTATTAACACCTTATCGACACGGAAACCATTTTAAACGATGATTACCGTAGTTCAAAAACTTCCGGATAAAAGCAAACCGATATCCTGCTTAACCATCTTCCCTTGTTACCTTATCAAGTGCGATAGAAGTAATAGTCTTCTTATCTCCGCTTTTTGTGATAACATATGTCATAGACTTACTGGAAACGTGCTCTGTCACAAGCCCGGGGATAGAAACCGTAGGCGGATAATAGTCAACCGTCAACGTATATGTTTCTCCGACATTTTCCACCTTAGATACCTGAGGATAGTAGTTGGGCACACGGTTTGTATCGGCTACAATATAAACCTTCTTCTCGGAATTATACGTTGCCAGATCCTGAACGTGACCTACCGTCTGATGTGTAACCTCTATACTGTTGCCGAAGATATTTTTTGCCGCTGTTTCAACGTCAAATTCGGGGATATACATTACACCCGTGTCAGTCTCATAGTTTGAAGTATCGCCGGTGAGCAGTATTCTCGATACAGCCGCCTTGATTATGGTAGACTGTGTAAGCGTTGACGCGTCCTCAAAGCTGGGTGGGTCGGTCGCTACTATAGGATAGAGATAGAGCGCAAACTCTTCCTTGAGGTCGGTCTGATTTGCTATTCGGTTTATCGCACCGCTTGCCGCTATCACGGTGTTGACAACACCAACGACCGAAAACGCTATTATCAGCAGTCCTACAACAAAGAAAGCCGCTTTCTTTGCAACTCCCTTATGCTTACGCTCCGGCACATCTACAACGATAACCTCGTCCTGTGCAATTTCGCTTACATCCTCGGAAAGCGCTTCTTCTATAGAACCTGCCAGTCCGTGCAGAACCTTGCTCTCGCTTTTTGCCTCTATACGGTTTTTATTCTTATTCCTCTTTTTTGCCATTTATAAGCGTTCCTCCTAGCCTCTTATCTGACCATTGCCGTTGACAAGATATTTGAACGTTGTGAGTGCCTCAAGCCCCATAGGGCCTCTTACATGGAGCTTCTGTGTGGAGATGCCGATCTCCGCGCCGAGTCCGAACTCAAATCCGTCCGTAAAGCGTGTGCTTGCATTTACATATACAGCCGCCGCATCAATTTCACGCTGGAACTTTTCGGCATTTCTCAGATATTCGGTCACTATGCACTCGCTGTGACCTGTGCCGAAGCGGTTAATATGTGCTATAGCCTCGTCTATATCATCAACAATCTTTACCGCGATCTTAAGATCAAGGAACTCCCTGCGATAGTCCTCATCGTCTGCGATCTTTTCAAGCGTGATATATGCACTGCTTGCTTCATCGCCGACAAACGCGACCTTGCCATTCCACTTTTCCGCAAGCTTCTTTAAAAAGCCCTCCGCTACATTCTTATGCACAAGAACATTCTCAATAGCGTTGCATACCGACGGGCGCTGTGTTTTAGCATTGTCAACGATATCCACCGCCATATCGATATCCGCAAAGCGGTCAACATAAACGTGGCAGTTGCCCTCTCCGGTCTGTATTACAGGCACGGTAGCGTTCTTTATTACGGCGTTTATAAGTCCTCCGCCGCCTCTTGGGATAAGCACGTCAACATATTCGTTTGCTTTCATAAGCTCTGTCGCGGTATCTCTTGAGGTATCCTCTACAAGCTGTACGATATCAGGATTGACGCCGTGCTTTTCAGCCGCCGCTCTCATAATGCCAACAAGGCACTTGTTTGAATTTATTGCGTCGCTTCCTCCGCGCAATATTACCGTATTGCCCGCCTTAAGACACAGACAGCCCGCATCGACCGTGACATTGGGGCGTGACTCGAATATTATTCCGATAACGCCGAGCGGTACGGATTTCTTTATTACGGTAAGGCCGTTCGGCAAGGTGTTGCCGCCGAGAATTTTTCCGACGGGATCAGGCAGTGCCGCCACCTGTCTTACGCCCTCAGCCATACCGTCAATTCTTGCATCGGTAAGAGTAAGGCGATCTACCATAGCCGCCGCCATATTATTTTCATGCGCCGCAGTTATATCAAGCTCGTTTGCCTTTTTGATCTCTTCTCTGCCGTTTTCAAGCATTGCGGCGATCGTGCCGAGTATATCGTTTTTAAGCGACTGCGACAGCATAGCAGACTGCTTAGCCGCCGATCTTGCTTTCATTCCGAGTTCGTCTACGTAGCTCATATTTTTCCTTTCAGTCCTCGTCTGCGGTGAATACAGTGCAGACAGCCTTATTCTCAAACAGATCGTAAAGTATTTCGGGACGCTGACCGTTTATTATTACAGTCGGTATGCCGTGTTCCTTTGCAATAGTAGCCGCTTCAAGCTTTGTTACCATACCGCCGCTTGCGAACTCACTGCCCTTGTCCTTTGCCGAGCTTATCATCTCGCTTGTTATCTGCTTTACCTCAGGAATCAGCTTTGCGCCGGGGAGCTTGGGATTTTTATCGTACAGCCCGTCAACATCTGTGAGTATTATCAGCAGATCCGCATCACACAACGCCGCAACTATCGCCGACAATGTATCGTTCTCATCAAAGTCAAGCTCCTGTATCGATACCGTATCATTTGCGTTGATTATCGGGACTATTCCCATATCAAGAAGTGTGCTGAACGTATTTATAACGTTCTCTTTTCTTGTCTTGTTGCTGATAACATCACGCGTAAGGAGCACCTGTGCCACCGTGTGGTTGTAATTTGCAAATTCACGGTCGTATATGTGCATAAGCTCGCACTGACCTATAGCTGCGCAAGCCTGCTTTTTAGGCATTTCCTTAGGCTTCGAGTGAAGTCCTGCCTTTGCCGCACCTACGCCCTGTGCGCCCGATGTAACAAATATCACGTCCTTGCCGGAATTTTTCAGATCCGACATTACTTCAATAAGCTTTGACACACGTCTTATATTCAGATTGCCTGTGTTATGAGCAAGCGTGCTTGTGCCTACCTTTATAACTATTCTCTTTTTGGTTGAAAAATCCATCATATATTTCCTCTTGCTTAGTCGAGCAGAATACGCTCGTCACAATATTCACATTCGCATATATCGCCCTGTACCTTGAAGCTGTGGGGGAGATAATGCTCGGTCTTTGTGATGCACTTGGGGTTTGTGCATTCAACATCATTCTTTACCGTGCCGGTGAGCAGTTTAGGTGCGCCCAGTCTGCCCTCAAGCACCGATATTATAAGTGCCATACGCACGAACATTCCGTTCTTTGCCTGTGTGAAGTACTTAGCCCGCGGATCATCATCAACGTCCATTGCTATCTCGTCCACTCTGGGAAGCGGGTGCAGCACTATCATATCCTTCGGTGCTTTCTTCATCTTTTCGGTATCAAGGCGGAATACGTCCTTCTGCTTATTGTATTCTTCCTCGCTTGCAAAGCGCTCCTTCTGTATTCTCGTCATATACAGCATATCGAGCGATTCTTCGGCTATAGCTTCATCAAGCGAGTAGATCTCCTTATATGTACAGCCTCTTGCATTAAGCACGTCCTTTATATATGACGGCAGTGCAAGCTCAGGGGTCGATATCAGGATAAACTCGTTACACTCATAGCGTGACAGTGCTTTAAGCTGTGAATGAACCGTTCTTCCATAACGCAGATCACCGCAAAGACCTATCTTCAGGTGATCCAGTCTGCCCTTTTCGTTTTTGAGTGTCAGCATATCCGTAAGCGTCTGCGTCGGATGCAGATGTCCGCCGTCACCGGCATTTATGACCGGACAATCGGCAGTTAAAGCCGCCGCCTTTGCACTGCCCTCATACGGATTTCTTATTACGAGTATATCCGCATAGCTGCTTACTATTTTTGTCGTATCCTTGATATTCTCGCCTTTGGAAACAGAAGATGTTGACGGGTTGTCAAATCCTATTATCGTACCGCCGAGCCTCAGCATCGCAGTCTGAAAGCTCATCTGCGTTCTTGTAGACGGCTCATAAAACAGAGTTCCCATTATCCTTCCGCTGCATCTTGAACGGTAAAGTGCCGGATTCTTCTGAATTTGCCGGGCAAGCTCAACTATCATATTCCACTCATCGGGTGAATATGCATCAAGATCAATAAGATTACTGAATGTTTCCATTGTTGTTACCTTCCTTGTTCTGCAAGTCCTCTCCTTTTTGCAGGGGAGTTATATATCCTTCCTTTATACCCTCTGTACTTTCTTCGGGCATAAAGATAATCTTGACTGTTTTAAGGATAAGCAGGATATCCTTGGCAAGTGTATACTTTTCGATATACATAAGATCAAGCTTCAGCTTATCATAAGGGGTAGTATTGTACTTTCCGACTACCTGTGCATTACCTGTCAGCCCCGCCTTTACCTTAAGGCGGAATGCAAACTCGGGCATCTCCTTTTCATACTCACGGCTTATCTCAGGTCGCTCGGGACGCGGACCTACTACCGACATATCGCCCTTGAAGATATTGAACAGCTGCGGAAGCTCATCAAGTCTTACTTTTCTTATGAACTTACCTACCGGAGTCACTCGCTTGTCACCGTCACTTGCAAGTCTTGCAACGCCGTCACTTTCGGCATTTACGACCATACTTCTGAATTTAAGGAGCTTGAACTCCCTGCCGTCCTTTGTAAGTCTTACCTGCTTATACAGCACAGGTCCGCGGTCGCACAGCTTTATCGCTATTGCCGTTGCCAGCATAAACGGAGAGGCTATTATAATACCTATCGATGACAGAAGGATATCAAAGCAGCGCTTGAAGAACCTCTGTTCTATACCCAGTCCGTAATTTTTTGAGATAATAAGCGGTGTATCGAACAATTCCATATTATCGCCGCCTCTTACGATAATATCGCTTATCTTAGGTACAAGGTAAGTCCTTATCGATGTCTTGAAGCAGTATTTAAGTATGTCGTTCCTGATCTCGTTCGGAGTATCGCATATCACCACGCCGTCATAATTCGGTATCTCCGCAGTAATAGCCTCCAGCCCCTCGGAAACATTCATCATACGAGTGATATTATACTTATCGCGACGACTGCTCATTTTTTCCACCAGCATTCTGGCAGGCTGTTCAAGTCCGTATATCATTATCACGTTCTTTGCGGGATACAACGCACGGAATATTTTTCCGCTGATAAACGCCCACAGAGCTATCACTACCGCCTGATACAGCGTACCGACAATAAGCGGGCACGGATCGAGCATAGAGCGCGATATAAGGCATATCTGGATATACGTTATAAAGTTTGTACAGAGCGTTGCGAGAATCTGCGACACTATGATATCGGTTGTCTTATGAGAGCCGATTTTAAGTCCCTTATATATTCTTGAGAATACATAAAGAATAGCAAAGTACAGTCCGAATAACAGCCAGTTTCCTTTTCTGAAGAAGCTGAAAGCCATCTCGCTGTTATAGTAATTCAGCCATATAATGCCGAACGTAGAGGTTTCCCAGGTAAGTAGCACGAGCGCGTCCACTATCAACGCGGTACGTTTGTATTTTTCTTTATCCTTGTTCAATACGACACATCCTTAATTACTGCACACCTGTCAGTAGTTTATAATCGAATTTAGTATAGCACAATTTGTCGCAATAATCAAGACTTTAGCTGTGATATCACAAAATCCTCACCTTATACTATCGAAAAGCAATGCCGACCCGCTGTTGGGTTATTACAACACGATATGTCCCATAAGCTGTACGCCCCGTATTGCCGGACGGCAACACGGGGCGTACTTTGTATTGATATAATTTTAAACCTTTTCGCTTCTGAATCTTCCCACGACCTTAGCGTTCTTATCGATATTGACTTCAAAACGCAGAGTGCAGGGAGAGTAATGGGGATTTTCTCCTTCGCCTATAACCTCATAGAAGAACGCAAGCGCACCTCCGTCCTCCATACGTCTTACCGCACACTTGCAAAATCCCTCCGATATAGCCTGCTTTACATAAGGTATGTCGCGGTCATATGTGCAGAAATTATCCTCGGTAACAGGGATATTCACATCACCGTCCGAACAGCCGTTTTCCCTGAGCATTGTTTCAAGCGGAGATGCCTTTTTGCGGCTGAACTCTGCAAACGGAGCTTTCTTGGCTATTTCGCCCTTGCGCGCGGGTTTTCCGTTTATCCTCCAGCACGGACGCGTAACAACGACCGTTTCACCGATATGGAAGTCATTGTTCAGGTGCTCGCTCTGCGCCGAATAGAAATCCAGTGTATCCTTATCGATAACAACTTCCTTCGCCTTGTCACGGACTATCCCGACAAGCTCAAGCATAGAGAGCAGTTCTCCCGCCTTTTCCATGCACTTTTCGTCCGTCCATATCTCGTAGTTGCGGAAATTATTTCTCCAGTATGTCTTTATCGGCAGATCACCGATCAGTGACTGTATTCTCATTTCCCAGTCAAATAGTATACCGCTTTTACTGCGTATCTTGTTTTCCTTTATGGCATTGAGCGGCTCAAGCAGCTGTGCAAATGATGCTATATTATCAGCAATATCCTGAGCTATGTATTTCTTCGTATCGGTTGTTTTTTTCTTCTCATTCTCCTCTTCTATCTTCTCATCATTGTATTTATCGAAATCATCCTGACTTGCATCTGTATCAAACATCGAGAATACTTCGGCAGGATCAGAGAGCGTTTTTTTCTCATCGGGCTCATCATCGATAAGCAAATCTCCGAACAGATCCTCAACATCAGCGACATTTCCGCCGCTCTCTTCTTCTGTGGGCTCGACCGTCTTATACGCTTCATCGGGAAGATCAAAGAAATCCAACGTTCTGGGCTTTTCCTCCGTGTTCTTATCCAACCCGATACCGGGAGCTTCCTCAAGCAGGTCATCCGCTTCACCGTCAGACTCCTCGGTGCTGTTTTCAAAAACCGCCGTATTCACAACAGGCTCAGACACACTTACAGTTTTTTCGGGTACCAGATCGGCGAACAGATCAAGAGCTTTGGCGCTTACTTCTTCGGATATGTCTTCGGAAGGCTGTCCGATAATCCCGCTGAGCTCCTTTAACGCATCTTCAACAGACTCACCTGTGCGTATCGCCGCAGTTTCATCTGCATCTTCTGTCTGCTCCTCTATCTCCTCAAACGCCTTTACCGCCTCTTCGACAGGCTCGCTTGCAGAAACGCTCTCAGCCATCGCCTGCGCGAACTCTTCTTCAAGCGTTTCCGCCGCTTCTGCCTTTTCTTCTGCATTTTCCGGCTGTTCTTCGCTTGATTTTTCCTGTTCCTCTATTTCCTCAAACGCCTTTACCGCCTCTTCGACAGGCTCGCTTGCAGAAACACTCTCAGCCATCGCCTGTGCGAACTCTTCTTCAAGCGTTTCCGCCGCTTCTGCCTTTTCCGGCTGTTCTTCGCTTGATTTTTCCTGCTCCTCTATCTCCTCAAACGCCTTTACCGCCTCTTCGACAGGCTCCGATGTAAAAGCCTCTGTAGCAAGTATCTCCTGAAACGGCTCACTGTTTTCTTCCCGCATAGTCATAACAGCCGCAATAGCGGCAGCCTGCAGCGCATCTTCGTCCGCCTTCAAGCCCGTACTGTCTGCGACCACTTCATCAGCGGCGGAAACGCCGTCATCTTCCGTTCTTTCGGTCACGGTGCATTCTGCCTTGTTTCCCGGTTCTTCAAGCTTGTTAAAATGATCAAATACACGTTCAAAGCTTACGCCTGTATTTTCACTTTCCTCCGCCTCGGTGAATATAAAATCGACAGGCGTTATCTCCTGCTCTTCGCCGTTATCGCATCGTGACAATTCTTTGCACTCGCAAGAAGCGGTATTTATCCTGCTTTTGAGTATATCTGTCTGTTGCTCTTCGCTCACAGGCTCTCGTATTATTTCTTTGTGTGTTACATTTCCGTTACTTTTCCATATTGTAACGCTTTTATGTTTTTTAAGCGATGTCTGCGTTTCGTCCAATCGTCTTTTTGCGTATACCGCCGCACCGACCGCCGCAGCCGCACCGACCGCCGCAACTATTGCTTTTCCCAGTTTCATATACCATCAACCTCCGGGCTTAAGCCCCAATATCATTCAACACTTTTCAGTGCCTCTACCATATCGACCTTCATCAGCCGCCTATGCATAAACAGCATTACCGTTAAAGCAAATATAATTGTAATGACAGCTGAAAGCGCAAAGCTCATAGGATGCACTTCCCTACCGAACATTACCATATCTATCTCAGCGGTTTTTACAACAAAGTCGACCAGAAATCTGCCGAGCACCATACCTGCAAGCGTACCTATCAGCGTAAGTATCACTGTTTCCCTGAACACATACATCGAAACTTCCTTATCATAGAAGCCCAGCACCTTGAGCGATGCTATTTCGCGGATACGCTCGTTTATATTTATATTGGTAAGGTTATACAGTACTATAAACGCCAATGCACCCGCGCTTACTATGAGTACCACTATTACAAAAAGCAACGATTTCAACATTGTTGCAAATGTCGCTTTAACTCCGGTCTTGAAGCTGACTCCCATAACGCCGTCAGTCTTCATCAGATCCGCCGCCAGCTTATCCCTGTCGTTTTCCGGCATATCATCGCCCTGCTCCGAGTTGAAGAAATAGCAATTATAAGGGAGGTCTTCTGCACCGCTGAGCTTCTTATAAAGATTTTCCGTTATATAAACATAATGATGCGCATAGTTTTCACATATCTCCGTTACCTTTGCGTTTACACGCTTGGTCTCCGACAGCGACAATGTGATCTCGTCACCTTTTTTTATTCCGCCGAGCAGTGTAGCAAGCTTTTCGTTGATTATAACGCCGTCATCGGTCACCGTGTAGTGCTCTCCTGTACGTCTGTCCTTGACAGTTACAAACTGCGTGATCGTATCATTATCCTTTGCACCGAATATATAAGCATCTGTGCTGTTTTTGCCGCTTGCTACGGTTATCTGCTTTTGATAGATCTTATCGCCCTTACAGCTGTATCCGGCAAGCTTATCGGCTATTTCTGCGATCTGTTCATCTGTCTGCTTATCGCCGTAAGCGACTATACCGGTATAGTTGCTTATCTCGCCGAATTGCTTTTCCACAATATCGTTCACGCTGTCATAAATTCCAAATCCCGTAAGCACGAGCGCTGTACAGCCCGCTATGCCGACTATCGTCATAAGCATTCTTCTCTTGTAACGGAAGATATTTCTCAAAGTGACCTTGTGGCTGAACGAAAGCCTGTTCCATACAAACCCCATGCGTTCAAGCAGTATCTTTTTTCCGCTTTTCGGAGCTTTCGGTCGCATAAGTGCCGCCGGGCAGTCGTGGAGTATACTGCTGCACGAAAAATATACAGTTACAGCCGTAAGAAGTACCGCCGCCGCTGTCGTGCCTGCAATAAGGACAAAATCATACGGCAGAAGAATGTCCGGTATAGCATACATCATTCCGTAAGCAGTGATGATGATAGCGGGAAAGATCTTCATACCAACAAGCATACCTATCACCGCACCGGCAATGGCGGCAGTCAGCGCATAGAACATATACTTGAATATTATAGCACCGTTTTTATAGCCCAGCGCCTTGAGCGTTCCGATCTGCGTGCGCTGTTCTTCGACCATTCTTGTCATAGTGGTAAGGCATACGAGCGCCGCTACCATAACAAAGAACAGCGGGAATACCATTGCGATATTACTTATTCTGTCTGCGTTCTGCCCGTATTCGCTGTATCCGGGGTCGTCCTCACGGGTAAAAAGATACCATTCCGGCTTTTCGATATCATCAAGCTTCTTTTTGTTATCATCTATCTCTTTCTGCGCATCCGCAAATTTTTTATCAGCCTCCGACTTTGCGTCACTGAGCTTTTTTACACCGTCGTTATATTCCTTAAGACCGTCTTCATATGAGGCATAATTCCTTTCGTACTCCGCTGCGCCGTCATTGTATTTTGCAAGCCCATCCTCATACTGCTTCCTGCCGTTGTCGTATTCGGCTTTTCCCTTTTCGTATTTCGCAAGCCCGTCCTCGTATTGCTTTTTGCCCTCGTTATACTGCACAAGACCCTCTTCGTACTGCTTTTTACCGTCATTGTACCGGGCAAGTCCGCTCTCATACTGCGCCTTACCGTCATTATACCGTGCAAGTCCGCTTTCGTACTGAGCCTTTGCCGTGCTGTACTGCGTATAACCCGCGTCATACTCTGCCTTTGACTTTTCATATGCACTAAGTCCCGCATTATACTGAGCAAGTCCGCTTTCATACTGTGCTCTGCCCGCGTTTACCTGTTCCTGTGCGGCATCAAGCTGCGCAAGCTTTACAGCGGCTTCATCACTTGTCATCATACCGGCCGCGACCGCAGTGTTTATCTGCGCTCTTGAATTATCAATGTCCTTCTGACTGTCGCTAAGCTGTTTGTCTGTAGCGTCAAGCGTTGCCTTGCTCTCATCGAGCTGAGCCTTGGCGCTGTCAAGCTGTGATTTAGCACTGTCGAGCTGTGACGAAGTACTGTCAAGCTGATTTTTTGCGCTGTCAAGCTGTGTTTTTGTATCGTCAAGCTGTTGTGCCGAGCTGTCGAGCTGAGATTTTGAGCTGTCTAACTGTGCTTTAGTGTCATCAAGAAGCTTCTTGCTGTCGTCAAGCTGTTTTTTGCTGTCGTCGAGCTGTTTTTTACTGTCCGCAAGTACAGGCTCATTTTCATCGAGTTGCTTTTTAGCGTCATCAAGCTGCTTTTTACTGTCCGCAAGCTGTGCTTTGCCGTCAGCAAGCTGAACTTTCGCGTCGTCAAGCTCCTTTTTGGCATCGCTGAGCTTCTTCTCGTTATCATCTATTTCCTTGTACGCATCGGCTTTCTTTTCATCAAGCTCTTTCTGACCGTCATCGATCTTGCTCTGTGCCTCTTCGGTTATCTCGTCATATCTGCCCTGTTCCCGGCTGTCCGCTATCTGCTGAATGCGCTCGCCGAGCTCATCGCGCGCATTTTCATATTCATCGCTGTAGCAGTTGTACTCCTTAAGCTTGTCGGAGGTTATCACAACCTGAGTGTAGACCTCGGTCTTGAAGCAGCTCTGCGGCACATAGCAAACCATAAAGACCGAACCGTTTCCAATGGTCGTGTTGCCGCGCTCGGCATCCGATATATACATAGGCGACTCAAACCTGCCGACTATCGTAAACTCTTTAACCGAAAGCGTTTCGTCTATATCGGTATTTTCATCTCCGCCGAGCGTCAGCTTATCACCGACCTTATAATTCTTTATCAGCTTGCCGTTGTCGATAAGGCATTCATTCTCAGCCTGCGGCAATCTGCCCTCGGTTAAATTCAACGAACTGTATGGATTATTTTCCCCTATCGTGTCAACAGAATATACCCTTGCAACCTTTTTCTCACCCGAGTCGGTATTGACATAAGCGTCCGTGTAATATCCGGGATAAATATTCACATCGGGAAGCCCGTCCTCAAGCGCCTTTATATCGTTTTCATCAAAGCCGTATGTCGAAACCAGTCTGTAGTCAAGCAGTGACGTGCGGTCATAGTAATGATCGGAGGATATCTTCATGGCAGGCGCGCTGGCAAGCAGTCCCGCAAAAAAGCCCGTTCCTATCGCTATTATGCCGAATATGGAAAAAAATCTGCTTTTTGTCTTTCTCATCTCGACAAATGCATTTTTCAGCATTGCATTTTTCATATCCGTTCCCTTTCCCCGCTTACCACTCTATTTCTTCAACGGGTGTCGGATGCTCGTTTACGACTATCTCGCTGACCTTACTGCTCTTCATGTGTATAACTCTGTCAGCCATGGGGCATATCGCCGTATTATGTGTCACAAGTATTACAGTCATTTTGTCGCTGCGGCAGGTATCCTGCAAAAGCTTCAGTATCATCTTACCGGTATTGTAGTCAAGCGCACCTGTCGGCTCATCGCAAAGAAGCAGCTTCGGCTTTTTTGCCAGTGCCCTCGCAATTGCCACTCTTTGCTGTTCGCCGCCCGAAAGCTGTGCGGGAAAGTTATTTATCCTGTCGGTAAGTCCGACCTTTTCAAGTATCTCTACAGCAGGAATATAGTCCTGTACCGTCTGCGTTGACAGCTCTATATTCTCTTTTGCCGTCAGGTTCGGAATGAGGTTGTAGAACTGAAATATAAATCCTATATCGTATCTTCTGTAGTCGATAAGCTCTTTTCTGCTGTAATCGCTTATCTTACTTCCGTCTACATAAAAACTGCCCGATGTAGCGGAATCCATACCGCCGAGTATATTAAGCACCGTAGTCTTGCCCGAACCGCTCGGTCCTACGATTATTGCAAATTCGCCCTTTTCAATGTCAAAGCTGACCTTATCGTTTGCGTTTATCGTTATATCTCCCATATGGTACTGCTTTGTAATGTCATTCAGCGTAACAAAACTCATTGTAGTTCCTTTCTGTCCATACAGCATTTTCTGCTGTTCCGAATTTTTTTAATCATTTCTATTATAGCATTTATTATAGTGTAATTCAACATTTTTAACAGGATTTTAATTTTTCCGCCTGCCGCGCGAACAAAGAAAAATATCGAAATGTAAAAATAATTATCAATTTACTTGACAAACGTCTTAACGTGTGCTACAATATCAATCGGAAAAATCCCTTATCAAGAGCGGTTTACATTTTCCGCATATTTATGCGGATCAGGAGTCAGGCTCCGTAAACCCAGCAACCGTTTCGTAAGCTTTGGCTTTACGAAAAATGGTGCTAATTCCTACGGCACGGCAAGGGCAGTGACCGAAAGATGAGGAGCAGGCAGTCAGCAAGCTCCGCAAGGGGCTTTTTTTAATGCAGTTTTACGCAGGTATGTGCGTATGGGATACGGTTTAAAACCGCTATATGAAAGGAAAAATCAATGGCAAAATACTTATTCACTTCCGAAAGCGTCACAGAAGGTCACCCTGACAAGATCTGCGACAGGATTTCCGATGGTGTGCTTGACGCAATATTAGCACAGGACAAAAACGCTCGTGTAGCCTGCGAAACCTGCGCTACAACAGGTATGGTTCTGATTATGGGCGAGATAACGACAACAGCAAACGTTGACATTCCTGCCATAGCCAGAGATGTCATAAAGGAAACAGGCTATGATAACAGCGACTACGGCTTTGACTACAAGACCTGTGCTATCCTCACGACCCTCGACAAGCAGAGCCCCGATATAGCTATGGGCGTTGACAATGCTCTTGAGGGCAGAGATAAGAACGAGTTTGACACAGGTGCGGGCGATCAGGGTATGATGTTCGGCTATGCGTGCGATGAAACAGAAGAGCTTATGCCTCTGACAATCTCGCTTGCCCACGCGCTCTCAAAGAAGCTCACTGCGGTAAGAAAGTCAGGCGAGATACCCTATCTTCTCCCCGACGGAAAGACGCAGGTAACGGTCGAATATAATGAGGACGGCACCCCCTCAAGAATAGATACGGTTGTAGTATCATCACAGCATAAGGCAGAGGCTACCCAGGCACAGCTCAGAGCCGATATTATCGAAAAGGTCATAAAGACTACCGTTCCCGCTTCTCTGCTTGACGAAAACACAAAGATGCTGATAAATCCCACAGGACGCTTTGTAGTAGGCGGTCCTCAGGGCGACAGCGGTCTTACCGGCAGAAAGATAATAGTAGATACCTACGGCGGTGTCGGCAGACACGGCGGCGGCGCATTCTCGGGAAAAGATCCCACAAAGGTCGACCGTTCAGCCGCTTATGCCGCAAGACACGTTGCAAAGAACATTGTAGCCGCAGGTATAGCAAAGCGTTGCGAGGTCGAGCTTGCATACGCTATCGGCGTTGCACAGCCCGTATCGATATTTGTCGACACATTCGGCACAGGCATAAAGCCCGATACCGAGATCTCAGCCGCAGTAAGCAAGGTGTTCGACCTTCGCCCCAGCGCAATAATCAGCTCCCTGAACTTAAGAAACACCAAGTACAGACCCCTTGCCGCTTACGGTCATATGGGACGTACAGACCTTGATGTTGCATGGGAAAAGACAGACAAGGTCGCCGAGCTTAAATCAGCACTTGATATAAAGTAATCAGCATATAGCACTAAAGCCGTTACAGAACACCGCAACGGCTTTAATCGTAACCAAACGGAGAACAGAAATGACCCATATCCGCCACGCGACCGAGTCTGATGCTTCCCGCATCGCAGAAATTATCGTCACAAATTACCGAGTAAATTTCTATCCGTTTTTCAAAAACGATGCCTTTTACTTCGGTGAGCTGAATGTCCTTGACACTGCCAAGGAGTACTCCGCGGGCTCAACCGCACTCAAAAATACATTTGTCTATGATGACGGTATAATAAAAGGCATTATCCGCATTTCGGGTAATGAGGTCGAAAAGCTGTATGTAGAGCCGCTTTTTCAAAACCAAGGCATAGGCGCAAAGCTTCTCAGATACGCTGTCAACAACTTCGCGGTCAATGAACTGTGGGTGCTCGAATATAACAAGCAGGGAATAGATTTTTATCACCGCAACGGATTTAGCCTTACAGGCGAAAAAATCATAGAAGACGAATTTGTACCGCTTTTAAAGATGAAAAGAGAATAAGCCGAAAGAAGCTGTGACGAAATGCCAAAATTTCATCACAGCTTCTCGGCTTATAAAAACCTCATTAAAATTACAATGCAGTATATTGTAAAAACGCTAAAACAATAAAAATACAGCCAACAACGCTGAAAACAATACTATATTGACAGGGTGTTAATAATTTCGTGAGTATATCGGTGCAACTGCACTGTCACCGAAACCTCCAAAAACGCACTATCCTGAGATATCTGTACAGTCCCCCGGGTTGAACAGAGCGGAGCGTCCCGCTTACGGCGGCTTTTCAAACGCAATCGTTTGTGTGTCTTATCGCCAACACCCCATTATGGC
>OGQL01001819.1_pt1 | contig 14846 bp, 16 predicted proteins | sample 1553211 | NCBI WGS metagenome assembly OGQL01 (sample SAMEA2579942, study PRJEB22360) | human gut metagenome
CTTGCCGACACCTGCAGCTCCTATCATCAGCGTATGAACATCTCCGTCATCCACAAGAGCTATGGTTTTCTTCTGTGAAGCACTTATAAGTACACCCACTCTTAAATCAGGCAATAGACCATATTCGATGAATATAAAATAACGCAACATGAGGCTATGTCTCCGAAACTATTAATGGAGGCATAGCTATTTTTTCTCTTGAAATAATCTCTCCGATGTGGTATAATGATAACTGATACATAAAGCATGACCAATTGTGAGGTGATTGCTATGAATATTGCTATCGTTGATGATGAACCTGTATTCTTAAAACAACTTCATAACAGATTAAGAGAAATGAAACTCCCCGACTGCGAAATACACGAATTTACAAGCGGGAGAGACTTATTGAGTTTCTATGTCAAGGGAATGTATGAAGTCATCATACTCGATGTTGAAATGCCCGATCTGACCGGATTGCAGACCGCTGAAAGAATCAGACAGATAGATGGTTCAGTTATTATTTCTTTCCTGACGAATTATGCCGAATTTGCCGTTAAGGGCTACGATGTGGGAGCGTTTCGCTATATATTGAAAAATCAGCCAGACTATGTATATACCAAACAGCTAAATTCTATCATTGCTGAGTGCCAGCAGCGATTTAGAACTTTCACTTTCAATAATAAAAATCTGTCATTCAAGTTCAGGCTGACAGATATTCTTTACTTTGAGGGACATAGAAGAAAGGTATCACTATTCACAGTTAATGGTGAATTGGAGTACGGCGGCGATTTTTCAACTGTGTGTGGCGAGTTGTTAAAGTACAATTTCGCTATTATAAACCGTGGAATACTTGTAAATCTTGACCATATACAGAATATTACCAAGTACGATATTATTCTAAGCAACGGCAGAAAAATCCCCATAGGCAAAACATATAAAGATGAGATAGTTGCTCGCTATCTTAACTATGCAACAGGGAGATGATCGAGTTGCCCGTATTGATTGAAAATATCATTGAGATTGTCAATGTAGCAATTGAAATGATGTTGGTATTCTTATACTTTTCCTTGTTGAGTAAGGCAAAAGTTAATAAAGCAGTTCTTTATCTGTCGTATCTTCTTTCTACTGTAATACTGTCAGCGACAGTTTTGTTGACAGATAATATTTTAGTGTATCTGATTACAACCATTATTCTTATTAGCTCCATGTCCTTTATTTGTTATGATGATTCAATCCGTCATAAAATATTTTGGAACATATTGTTTTTACTGATTATATCTATATCTGAACCTATTGTGATTGGATTACTTTGCATTGCTAATATGGGAACACCAGATGAATTCTTAGAGTCTGGTTTAGGACGTTATCTCGGAATGGTAGGCACAAATATAATTTATTTATGGCTTATAGGATTGATGCACCGCATAATAAACAAAAAAATTCGTGAACTGCCGATAAAATATTGGATATTGATAATAGTTATTCCAATCATAAGTATTTTTCTTTTACAAACAATGCTTGATGGATTTGTTGGCAGCAACACTTATAGTTATGTTTCTTTGGGCGTTTCTCTTGCAGGAATTATCTTTATAAACCTTGCTATGTTTAATTTCTTTGAAAGTTTTGAAGATAAGATAAAGTTAAAATACCTTGAAACAATAAAGCAACAGGAACAGGAAAACTATAAGCTGCTTACCCTGTCATACAAGCAAGTACGAGAGTTTAAACACGATATTGAAAATCAATTTTTAGTTCTGAATGATATGTTGGAAAACAATGATACTGATTCTGCTAAGGAATATCTTGTCAAGCTAAGCTCATTTGTAAGGCTTGCTAACAGACTCTGCTATACTGGTAATAATGCCGTCGATTCTATTGTGAACATCAAGGGTTCTCTTGCTCAGACATACGGTATAGAGTTTATTTGCAAGGTCAATATCATAACAAATATCAAGGCAGACGAATTGGAGTTGTGCCGTATCATCGGAAACGCTCTTGACAATGCAATAGAAGGTTGCCAGAGAGCTGGTGTATCACATAAGCATATTTGGATAAGCCTAATGGAAGAACGAGAGAAGCTATTTATTGTCATTACAAATACATCAGATAAGGTAGATACATCTGTTTTAACATCAACAAAGAAAGAACAAGGGCTTCACGGCATAGGGATAAACAGTATCAAATCCTCCGTTGATAGATTGGGTGGGTTAGTAAGTTTCGATTATGATGACGGAATTTTTAAGCTGAACATTATGGTTCGTAATTGTTTACAAATTTAACTATTTGCATTTCGGGACAAGAAGACGACATTTGGGGACACTTTGAGACCTTTTTTCTCAAAACCTATTGAAAAAATTTGCAACTTGTGTTATGATTTTTGCAGGAAGTGATTCAGAAATGATTTCAAAACTTGCAAAAAGCATAGCACACTTTTTTGTGGTTCAGAACATAACGGAAGAATCCAAAGAGGTGATCTACGCATATGGAATGGAGCTGCTGATCTCTGATGTGCTGAATACCATTATCGTCCTGCTGATTGCTCTGTTTTCCCATACGCTGCCTGCGGTTGTTGTATTCATAGCCGTATTTATGGGGTTGAGACAGTTTGTAGGTGGGTTTCACGCTAACAGTCATCTTAGTTGTATGTTCACGCTTGTCATGGTGATGATGGTTTTCTCTTACGGCATTTGCAATGTAAGCGGACATATTACGCCAATATTCAGCATCAGTTTCATAATGATAGCATTACCAATCATTCTATGTATTGCTCCCGTTCCGCATCCGAATAAACCGATGTCAGAGGAAAAGAGTGTCAAGCTAAGGAAAAGAAGCTGCATCTTAGCTGTTACCCTATCCGTTGTCACGATTGCACTGCTTGTATTCCAATATCAAAAACTAAGCCTTTATGTATCAAGCGGAATGCTGCTGTCAGCAATCATGGCACTGCTCGGTCACTTTTTGAATCGGGGTGATAACAGTAAACGATGATAAGGAAAGAGAAAAACGGAGTATTTTGGCGATTGTAATTCTTGCTCTTGTAAGGCTGGTGCTGTATATCTCAAATGGCAGCGTTTGCGGTATTACGTTTTATCAACCGAAAGAGCCTGACTTATCTGAACTGTTTGAAAGGAGGGATTTGTAATGAAAAAGCTGATGAGCATAGCAAAGAAGGCTTCTACGGCACTGGCGGCTCTTGCGCTGGTGGTAGCTACCACATCAGTTCCGAGTGCTTGCTTCCATTGGTTCGCACAACCTGTAGAGCCAGAAGAGCTGAGAAACTATGTAAACAAGAAATAATTGGCAACTGTGTGTTGCAGAAAGGTGGTATGAAATGGTTAAGAATAAGATTTTGAAACGTATCGTGGCAGGTCTTAGCTGTATTGCGTTATCTACAACTATGCTTACGAGTTTACCTGCTTTTGCCGATGATTATGTTGACGAATATCAATATTACTCAACGTTAGATCCTAATGGTGAAGAGTACCAAGAATGGAAATCAAATCTGGCAAGTTCTGCTGTAAGTGTTCCCCAAAATTGTAAAATCAATTCACTTGCTGATCAAAACACTGATATTATGTGCAATATTGATGGAAACATCTATTTGTATACCAATATCTCTGTGAATAGTGGATCTGTATTATTCTTAAATTTATCAGATGGTTCATTTTTTATTAACATTGATCTTGATAATGATGGTGAAATAGATACAACTGTTACGCCAACTATCAATCCAGGGGTAATTCAAGATGATGAGAAATCACCTGAAATAACAGTAGAATCTTGCAATGCAGGTATTAGTAACTCAAATACTATAAATCCCAATATAGTTATAACTAACAACTCTGACAAGCCTTTAAAAATGAGTGATATAACTATAAATTATGTATTTAATGCAGACAATAAAGAAAACCTTGAATACCATTGCGACTGGCTTGCTGTAGATAATCAATACTTAGGTAATACTTCGGTTTGTGAATTTGTTAATGACGATTACGGAAATACATATGCAAAAATCAAATTTAATACCGATGTTGAACTTCAACCTAATAAACAGTTTGTAATCCATTTTAGACTAAATGCAGCAGATTGGTCTAATTGGGATACATCGAATGATTATTCAATGGGAACAGAACAGCTATTGCCAAATGATAAAATAATTGTTTTTTATAATGAACAGCTTATAAGCGGTGTCCAGCCTTGAAGTAGAGGTTGAAGCAATGAAAAAAACAATTATAATTATAATTATATCATTATTAGTTACGGCAGGCACTTTTGTTTTATCTAAGTATCACAACAGAGATAAAATGATGACTCAAATGAATAAAGATATACAAGATTATTATTATATAAGCTGTCCAAATGGAAATGAGCTTGACATCAAGCAAAAGAGCAGTAATGAATATCAATACTCTATTCTTAGTTATCCTTTTAGCACAACAGAATACACTAACAAATTTACATTCAGATTAAAAGTGAGTCTTGATCAGAAATTCATATTTGAAAAAATCGGCTTATTGACAGGCACAAGCGGAGTAAACGCAAATACAGACTTTCCTAATTGTCTTATTAAAGAAAATGATTCTTCTCAATATCAACGTTTTTTTCTCCCCACGCCAGAAGAAGATAATGATGTTTCAACAATCCTTGGCGAAGGCAAAATATATGTATCATTCAAGAATGCAATCAATTCATCAGATATATCATCTGTAATAGATGAATATAGTGAATACGGAACAGTGACATGGCTTTGGGTCGATACTTACAATGATTCTGATTCAACACTACCAACGATTCAAAATCCTCAAAATGACGAAAGAGGAGTGTATGGTATCCCGTTGTTCTATGCTGGCGAAAAGCTCATTTCACCATTAGATAAGTTTGTTAATATAATAAATGATAAACACGCTTATTTGGAAGACGAATTTGAAAACATAAGAAACGGTATTAATACAGGTAAAGATACTATTAAGCAATCTGATATTAATATTATAGGTATTGTTTTATTGTCCCAAAAAGATTTGAACCGTAGTGCCATAATAAACGAAATCGCCATAAAGGGAAATGTCTATGTAGTTAACTAAACTATAAATTTATTGTTATCTTGTTTTATTGCCAAATACTATATTTTTCGTTCCACACAAGTCTGAATAGGCATTGTGGGGCACACCACAACAGGCACAAACTCTATTGGAACTGAATAACCGCAAGCCCTCGGAAATGCTCTTGTAAGCGTTTCTGAGGGCTTTTTCTTTTCAGCGGTTAGAATTCCGCTCCGCAGGCTCGGATAGTGATGTGTGGCATTTCCGTTCGCCTGACGGTCAAGCTGAGGTCGGCTCGGTGATGCCGTGACGGAGTTCATACTCACGCTCCTGCGGGCGGTAGAAAGTATTTGCTGACATATTCATTCTCCGCATAAAGTCCCTGCCCGTGATGTGCTTGGCTCTCCATTCCCCATAGAGCTGACCGAACCTCGTCCAGTCGGTGGGGATAGGCTTTCGCCCGGTGTACTTGCCCTGAGCCTTAGCGATCTCGATGCCCTCACGCTGTCGCTGTTTGAGCTGCTCACGCTCCAACTGTGAGAGTGCAGCGAACACGGTGAGCATAAATTTGCCCGCAGGAGTGTCGGTGTCAATTTTCTCCTTGTGGCTGATGAGCGTTACTCCCTTGTCTGTGAGGGTGTCGATGATGTTCAGCAAGTCCTTTGTGGAGCGTCCCAGACGGCTGATACTCTCGATGTAGAGGGTGTCACCCTCACGCACATAGTCAAGCATTGCCCTGAGCTGAGGGCGGTCGGTGTTCGCTCCTGACAGCTTCTCGGAGAAGATGCGGTCAACCTGATAACTGCACATGATCTCCTGCTGTCTCGCTGTTTCCTGATGCTCCGTAGAAACACGGATATAACCTATTTTGCTCATAGTTGTTGTTTCCTTTCTTTATTCAAGTGTATTTTTATTTCTATGTTTAGCCTGTGTCCTCTGACGGCTTTTCTCACGCTCACGCTTCATCTGCTGTTCGTTGATGTACTGGCGCACCTGTCGGGTGTACTTCTTCGCCGTTTCACGCTTGGTGAGGAATGCGGTATGCTCGACATTAAGCCTGTTCCACTTCGATTTCAGCTTGTTGGACTTCTCCAAAAGGTCAAGCATCGTCGGCGGTTTGCCGTCAACAGCATACTTCTTGATATGCTCCTTGATGTACTTGACCGTCTGCTCGTAGTCCTCGATAGTGGCGGCATTTTTCTTCTTGAAACGGCTCTGCGACCAGCCCGATTTGCCCTGATACTCCTTGTAAACAGGCTCCAGCTCGTCACGGTGCTTCATCTTTGCAATGAGCGTGTCGATAGCTGTAAACTTCTTTTTCAGATCGGCACGCTCAGTTGTGTGGTCATCGGAGTGAGGTGTATTGAAGAAGAATCCAGACAGCTCGCTGAATGACATAACGCCACCAGCTTCAAGGTCTGCGATGATTTCGTTTGCTCTGCCCATACCTCTGATAGCTTTCCACGGATCTTCTTTCTTTTCAGGTGCTTTACTCTCCGTAGGTGTGGGCTGTGGTGTCCGGGCAGACGGTTCAGGCTTCGGATTGATAGCAGTTGCGTTAAGCATATCAAGCTGTGCCTGCCGTCTTGCTCGTCGGGCTGCAAAGAACTTCTCCACCTGTTCCGCAGCAGCTTTTCTCTTTGCGGTTTCACTTGTTTCGGTGATAGTTTCAGGCTCGGCAGATTGTTTCGGCTTTGTCGGTGCGGTGACTGTCTGTGTCGGCTTCGGCTCGGTCTTTGGAACAACAGGCTTCGGCGCTTCGATAAGCATATCGGGAGTGACATTCGCCGCTGACAGCTTTTCCTGTATCTCCGCTATCTGCTCGGCTATGCGTTCGGGGGTGAAGTCTGCGCCCAGGGTGTCGGCTCTTGTAAACTTCTGTTGACCGTCACCTGATAAACGGAATTTCAGCTTGACCTTATTGCTTGGCTTGTAAACATATTCGATACTGCACTCCGAACATTTTTCAAGAAAATCCTTGAAGTCACGGCTGTAAAGCATGACCTCCGCAATCCTGACACGGAGCTTATCTTTCCACGACTTGCCCTCTTTCTGCATATTCCTCTCAAAGTGAGATACCCCATGTCCCTTTTCAGGCTCGGAGATAACAGATATACCGTGTTCAGCACATATCTCGTCCGAAATCTCACGCAACTCTGCCCACGCTCTTTCAGACTTTCTGCCTTGATTATGCTCGGTGGTAAAGCTCAGACCGTTATACAGATTTGTGTTGTTGAAAATGATGTGGCAATGCAGGTGCGACTTGTCATGATGAACAGCAATGACATACTGATAATCGCCTTTCAGATAACGGTCGCACAGCTCCTCTCCGATCTGCATAGCTTGTTCGGGCGTGACTTCACCGGGGGCAAAGCTCTGTATCATGTGGTAGGCAAGGATTTGGGTGCGTCCTGTTCCTGTGTTTCGGACGGCTCGGAAGTCCTCGCTTGCTCCTGCGCTATCGGCTCGGCAAGCATAAGAGTTGACATATAAACCGTCGATGGTCTTATCATCTCTTGTGATGTAAGCGATCGCTGCGCTGACTGTTGCCCTGATCGTATGGATAGAAGTGTATGCCAAATTTCGTTTACCCCTTTCTTTATCTCGGTAATATCCTCGGCATAGATGTGACCTGTGCTGTAAAGTCGGACAAGTATCTGGTTGATGTTTGCTCCGATGCGTTTCATCAGACGGTTACACTCGGCAATTTCGGAACGGTCGGGCGTGAGATCAACCCTCGCCCGAACACAATCACGGATATACTCGGTCTTGTTCTTGTAACCGTACTGCTCACACTTGGAAAGAATGTCCTGCATTTCCGATTCGGTGAAACGAACATTGAGGGTGTAGGACTTCTTCTCCTTCTTGCGTTTCAGGTACTTGCGTTCATCGTCGGTAAGCTGGCTCTCGTCCTTGTCGGCAAGGCACTTGTCAAGGTCGGCTCTGACCTCTTTGTCAAGTGCGTGATTGATTGCTCCCTCGTAGGTCATACCCTCAAACTCCATAGCCTTGTGTTTGGGCGGTCTTCCACGCTTCTTTTTCTCGGTTTTCATAGTGGTGTCTCCTTTGTTTGTATTTCGGCGTTAGCCGATTTTCTTGACCGCTGTGCGGTCGTTTCGGGGCTTGGGGTGTCCCTAACAAGCATTTGGTATTTTCGCTCGCTGTGCGGCGCAAAATACAATGCTTGTTATTTTTGTTGCGCTGTAGCGCTATTTTCCAGCCTGTGGGATTTTCATATCACTCAGGCTTTCGATGCTCCGTCAGCGAATTTGGAGCTATGCGACTTAAACTCTCCGCCGCTTAGGTCGGCGGTCATACTCGCTCACGCTCCTGCGTGATGCACTCAATATCATCACTCTTGAAATTGTAAACTGGCTCAGCGCAGTTATTGCGCAGTCTGGGCGGCAGTCCTATGAAATATGCTCCCATAAGTTAATACCAAATTATTGACCGCTTCGTTAAGTATACCGCAGAAAAATTTTATGATGAAAATGATATGCAGGGGTGCGTGTGATCGTCACAACGTCAAAGCCCTTCACTTTTCTACCGGTGTTTTTGAGAAAATGGCGTTGTTTTTCAGAAAAGTTTACACTTTGTTCATGACGGTTCTCCCTTGTGCCTAAATTCAACAGCATATTTCTATACAGAATGTGAATAGGTCACGGCGGCACTCGGATAAAACCCCCTCTATATATACAAGCACGTTCAATCAGGAAACGGGCATGATTTTTATAAAAATAGTTGCTCCGTGATAATAATTCTCCGTATTGAATAAATCAGAAATGGTGACCTATGCAGTATGCAGTCAATGTGATATGGCTCGGATTTGCAATGCTCGGTCTGCTTTCTGCAAAATTCCCCATAACAATTTCACGAATGAAGAAGTTTTATGGCGCACTCAACTTCTTGCGCAATGCGAATAGACTTTTGCTGTCCGAGAATGCTATAATATTAGCATAGGGTATTATCCCTAAATCCAATACATTGGGAGGTGATGAGAATGAGTAAGAAAGCTAAGACCGAGGTTGATGAGAAGTCCGCTGTTATCATTACGGATGCTGTTCTTGCGGAGAATCAGGCAAAGCTCGACAGCTACGAAAAGTCTATCAAAGCTGTGCAGGAGCGCAGGCGCAAGGTCATCATTGATAGCAAGCTCTACACCTACGATAAGCTCTCACAGCTTTACGGCGGTGCGGAGGGACAGGCACTTCTCGATGCTGTGACTGCGGAGCATACGCTGATCGGCAAGCTGACAGCAAGCGGTATGACCTATGAGCAGATTGGTGAGCTGGCTGACGATAGTTCTGCCGATGCTGACAACAGCTCGGACGAAAGCTATTCCGAAAAGTACGCTAAGCAGATGAGCTTTTCAGAAACAGATCATTCCTATTCGGAGTAACATATATTCCGACAACAAAACGATTGCTGTGTAAGGGACGGCTCTGCCGTTCCGTACAGCACCTGTGCAGGCGTAACGCCCCTGCAACAAAAAGCCATTGCGTGTAGAGATAGATAATCGCAGGCGGAAAGGAGACACTTGCCAAGAAAAGATACAGGATTTACTTTGGCTGAGCTGAATGAGAGATATAAAGATAAGCCGACCAGCAAAGCCGTGTACGAAGTGGACGGTCAGCGTTATGCTGTGACAAGTCATTTCGTGGGTGAAAAAGACCTTGATAAGGTGCTTTATGAACTTGCTTTCAAAAGAGCGTTTCAGAAAACCGAAAAGAACTAAAAAGTTTTGAAAAAAGACTTGCCATATTCGGTTTTCTGCGCTATAATAGTTGTATCATCGAATATGGTTTGCTTTGATTGGAAAGGAGTTATTATGGCAAAGCAAACTACTTACAATGTCGGGATCTATGTGCGTTTGTCGCAGGAGGACGAACGTGCGGGCGAATCCCTTTCGATTGAAAATCAGAAGAAGATGCTGACGGAATATGTCAGCAAGCAGGAGGGGTGGAATCTTATCGAGATATGCGAGGACGATGGCTATTCGGGAACAAGTTTCGATAGACCAGGTATCAAGCAGATTCTTGATGATGCAAAGTCGGGAAAGATAAATCTTATCCTCTGTAAAGACCTTTCACGTTTCGGAAGAAATTATATCGAGGTCGGTCAGTATATCGACTATATTTTCCCTTCGTTCAATATTCGCTTCATCGCCCTGAGCGACAACGTGGATACCCTCGACAGAAACAGTTCGGCAATGGATCTTATGCCCGTGATGAATTTGTTCAACGAATGGCACGCCGCAAATACTTCAAAAAAAGTACGCAGTGTGATGGCGGCAAATTCAAGACAGGGCAAGTATCTGGCGGCTTCTGCTGCTTACGGTTACATCAAGGCAGATGATGAAAAGCATACGCCTATCATTGATGAAGAAGCCGCCGTTATCGTAAGACGGATATTCGAGCAGAGGGCAAGCGGATCAAGTCCGAAACAGATTGCAAAACAGCTCAACAAGGACGGTGTTCCTATCCCCTCCGATCACCGCTATCATCTTAAAGGCAAAGAAAATCCCCTTGTGACTTCACATCTGTGGAATGACTGTATGGTGCGTGGTATTCTTAACAATGAGATTTATATCGGAAATCTCGCACAGCAGAGAGTAACAACAGTATCCTACAAAAACCACAAGCAGATACGCAAGGACAGGTCTGAGTGGGTCATTGTAGAAAACACCCATGAGCCGATCATTTCAAGGGAGCTGTGGGATAAGGTAAGAGAGGTTGAAGCGTCGGTGAGTATCGGTAAAATGACAAAGGAGGGTGTGATTCGCCCTTTGTCGGGCTTCATGTACTGCCCTGACTGCGGATATAAGATGAAAATGAACAGAACTATGCACACCACAAAGAAGCGAGGTACTTACGAGACGGTAAGCTATCGCTGTGGTACTTATGTGAGAAGTGGAATGGACGGCTGCACTCCTCATTCTATTTTGGAAAGAGTTATTTCACAGGTCGTTGTTGACGATATTAGAGCAAAGGCAAGGCTTGCCGTTGAGGACGAGGACGCACTCCGTAAAGCCGTCCGCAAGCGCAGACAGGCTACTGCCGATGCGGAGAGCCAGCGCAACATGAAAGAACTTTGTGAGGGTGAGAAACGGCTCGCACAGCTTGAAACGCTTATCAGTAAGACCTATGAAGAAAAACTCCTCGGTACTGTACCCGAAGAACTCTGTGTGAAAATGCTTAATCAGTATCTTGATGAACAGAAGATGCTTAGAGAGAAAGTCGCTGTGCTGAAAGAAAAGTGTGAAAGTGCTGAACAGGCTGAAAAAGATGTTGACAGGTTCGTTGAAAACATCAAGAAGTACGTTGATATTAAAGAGCTTACCCGTGAGACCTGTCTGGAACTTATCGAGTACATCGTGGTCGGTGACCGTCCCGAAAGCAAGGGCGAGGACAGGCAGATACACATATTCTACAAGTTCCTTGATAAGGGGCTTACGGAAAAAAGAAACATTCTGCTGCCGCAGAATGTGGAGTAAAATATTTTTGGGTGTGCTTTTAAGTGGTTCTCCTCCCTGAACCTCTGCAACCAACAACTGTGCCTTGTACAGTCGGCAGATTCTTACCCTGCCGCCAGAGTTCAGGCTCGAATGGCAGAGGGATAAAAGTTCTCTTTATCTCCGTTTTCGTCGCCCACCTTGCAGTTCCGTGCTGTCCGTTGCCGACCTTTTTCGCCTTAATTCCGTTAAGCGACTTGTTGTCAAGCAGATTTACAACTACTAAAAATGCAACAAAAATCACTGCAAGCACGCCTATTAAAATCATTTGTTTTTCATTCAATTTTTCACTTCCAATCATAGAATATTCTATCTTTTGTATTTAATAAGATAGTTAGTTTGTTATCTTCAAGGTATTGCGCTGTGAGGCGGAGGGTATAGCAATAGCCGCAAACGGCTATTGCTGCAAGTTTTTCTTTGAGGACAATGTCCTCAATTTTGCTTTACAAAACCAAAAAACTTGATCAGCTGAATTCCATACAAGGTTCGGGTTCTGAAACTATATCTTCTGATTCAATATTCTCTTGCATAGGAGCATTTAAAGTTTCCTCAACAGACAGTCTTACAGCGCTGTCGGCGAGCTGATACAGCAATTTTGCCGTATTTACCGACTGCTCACGGGTACGGGCGGTCTGTCGCAAGTCCTTTAGCACTGTCTGAACACACTCCTGCAAATTCCTCTGTTTCTGTGATTTTTTGCCCTTGTCGGTGTAAGGCTTGTAACTACCCTTGAGTTTGTGTTGGAGCCTTTCAAATGCTTTACATTCGCTGTTTATTTGTTCGGTTTTGGGCATAAAAAATGCAGAGCCTGCCAAAGCATACTCAGCCAGATATTTGTATTGTCTGTTTTTTAACGTTGCATAGATCTGCGAGGTCAGCTTATCGGGACGGCATTTCAGATACCCAAGTTCACTCACTTCTTTCAGATATTCTTCCTTTCGCTTATGAGGAACAGCAGGCAAAAATTCCGCTCCGTTTTTTGCCTTTAAAATTTCGTTCCAATCTTTGAATTTAGGTGCAAGCCATTTAACGTTTGGATATCCGTTTTCTGTGAGTATATCCCGAAGTCTGTCAACAGCCTCGATTCCGCCCTCATCATTATCCACGCAAAGCACAATTTCATTGATGTTTGAGTGATTCTTTAACGCTGTTAAAACGGCATTTTCATAAACACCGTTCATTGCAATATATGAGTGCTGTTGCCAATTTTCGGGGTGCAAAGTAAGGTACGAAAGCATATCTATCGGGGCTTCAAAAACGAACAGCTTTTCCAACTTGCCAAAGTGGGAAAAGCTGTAACGGGTATCTGAACCCTCGCAGGTAATGCGGAAAGTTTTCCCGAAAGAATTGGTTGAACGCTTGCTTGCCTGTCTTGGAACTCCGTTTTCATCAAGCCCTACAAACACTGCATTGTGATGTTCCTTATCCTCATAAAGCGTGTGATTTCTCGCAAAAAAACTGATAATTTCGGGATTAATGAACCGCTGTTTTATGAGATATGCAAACACCCTGTGCATATTTTCATTGGATTTGGGAAGCTTGAATTCTTTCGTTTTTTCTTCATGCACAACTGCTTTTGGAGGAGCGTGAGAGAGGGAAGTTACCGTCTGTCCCAACAGTTCCTGCACAGCTGTCTGAAAGTCCATATCATAGAATTCCTGCATAAATTTTATTGCTCCGCCGCCAACCTGATTTTTGTGGTCAAACCACCTTGAACCCGACATTGTGATGCTATCATGCTTGCCCGAACCGTCGTAGTAAATGAGTTTATGCTCTCTGCCGACACGTTCCAGTTTTTCGCCCCGCATACGCAAAAACTCCGCTAAATCTACGGAGTTTGCCATTACTTTTTGTTCTTCTGTAAATGGGATATATGGCATAACTACACCAACCTTTAATACTTGACATTTTCCGCAAGCTTACCCATAAGCTGCGAAAAGCTCTGCCTTTCCATCATATCCGTACCAAGATATGCTCCTGATACTACTGTCAGCTTGTTCTCAGAAAGCACAGCATAGGTTTCCGTGTACCCAAACTGCGTCGCCATACCATCGGTTTTCTGAACGGAACTGTAACGCTGATATTTACCATTTGAATATACATTTGTTGTCATACGATAATTTGACACAAAATCGTCCTCAGTGACACCGTTCATCTGTGCGGAGGTCTGACCGAAATAGTAATCCCCGAAGTTTTCGAGGATATATTTCATATCGTAATCAAGCTGTGACTGTGACAGATCAACGCAGAGAACATTAATTATTCCGCCGCCGTTTTTGCCTTTCAAAGTAACCTTATTCACTCCATTGAAATTATCGGTTTCGTTCTCAAAGGCACAGCCTTTCATCGACTCAGTAACCAATTCGCTTGTATCTTCAAAGCTGATATTTGAGTCAAAAAACTCAGCGATAAAGGTATCGGACTTTACCTGTTCATTGTTGACGGTACTTTCGACCTCCGAAGAGACAGCCGAATCCAATGACTCGGCTGTTATCGGAATTGTTGTAGTTTCCACCGTCTGTATTGGCGGACTGATCGTTCCGCAGGCGGTCATTGCCAGCATAAACACTGCTAAAAATGCGGTTATTACTTTTGTTTTCATATCCGTTCCTACTCCTTATCAAATAATACTCCAGATGTACAGCGGACAGGTCAGAGAAAAGATCAGACAGCCGAAAATTATAGCGATCGGCGTCCACTCCAACTGACCATGTTTGCGGTAATCCAAGTATGCCAGCGTTATCTTAACAAACAGCAAAACCGCCAATATTACGTCGATCACGGGGAATACAACGTTGTTTACAACCGACACCACCTGCGATCTTGCAGTGGTCCAAGTGCTTGTAACCGCTCCCGCAACATCGCCCGATGCGTAAGCAGTTAGCGACATCATCGCAGCAAAGCACACCGAACTTGCTGCTGCGATCAATTTCTTTTTAGATCTCATTTCACATCATCCTTTCTCTTTTCCTTATCGTTTCTCTTGCATATGACCATACCGAAAGCCACAACAACCGCTGCGGCTACGAGATAAAACTCAGCACTATTGTCTGCGGATACACCTGTATTAGGAGTATCTATTGTGACTGTAGGAGGAATTTCAAGCTCAGGCGTATGCTCATCGTACATAACGACCTCGGTTACACTTCCGTCAGTATTCACAGTAAACTTTATCTCGCTTGCAATCTCATAACCGTCTGGAGCGATCGTTTCACGGAGCGTGTACTCCTTGCCTGCGATCAGCTTTCCTTCGATGAAGTGAGCCTCGTCCGTGGATACCCATTCCTCAACAACATTTCCGTCCTCGTCAATGA
>OGQL01001821.1_pt1 | contig 14806 bp, 7 predicted proteins | sample 1553211 | NCBI WGS metagenome assembly OGQL01 (sample SAMEA2579942, study PRJEB22360) | human gut metagenome
AAGCCTGCGGACGGGGTATCCCTGCGGCCTCGGGCGCCGGAGCTGTCCGTACTTGTACCCCGGAACGCGGCGGGTGCCGTTGCCGCCGGAGGACGGAAACGATAATTTTACCGTTTTATGAAAAAGATACTCTTAACGCTTTGTTTTGCGGCTGCCGCGATCGGTGCGCAGGCCGCGGCACCGTGTACGCCCGTGGGGCTGCGGTGCGAACATCTGGAGACGCCGCTGGGCATCGACGCCCCGGCGCCGCGACTGGGCTGGCGTCTGGACGACAGCCGTTCCGGGGCGCTCCAGCGGGCTTACAGGGTCGTCGTGGGGCGGGATTCCGCCGCCGTGGCCGCCGGATGCGGCGACGTGTGGGATTCGGGGCGCACGGATTCGGACGGGATGCTCGTCCGTTACGCCGGGCCGAAACTCGACCCGTTCACCCGGTATTACTGGGCCGTGACGGTGTGGGACAAGGACTACGCGCGCTCCTCGTCCGGGGTCGCGGCGTTCGAGACCGGCATGATGGGGGCCGGGAACTGGCAGGGATGCTGGATCAGCGACCACCACGACATAAACCATAAGCCAGCGCCCTATTTCCGCAAGGAGTTCTCCGTGGGCAAACGCGTGAAATCGGCCCGCGCCTATGTCGCGGCGGCCGGGTTGTACGAACTCCATATCAACGGGCAGAAGGTCGGTGACCACCGCCTCGACCCGATGTATACGCGCTTCGACCGCCGGAACCTCTACGTCACCTACGACGTGACGCGGCAGTTGCAGGACGGGGCCAATGCCGTGGGCATCCTGTTGGGCAACGGCTGGTACAACCACCAGTCGGGCGCCGTGTGGAACTTCGAGCGGGCGCCGTGGCGCAACCGCCCGGCGTTCTGCTTCGACCTGCGTATCGAGTATGCGGACGGGACGCACGAGGTCGTGAAGTCCGACCTCGACTGGCGCACCTCGGGCGGGCCGCTGGTGTTCAACAGCATCTATACTTCGGAGCATTACGATGCGCGGCTCGAGCAGCCGGGCTGGAGCGCCCCCGGGTTCGACGACTCGGCCTGGGACGGGGTGATGTACCGCGGCGCGCCGTCGCAGAGGGTTACGGCACAGCAGACGGTGCCGATCCGCAACGTCACCCAATACAGGCCGCGCAGCGTGCGCAAGCTCGACGAACGGAGCTACCTCTATGATTTCGGCCAGAACATGGCCGGTGTGACGAAGCTTCGCCTGAGGGGCGAAGCCGGGACGCAGCTGCGGCTCATCCATGCCGAACGCCTGCGCGAAGACGGCCATGCCGACCTGTCGAACATCGACGTCTATTTCCGCCCGACGGACAAGGACGACCTGTTCCAGACCGACGTGGTGACCCTGAGCGGCCGCGACGACGAGTTCATGCCCCGGTTCAACTACAAGGGCTTCCGCTATGTCGAGGTGGTTGCCGACCGGCCGGTGGAGCTGTCTGCGGAGAACCTGACGGCCTATGCCATGCACAGCGACGTGACCCCCGTGGGGCATATCGAGACGTCGAACGACCTGGTGGACAAACTTTGGGACGCCACCAACAAGGCCTACCTCTCGAACCTGATGGGTTACCCGACCGACTGCCCCCAGCGCGAGAAGAACGGCTGGACGGGCGACGGCCACCTGGCCATCGAAACGGCGCTGTACAACTACGACGGCATTACGGTCTACGAGAAGTGGCTCGCCGACCACCGCGACGAACAGCAGCCCAACGGCGTGCTGCCCGACATCATCCCCACCGGCGGCTGGGGCTACGGCACGGCCAACGGGCTGGACTGGACGAGCACCATCGCCATCATCCCGTGGAACCTCTACCTCTTCTACGGGGACACGAAGCCGCTGGAGGATTGCTACGAGAATATCAAACGCTATGTCGATTACGTCGACCGCCGCAGCCCGGGGCACCTCTCCTCGTGGGGACGCGGCGACTGGGTGCCCGTCCGCTCGCAGTCGTCGCTGGAGCTGACCTCGTCGGTCTATTTCTACGTCGATGCCACGATCCTCGCCCGTGCCGCCGCCCTGTTCGGCCGGGAGGCCGACCGGAAGCACTACGAGGCTCTGGCCGGCGAAATCCGCGGGGCCATCAACGACAAATACCTCGACCGTGCGGCGGGCATCTATGCCAGCGGCACGCAGACCGAGCTGAGCGTTCCGCTGATGTGGGGCGTCGTGCCCGAGGAGATGGTCGCCAAGGTCGCCGGCAACCTCGCCCGCAAGGTCGCCGAAGCCGGGTTCCACCTCGACGTCGGGGTGCTGGGCGCCAAGGCCATCCTCAATGCGCTGAGCGAGAACGGCCATGCCGAAACGGCCTACAAGGTCGCGGTGCAGGACACCTATCCTTCGTGGGGATGGTGGATCGTGAACGGCGCCACCACGCTGCTCGAAAACTGGAACCTCGAAGCCACGCGCGACATCTCGGACAACCACATGATGTTCGGCGAGATTGGCGGGTGGTTCTTCAAGGGGCTGGGCGGCATCAAGCCCGACCCCGAAGCGCCGGGCTTCAAACACATCTTGCTGCGCCCGAATTTCGTCGGGGTCGATGCATTCGAGGCTTCGCACGACGCCCCCTGCGGGCGGATCGTGTCGGCATGGACGCGCCGGGGCAATACGGTGACCTACTGCGTCCGAATCCCGGCCAACAGTACCGCAACGCTCTACCTGCCGGCCAACGTGGACGGCGGGAAGGTGCATCAGCTGGGTGCCGGAAGCCATACGCTGACGCTCAGGGTGGCCAAATGACCCTTCCGCCTCGGGGCGGACGGCTGCTGCCGCGGGCCGCATTCCCGTGCGGGACGGCTGCCTGCACAGGACGATTTTTACCCATAACCTGAAATATTCCTGCGATGAACAAACTATCGAAACTGATTCTGATGCTGCCGCTGGCCCTCGCTCCGCTGGCGGGGCAGGCCGCCCCGAAGGGCGGCTCCCATGCCGCCCTGGCCGCGGGGTTCGTGGCGCCGCCCGACTCTGTCCAGACCTCGGTTTACTGGTACTGGCTTTCGGGCAATGTCTCGAAGGAGGGCGTGGTGAAAGACCTCGAAGCGATGAAACGGGCGGGGATCAACCGTGCCTTCATCGGCAATATCGGCCTCGGGGAGCTGGCGACGCCCTATGCCCCCGTGAAACTCTTTACGGACGAATGGTGGGAAGTGACCCATGCGGCGCTCAAACGCGCCTCGGGGCTGGGTATCGAGATCGGCATGTTCAACAGCCCCGGCTGGAGCCAGGCCGGAGGGCCGTGGATCGAACCCGGGCAGGCCATGCGTTACCTGGCTTCGGTCAAGGCGCATGTCCGGGGCGGCGGGAAGGTCGAGGTGGAGCTGCCGCGCCCGTCGGCCGATTTCCAGGACGTGCGGGTGGTCGCCTATCCCGCTCCCGCCGTGGGGCGTGCGGCGCTGACGGGGGGCGGCACCCCGGGGGGGTTCGAGCGCCGCATGGGGGTCCCCCCCGGTTGGCGCCTGCCGGCACGACTGCCGGGGCGCAATGCCTCATAGACGGCGACCCGGCGACGGAGCTCCTCTTCGACGGCAGCCCCGAAGCCGTCATCGACTTGGTGACGGACGCCGACCTGGATCTGCGCAACATCACGGTGTGGCCCGCCCGCCGTCCGATACGTGCCCAGGCCGAATTGCAGGTGAAGGGGGCGGACGGCTACCGGACGGTCGCATCGTTCGGGATCGACCGCTCGAACCCCAATATCGAGGTCGGCTTCGACCCTTACGCCCCGGTTTCGGTCAGCGTGGCGAAGACCACGGGGCGCGAGTTCCGGCTCATAGTTCGCGGCGCGGGGAAGGATACGGGTTTGGGGGAGGTGCTGCTCTCGTCGCTGCCCCGTGTGGAGCGTTATGCGGAGAAGACCTTTGCCAAGATGTTCCAGTCGCCGCTGCCCTACTGGGAGGAGTACCAGTGGCGCGACCAGCCCGTGCTGGACGCGGAGTCGCTGGCGGTCGACCCCGCGGAGGTGGTCGACATAACGGAATGTCTCGACGGCGACCGCCTGGTGTGGGAAGCCCCTGCCGGGGAGTGGGTCGTCATGCGTACCGGGATGCGCCCGACCGGCATCCAGAATTCGCCCGCGGCGCCCGAAGGCACCGGGCTCGAAGTGGACAAGATGACCCCGGCCTACCTGCAGCACCATTTCGACGCCTTTATCGGTGAGATACTCCGCTGCATCCCGGCCGAAGACCGCAGGACGTTCCGCGTGGTGGTGGCCGACAGCTACGAGAAGGGAGGGCAGAACTTTACGGATACCTTCCTGGCCGACTTCAGGGAGCGTTACGGCTACGACGCCCTGCCGTTCCTGCCCGTTTACGACGGCGTGGTGGTCGGCAGCCAGGATATCTCCGACCGGTTCCTGTGGGACATGCGGCGCCTGGCGGCCGACAAGCTGGCCTATGCGCATATCGGGGGATTGCGCGAAATCGCGCACAAATACGGGCTGACGTTGTGGCTGGAGAACTACGGCCACTGGGGTTATCCCGGTGAGTTCCTGCAGTACGGCGGCCAGTCGGACGAGGTCGGGGGCGAATTCTGGGGCGAAGGGTCGCTGGGCGACATCGAGAACCGTGCCGCCTCGTCGTGCGCCCACATTTACGGCAAGCGGAAAGTGTCGGCCGAGTCGTACACCTCGGCCGGGAACGATTTCGGGCGTTATCCGGCGATGGTGAAGCCGCGCGGCGACAGGTTCTTCTCCGAGGGGATCAACAACACGCTGCTGCACGTCTACATTTCGCAGCCGGGCGACGAACTGCCCGGCATGAATGCCTGGTTCGGAACGGAATTCAACCGCAACAACACGTGGTTCTCGCATATCGACCTCTTCACGGATTACCTCAAGCGTGTCAATTACATGTTGCAGCAGGGGCTCAACGTCGCCGACGTGGCCTATTTCATCGGCGAGGACGCCCCGAAAATGACGGGCGTCACCGACCCGGCGCTGCCCCGAGGGTACCAGTACGATTATATCAACGGCGAGGTGCTGCTGGAACGCGCCACCGTGAAGGACGGCCTGTGGACGCTTCCGCACGGGACGCAATACCGGATACTGGTGTTGCCGAAGCTCAAGACGATGCGCCCCGAACTGCTTGCGAAGCTGCAGGCGCTCGTCCGTGAGGGCGGCGTGCTGCTGGGGCCTGCGCCGCAGCGTTCGCCGAGCCTCGAAGGCTATCCCGATGCCGACGCCCGGGTGCGCCGCATGGCTGCGGAGCTCTGGGGCGGGGTTGACGGCAAGGCCGTGAAGGCCGCCCGCTACGGCAAGGGCGCCGTGCTGGACGGCATGAGCATGGAGGAGGCGCTGGCCTATGTGCAGTGCCTGCCCGACTGCGAGGTCGGGGCCGATGTCCCCGTGCTCTTCGGGCACCGCGATGCGGGCGACGTGCAGATTTACTTCCTGACCAACCAGTCGGACGCGCGTATCGCTTTTCCCTGCACGCTGCGTGTGACCGGCTCTGTGCCCGAGGCATGGGATGCCGTGACGGGGGCGATCCGTCCGCTGCCGGAGTTCGAGGATGACGGTCGCAGGACGACGCTGCCGATGGTGTTGGAGCCCAACCAGAGCCTGTTCGTCGTATTGCGCGCGGATGGGGCGGGCGCTGCGCACGGGGACGGGACGGCGAATTTCCCGACCCCGGTGCGGGTCAAGACGCTGGACGGGCCGTGGACACTGACCTTCCAGGAGGGTCGTCGGGGCCCGGCGGAGCCTGTCGTGGCGGACGAACTGAAAGACCTGCGGCTCTCCGACGACGAGTCGGTGCGCTATTTCTCGGGCAGTGTCCGCTATGAGACGACGTTCGACCTCAGGGGGAAGGAGAAATCCGGCCGGCTGTACGTGAACACGGGCCAGGTCGGCGTGATGGCCAAGGTCTATGTCAACGGCAAGTACGCCGGGGGCGTGTGGACGGCGCCGTACAGGGTCGACGTCACGGACTTCGTGCGCAAAGGGAAGAATACCCTCGTCATCGACGTGGTCAATACGTGGGTGAACCGCCTGATCGGTGACAGCAGGCTCCCCGAGGATCAGCGCGGGACATGGACGCTGAACAATCCGTGGCGTCCCGATTCGCAGTTGCAGCCGTCGGGGCTGTTCAACCCGGTGGTAATCGAACGGATGATTGCACGATGAGACGGATAGCACTGCTTGCCCTGCTGCTGGCATTTGCGGCGGCCGTGTACGGGCAGGAGAACATACTGGAGAAGGGGCTGGAAGGCCGGAGTGCCGCGGATGTGATTTCACGCAGGTACGTGACCCCGCTGCGGCTGGTCGCACTGCCCGGCGAGCTGACGGCGGGGGTGGAAAACCCCGAAGCGCTGCTCCGGAATTTCGACGGGCAGCTGACGACCGGGACACCCGATGTCTGCCGCCTCTCGACCCGCGACGGGCGCTCGGCTTCCGTGCTGCTCGATTTCGGCAAGGAGTTGTGCGGCGGGATCGCGCTCTCGGCGGCGATACGCGCCGACCAGCGGGCGCTGAAGGTGCGGATCCGCCTGGGCGAATCGGTGAGCGAGGCGATGAGCGACGTGGGCGGCGACGCCCCGATGGCCAGCGCCACGAACGAGCATTCGCTGCGCGATTTTACGCTCGGCGTGCCGTGGCTGGGCAATGTCGAGGCCGGGAACTCGGGGTTCCGCTTCGTGCGGATCGACCTGGTGGAGCCCGATGCGGAGCTCAATCTGAAAGCCGTGCGGGCGATCCTCCGTTACCGCGACGTTCCTTATCTGGGGTCGTTCCGCTGTGATGACGGGCGGCTGAACCGCATCTGGGAGACGGGGGCCTACACCGTCCACCTCAATATGCAGGAGTACCTCTGGGACGGGGTGAAACGCGACCGTCTGGTATGGCTCGGGGACATGCACCCCGAGGTGATGACCGTCCAGAGCGTGTTCGGCGGCAATGAGGTCGTGCGCCGGAGCCTCGACCACGTGCGCGACAATACGCCGCTGCCCGGGTGGATGAACTGGATCGCGGCCTACTCGATGTGGTGGGTCATTATCCACCGCGACCTGTATATGTATGAGGGTGATTTGAACTATCTCGGTGAACAGCAGGAATATATGCGTGCCCTGCTGCGGGTGCTGGCGTCGCAAATGGACGGCGACCGCGAGAACCTGCAGGGCGGCCAGCGCCTGCTGGACTGGCCCACGTCCCAGATGCCCGACGTGATCCATGCCGGGTATCAGGCCCTGATGGTGATGGCCATGGAGGCCGGCGCCGAAATCGGTGGCTGGCTCGGCGACAGGCAGATGCAGTCGGAGTGCCATGGGGCGCTGCGGCGGTTGCGGCGGCACGTGCCCGACCACCTGCGGAACAAGCAGGCGGCGGCGATGCTCGTGCTGGCCGGGCTGGCCGACCCCGGCAAGGTGTGCCGGACGGTGATCGCCCGGGGCGGGGCGGAAGGTTTCTCGACCTTCTACGGATATTACATGCTCGAGGCGCTGGCCGAAGGCGGCCTTTACGACGAGGCTTTGCAGATCATCTCCGATTATTGGGGTGCGATGCTCGACCTGGGGGCCACGACTTTCTGGGAAGACCTCAATTACGCGCATGCGGCCGGTGCGGCACGTATCGACGAGCCGGTTCCGGCCGGGAAATTCGACATCCATGCCGAGTCGGGCGCCTATTGCTACAAGGGGTTGCGCCACAGCCTTTGCCACGGCTGGGCATCGGGCCCCACTCCCTGGCTTTCGCGGCACGTGCTGGGCATCGTGCCGCTCGAACCGGGCTGCAAGTCCGTGGCGGTGCGCCCCCACCTGGGACACCTGAAGTGGGCCGAGGGGACGTTCCCGACCCCGTGGGGCGTTATCCGGGTGCGCCACGAGCGCGGTGCCGACGGGAAGGTCTCGACGAGCGTGTCGGCACCCGATGGGGTGCGGGTCGTGCGCTGACCCCGGAAAAAATCGTATTACTGTTAACAACCGATGGATATGACAAGGAAACTGATTTTGGCGGCGTGGGCACTGCTGCTCGCCGCAGCTGTCCCTGCACAGCAGAAGGAGGAGTTCAGGTTATGGCCCGAGGCCGGGAAGTATGCCCCGGAGCGGCTCGGTGCCGGATTTGACCGCGACAACGCCCCCTATGTCACGTTGTACCGCCCCGAAGGGAAGAAGCCGGCGCCGGCCGTGGTGGTCTGCCCGGGCGGTGCCTACGGCGGCCTGGCTATCGGCCATGAGGGCTATCAGGTGGCGGAGTGGTTCGCGGCGCGCGGGTTTGCCGCCGTCGTGCTGAAATACACCATGCCCCACGGCAACTACGACCTGCCCCGCCGGGACGTGCAGCAGGCGATCGAGCTGGTGCGTGCGAATGCGGCCGGGTGGGGCGTAGACCCCGCGCGGGTCGGCGTCATCGGCTTTTCGGCCGGGGGACACCTGGCCTCGACGGCTGCGACGCACTTCACCTGCGATGCGAACCGTCCCGATTTCGCCGTCCTGGTCTACCCGGTCATTACGATGGACGAACGTTTTACGCATGCCGGGTCGCGGAGGAACCTGCTGGGCGAAGCGCCGGCCGAAGGGTTGGTTGCGGCGTTCAGCAACGAACTGCGCGTGACCAGCGGGACACCGCCGACGTTCATCGCCTTCAGCGACGATGACGACGGGGTGCCCCCGGTCAACGGCACGTTGTTCTACAATGCGCTCAAAGCCGCCTCGGTGCCGGGCGAGATCCATATTTATCCGACGGGCGGGCACGGATGGGGCTGGAACGAGACCTTTAAATACAAGGACGAGTTCCGGAACTCGCTCGTGCGCTGGCTCTCCGAGCGGCTGGGCGAATGACGCCGCATCCGTTCGCCATAAGTGCCGGCAGGCACCAAAATCCCCGTTCGGCAATGCTGCCGAACGGGGATTTTGTTCGTGGACGGTTCCCGGTTGCGGGACAGGTTTACCGCGCCTTGCCGGCAGCGGGAATCGGGCGGGCTTCGACGCCCTTGCGGGTCATTCTGACCGGGACGATGTGCCCCTCGGCATCGAAATACATGCGGTCGATACAGGTCTCCCGGTGATAAGGGCTGGTTTCGTTCAGCGGGCGGCGGTGGTAGACGATGTACCATTCGTCCCGCCCCGGAACCTGTATGACGGAGTGGTGCCCGGCGCCGCGGGCGATCGCCGGGTCTTGTTCGAGGATCTTGCCGATGCGTTCGAACGGCCCGAAGGGCGAGTCGGCGATGGCGTAGGCGACGCAGTAATCGGGGCCCGTCCAGCCCCCTTCCGACCACATGAAGTAATATTTCCCGCGGTGCCTGAGCATGAACGGCCCCTCGGTGTAATTCGCGGGGGTGACCTCCTTGTAGAGGGTGCCGTCGTCGAAGGGCACGATACGCAGCAGATCCGGCGCCAGGCGTACCATGTTGCAGTGCCCCCAGCCGCCGTAGTACATGTAGTAGCTGCCGTCGTCGTCGCGGAAGACGAACTGGTCGATGGGCTGGGCTCCGTTGACGATGCTGTCGATGAGCGGCTTGCCCAGCGCATCGCGGAACGGCCCGGCCGGGGAGTCGGCCACGGCTACGCCGATGCCGCCGGTTTCACCCTCGTGGATGTCGTTACCGGCGAAGAAAAGGTAGTATTTGCCGTTGGCATGGACGGCCGCGGGCGCCCACATGGCGCGTTTCACCCACTTCACCTCGTCGTTGGAGACGATCCGGGGGTGCTTCTGCCAGTGTACGAGGTCTTTCGACGAGAAGGCGTCCATGAAGGTCTGCTCGTCGTAGTCGGCCGAGTAGGTCGGGTAGATCCAGTAGGTGTCGCCGAAGACCACCCCTTCGGGGTCGGCGTACCAACCCGGAAAGACGGGGTTGCCGCTCCTGCCGGCTGCCGAGGCCGTATTTTGCGCCGCGGCGCAGTATGCCGCAAGGCATGCGAAAAGGAGAGTTACGTATTTCATAAGTTATTCGATTAGGGTCGATTGCGGGCCGAGGTAAGAGCGTTTCATGCCCCCGAAGTCGAGGACGATCTTTTGCAGGACGATGCCCGGGTCGCCGACGCGGATGCGCAGCGTGTGGCGTCCCGGCTTGTCGATGTGGAGCGTCGATTTGTTGACGGCGCAGTTGCGCAGCACGCTTTCGAACCACACCTGCGCGTATTCGACGTGCGACGAGGAGGGGGTGGCCAATGCCCCGTCGTCGATCTGGACGCTGTACTTGGTGTCGGTGTTCGTGTTTTCGCCGATGCGGAAATCGCGGTCGGCGTGGAGCGGGAAGGTCGGCAGCACGTAGGTGTAGACATCGACCGAACCGGCGTCGAAGGCGTAGAAGTCGTATTCGGCGCACGGGACGTCGCGGCTGCGGAAGATCTGGAGCGGGGCGGTCGGGTCGCCCAGCTGCAGCGCGGGGCCTTCGATGCCGAGGTCTTCGACGGCTGTTATTTTGATTCGGTCGTTTTCACGGACGCGGTGGCAGCCTGCGGCGGGGATCGAGACGCAGCCGTTGTTCTCGACGTAGATGCCGCGGAGCTCGGCCCGCGACGGGGCGGTGGGGTTGAAGAGCGATACGAGCACCTTCTCGGACTGTTCACCCGCGCGGAAGACGATCTGGGCCGGCACCGCGTTCCCCGAGGGGGCTTTCTCCCAGTCGATGCCCACCGTGATGCGCTCTTCGTCGGCGGTTTTTCCGGCGGATTTGCTCAGGACGACCCAGGGTTCGGAGGCATGCGCCGTCCAGGCGAGCGTGCCGCCGCCCCGGTTGTATATCTCGACGGGGTAGGTGCGGCGCAGGTAGTTGTCGAACGCAGGCAGGGCGTGGAAGGCCCGGGCGCCCGTGACGTCCTCGCCTGCGACCTGCAATGCCAGCCGGGGAGCGCCTGCGGCGTCGTGCGTTGCCAGGTGCGGCAGGTTGAAATAGGCGCTCACGCCGTCGTAGTTCTGGCGCATGGACATCATGTGGTTCCATTTGCCGCCGAGCAGCGAGTTATACCCCCGGGTGATGACCTGCAGGCTGTCGTAGCAGCGCTGCACCTCGTCGCGCACGGCATTGGTTGCCGCGCGGCCCTGGCGTGCGTACCAGCGGTTGCGCTGGCCGCCGAGCGTCATGCGGTTCATCAGTTCGGCGCCGCGCAGGGGGTAGTAGACCAACTGGTAGAAAGCCGGGCGGGCTTCGTCGCCGATCTCGTGCAACAGGGCTTCGGCTCGGGCGCCGAGCTTCCGGTAGGCCTCCAGCCGCCGCGGTGCCTCGTCGTAGTTGGTGAACGAGAAATCAGTGTCGGTAAGCTGCTCGCAGTTGTGGTCGAAGCGGTTCCAGTGGTAGCCCCAGCCCATGTATTCGGGCTTGCGGGGGAAGGCCAGCCGCAGGTGTTCGCGGGTCATCGCTTCGAGGCGGTCGTAGTACGCTTCGCCGAAGATGCCGGCCAGCCAGCGTGCCGGGTAGGTCACGACGTTGTCGGCCGTGAAGCGGCCGATGTCCCAGGCCATGTCGAGGAAGAGCGAAACCTGCATCTCCGAGCCTTTCAGGTCGCCGCAGTTCAAGAGCCACAGCCGGTCGGCCGTGGTGTCATAGGCCTTGCGCAGCTCTTCGTACATCAGCGACGGGGGCGTCGTGCTGAACCAGAGGTAGCTGTGCGGTACGCCCAGGTAGGAGACATGGTAGTAGACCCCGGAGCGCCCCGTGCGCCGCTGCTCGCGCACGCCGCTCAGACGTTTCATGTAGCCGTAGTTGTCGTCCGGCCAGACGATCGTGACGTCGTCGGGCAGTTCCAGCCCGTTGGAATAGATCTCCAGCACCTCCTTGTAGGGTGTGAACGCCTGCGGGACGGTCTCGACCGGGCGGTCGATGTTCTCGGCGAGGATTTGCCGCTGGTCGAGCAGCGCCTGCTGGAGCATCCGCACCTTTTCGTGCATGGGCAGCGTGGTCGACATGGCGCCGTCGTGCAGGCCGCGCAGCGCCAGCGTATAGACGTTCTCATAGGGGCTGTTCTCGCGCACGCGCTGCGTGAGCACGCGGTTGATACCCTCCTTGTTCTTGTCGTAGTTCCAGGGCCCCATCGTCTGGGTATCCCATTCGCTGGCGGTGTTCAGCAGCAGCGGTTCGCAGTGGGTCGATCCCATCACGATGGCGAACGTGTCGGCCACGAGCTTGTTTTCGGGGATTTGGTTGAACGAGGTGGAAACGGGGTGCATGGCCGGGGCGAGGTAGTTGGCCTTGAGGCGCAGCAGCAGTTCGCAGACCTTGGCGTAGGTTCTGGGGCCGATGTTGCCGCGCTCGGGCTCGAAGGTCTGCGAGGCCCAGGGCGTCAGACCCCAGTCCTCGTCGTTGAGGAAGATGCCGCGGTAGCGCACCGACGGCGTCTGGGAGTAGGTCGGCGGGGCGTCGACATGGAGCGCCGCATGTTTTTTCACCGGAACGTCGGCCCACCAGTACCAGGGGGATACGCCGATCAGCTCCGAGAGCGTGAAGAGCCCGTAGGCCGCGCCGCGGCGGTCGCTGCCCGCGATGACGAGGGCTTTGCGGATGCCCGGCAGGGGATTGGCGACGGTCTGGATCAGGTAACGCTCCCAGGCGCCTTCGAGCGGGGCGGTGTCGATCTTCCCCGCTTCGGAGAGCCTGCGGATGAGGGCGCTGCCTCCGACCGTCCCGACGATTACCGCCGGGCCTGTTTCTCCGGTCGCGGAGGTCACCTGCGGGCGTCGGCCCGTTACGGCCTCCACGTCGGCAGCGAAGAGCTCCGCCGCGCGTTTCACCACCGCGGCGTCGGATGCATCGTAGAGGATCGCGGCCGTCTGGCGGGGCGAGGCGAGGGTGAAGGCGTATTTGGTTTCCGGGCTTTTTTCGTGTACGGCCACCTGTGCGTGGCCTGCGGATACGGCCACGAGGGCCGACAACATAAGAATCAAGTGCTTCATGGGTATCGGTTTGCATTGCTAAGGTAGAAATTTCGCAGCAATGCCCGAAATTTTGCATCGGAAAACAGGGCGCGTGGCAGGATTATGTACTTTTTTGGCAGTATCCGTGACCTGCGGTTCGCCGGGTTACTCCCCGGGGTTGCCCAGGCGGGTGGTGACGACCATGCTCCGGCGTCCGGCGGGGGTGACGGCGACGCATTTGAGCACCCGTTGTTCCCCTGGGGGAACGACCACCTCCAGATAGTCCGGCACTTCGCGGTCGAAGTCGTAGGGCGTGGCGCCGTTGAGCGTGTAATAGACCCGGCAGCCCGGGAAAGGCGGGCGGATCGTGAAGCGGAAACATCCCCCTTCGAGCGTCTCTTCGCGGATGCCGTGGGGTTGCGGAACCTGATAGGCTGCCCCTTCGGCGTCGAGCCGCGCAAGGTATGCCGGAAGGCGCTGCCGGGAGAACTCCTCCCACGACTTGCGCGCTACGGGCGACCATGCGATTTCGGAGAGGGCGTAGATGCGCGGCAGCAACTGGTACTCGACCCGTTTCTCGGTCGCCACGAATTCCGTCCACAGGTTGGCCTGCACGCCCAGCAGGTATTGCTGTTCCTCTTCGGAGAGCCCCTCCGCCGGGTCGTAGCCGTATATCTTCTCCAGCGGCAGGGAGAGGTTCAGGCTCACGGGCTCGTCGGGCGAATCCGTCCCCCGTTTGTCGAAATAGAGGTACTGGCCGGGGGTCATCACCACATGGTGGTGCTCTCTCGCCGCCGCGATGCCGCCCTGCGTGCCCCGCCAGCTCATGACGACCGCCTCGGGCGACAGCCCGCCCTCCATGATCTCGTCCCAGCCGATCAGCTGCCGGCCTTTCGATGCGAGGTAGCTGTCGATGCGGTGGGTGAGGTAGGATTGCAGCTGCGTCTCGTCGCGCAACCCCTCGGCCGCGATCCGGGCCTGGCAGTCGGGGCAGGCTTCCCAGCGGGTGTGCGGGCCCTCGTCGCCGCCGATGTGGATCAGCTTCGAGGGAAAGAGCGCGACGACCTCGTCGAGCACGTTTTCGAGGAATTCGAAGGTGCTCTCCTTGCCCGGGCAGAGGACGTTGCCGGGGCCGCAGATCCAACCCGCTATTTCGTAGGATTCGTCTCCGTTCGTGCATCCCAGCCAGGGATAGGCCGTGAGGGCCGCGAGCGAGTGCCCGGGCATTTCGATTTCGGGGATGACCGTGATGTACCGCTCGGCGGCATAGGCGACGACCTCGCGGATCTCGTCCTGCGTGTAAAAGCCGCCGTACCGTCCGAATTCGAAGGTGGCGGGCTTCTCCTCGTAGCTGCCGATCTGGGATTTCGAACGCCACGCCCCGACCTGGGTCAGGCGCGGGTAGCGTTTGATCTCGATGCGCCAGCCCTGGTCGTCGGTCAGGTGCCAGTGGAAGCGGTTGAGCTTCGCGGCGGCCATGCGGTCGAGATAGCCCTTCACGAACTCCACGGGGAAAAAGTGGCGGCAGACGTCCAGGTGGAGTCCCCGGTAGCCGTAGCGGGGGTAGTCCTCGATCTCGGCGCAGGGGATGTTACCGTCGGCGTCGGCCATTTGCAGGAGCGTCTGGAGCCCGTAGAAGATGCCGCTTTCGTCGCCCGCCGTGAGTTCCGCCTCGTGTTCGGCGACGCGGAGCCGGTATCCTTCGGCGGGGATGCCCGCGCGGGCGTCCAGTTGCAGGAGGAGCGTGTTCCGCGTTTTCCGGGCCGGCTGCTTTCCGTGCGGGGCGGCCAGTGCCGAGGCTACCCGGATCAGCCCTTCGGGCCGGGAGGCGAAGCCTTCGGCGGTGACTTTACAGCCCGGGGCGGCGAAGTGCCCTTCGCGGAGTTCGGCCCGGACGGGCTGCGGGATGAGTTGCAGGGGGCGCTGCGCCGCGGTTGCGCACAGCGTGGCCAGCACGGCGATCAGGGGGAATAGTTTTTTCATGGCGCAAGTATTTTGTCCGGCCGGGCC
>OGQL01001835.1_pt1 | contig 14739 bp, 9 predicted proteins | sample 1553211 | NCBI WGS metagenome assembly OGQL01 (sample SAMEA2579942, study PRJEB22360) | human gut metagenome
ACGAATATGACAGGGCTGAGAAAACTTTCAATGCCGATTTTGTTCGGGCTTTTTCAGGGAATAATGCCGATTTTAGGGTTCTTTCTCGGAAGTCTTTTCGCATCGTTTATTGAAAAATGGTCAGGACCGATTTCACTGCTTATTCTCGGTATAATCGGTATTAATATGATTCGTGAGGGGCTTGCCAAAGACGAAGAGACCGAGCCGAAAAAGCTCACGCTTTGGATATTACTTGTTCAAGCAGTTGCAACAAGCATTGACGCATTCGCCGTAGGTGTTTCGTTTGCCGCAAACAGTGCAAACATATGGCAGTCCGCACCGATTATTGCGGTAACTACATTCGTTCTAAGTCTTATCGCATTATTTGTCGGTACAAAAGCAGGTGAGAAACTTGGCGACAAAGCAGAAATACTCGGCGGAATTATTCTTATTATAATAGGTATAAAATCATTATTCTAAATAAACGAGCAGACGTGAAAGGAGGTTTTTAATATGTACAATGTACGACGCAAATTATGGATACTTACCGTACTTCTTTTTGCCGTGTCTGCTGTTATGTTAAAATTCTTTCCTTCTTCCGATAACAATGACGCAATCGCCACTCCGGCGAATGCACAGCAAGCCGAAAGCGGTACATCAACCGTATTTTCAGACGGCAGCACGGAACGCTTTGTCGCACACAGAGGATATTCAAACTACGCACCCGAAAACAGTATTCCGGCATTTGAGCTTGCCGGTAAAATCGGCTTTTGGGGTATCGAAACGGATATTTGCGAAACAAGTGACGGTCAATTCGTCTGTATGCACGATGACACTATTGACAGAACAACAAACGGTTCGGGAGCTATTTCCGACTACACGCTTGACGATTTAAGTCAGTTCCAAATTGACTACGGAAATTATCTCGACACAAACGAAAACTTAAAAATACCTACTCTTGAAGAATATCTTTCGATATGCAGTACATACGGAAATGTACCGATTATCGAAATCAAAAATATCACCAATTACGATGCATTTCTAAACACAATCATAGCAAGCGGACTTGAAACGCATTGTATAATCACAGGTGCGATTGATGATGTAAAAGAAATTCGTGCAAGAAACAGTATTATCCCTGTTATGACAATCGGTTACACTCCTGCACCGTATACGGATAATCTTGAACGTATTACGGAAATATCCGAAAACAGAGGTATTTTGTATAACTATCCGCAAGTGGATCAAGCCGCAATAGATATACTCCATCAACAAAATATTTTCTGCGGTGTATGGTCCGTTGACGACACGGAAACAGCACAAAAATACATTGATTACGGTGTGGACTTCATAGTAACAAACGAAATCCCCGCAAGAATTAATCATATGGTAAATGATAATGAATAGCAAAAAATGTGTGTCATATCAAATGACACACATTTTTTATTTGTTATCTTTTTTGTGATTCCAACCATACAATCAATACCGACATATCGGACGGTGAAACACCGGAAATTCTTGACGCTTGTCCGAGTGACTTTGGCTGTATCTTATTCAATTTTTGTCTTGCCTCCAAACGCAAGCCGTGTATATCAGAATAATCTTGATTTTCGGGAAGAAGTTTTTCCTCCATTTTCTTGAACTGCTCAACCTGTGCTATCTGTCTTTTTATATAGCCGTCATACTTTAGTTTAATTTCAACCTGTTCACAAACTGCGTCCGGAAGTGTCGGACGGTTATGGTCGACAGGTGCAAGTTTTTCATAATCAAGTTCTGGACGTTTTATCATATCGCTAAGACGTATTCCCGTCTTAACCGCGGTCGAATTATACTGTTCTAAAAGCGGATTTGCGTCTTTCGGCGGTACTATAACCGACGTCACACGCTTAATTTCATTTTCAATCATATCCATTTTTTCAAGGAACTTTTTATATCTTTCTTCCGATATAAGACCGATTTTATATCCGAACGGAGTAAGTCTTTCATCTGCGTTATCCTGTCTTAAAAGCAAACGGTATTCCGAACGTGATGTCATCATTCGGTACGGCTCGTTTGTACCCTTTGTTATAAGGTCATCTATAAGTGTTCCGATATATCCGTCCGAACGTTTTAATGTAAGCGGTTCTTCGTTTTTAAGTTTCAATGCCGCATTAATTCCGGCAATAAGTCCTTGTGACGCCGCCTCCTCATAGCCGGACGTACCGTTAAACTGTCCTGCACCGTAAAGTCCATGTACATTCTTAAATTCCAACGTTGCATACAGTTGAGTCGGATCACAGCAATCATATTCTATTGCATATGCAGGACGCATAATTTCAACATTTTCAAGCCCCTCAACACTTCGATACATTTCAAGCTGTACGTCCTCAGGCATACTCGTTGAAAAGCCTTGTGCATATACTTCCTTTGTATCAATTCCCATAGGCTCCATAAAAAGCTGATGTCTTGGCTTTTCCGAAAAACGCACAACCTTATCTTCGATAGACGGACAGTATCGCGGACCTATACCCTCAACCATACCGCCATACATTGCCGAACGACCGAGATTGTCGTGTATAATTTGGTGAGTTTTTTCATTTGTATATACAAGATAGCAAGGAACAAGATTTTTGCCGACATTCTCCGTTTCAAACGAGAACGGCACGATTTTTTCGTCACCCTCCTCAAGCTCCATCTTACTGTAGTCAAGTGTATCCGCGTGCACTCTTGCTGGAGTACCTGTTTTAAATCGCTTTAATTCAATACCCAATCTGCGAAGATTTTCCGAAAGTTCATTTGCAGGGAACATTCCGTCAGGACCGCTTTCACGCGAATAACTTCCGATAAGAACTTTACCCTTTAAATAAGTTCCGCTGGCAATAATAACCGCTTTTACCTTATATTCAACGCCTGTATGTGTTACAACTTCCGTTACATTATTATCTTCATCGGTAATTACATTTACGATTTCCGCTTGTTTAACCTGTAAATTCTCTTGATTTTCAACACGTTTTTTCATTTCAACGTGATACTTTTTTCTGTCAATCTGTGCTCTAAGCGAATGTACGGCAGGGCCTTTGCCTTTATTAAGCATTTTTGACTGTATAAACGAAGCGTCCGCCGCTTTACCCATTTCACCGCCGAGTGCGTCAAGTTCACGAACAAGGTGACCTTTCGCCGTACCTCCTATACTTGGGTTACAAGGAAGATTTCCTATTGCGTCAAGGCTTATTGAAAACATAACAGTTTTCATACCCAATCTTGCCGCCGCCAAAGCCGCCTCACACCCTGCGTGACCGCCTCCGATTACGGCAACATCATATTCACCTAAAACCATTATTCTTCCTCCCCGATATATTCAACCTTAGGCTGTTTTTCTTTCATATCCTTTAATATCGAGCGTTCAATTACTCTTGCGGCATAAAATTGCGGCGGATAGCAAGTAACGCAAAGTCCGATAACTACTACTATAATTGCCGCTGCAAGCGGATTAACGAATGTAAACAACGCACCGTATATAAGTACTCCTATAAGCGTTGTAAAAAAGTTACCCGGTAATTTTGCAAGTGTTATAAGCAACGCATTTTTATAAAGCGAGCCGATTCCACATTCAAATGTAACCATAATTTGATACAAATACGGGTGCATCATTGTATAAACAACAAGTACGAGTGTCATAACATACAGCAACATCATCCAAAGCATACTGCCCGTTGAAACGTAAAGCGAATGATAGAAAAGAATTGCATTAAGTCCGAACACAAGCAAAACCGCGTCAATCAGCACAACTACCATACCCTGTTTAAAGTTTTCCTTAAACTTGTCCGCACCGTCACTCAAAACCCAAGTATGTTCACCGCGTGTGAAACATCTTGTTATATACGAATAAGCCGCCGTTGCAGGACCTGAACCCCAAAACGTGAACACACCGATTGAAAAAGCAAGCTGAATAAGTATCATAATGCTTCCCTGCACATTTTCCGCACTTGATTCCGTACCAAGTGAAATAATAGTGTCTGAAACATTCTGAACGATATGCGTACTGCTCAAAACTATACCGCCGAAAATATATAAAATCGCAATCCATATAATACTCGTTATCGCATAAAGACAGTTCGCACCCAAAAATTTAGTGAACTTACGTATCACAATATCAAAAAATAAGAAAAAACCTTTCTTTTTAGGTTCGTTCTTATCTACTCCCTTCCCCGGTTTATCATAACCGCCACCAAAAATTCCCATATTTTTTCTCCTTCCGAAATTTGAATACAATTTTTCATTCATATAAAATATTTATGCAAACTATATTGTAACACAATTTTTTTTATGATACAATATCAAAAATAAATGTTTACAAATAAAATATCAATCGAGGTAACAAATGAGGGAAATCACGATAAATCAAAACGACGCAGGGCAACGGCTTGACAAGTTTCTTACAAAATATCTTGTCAATATGCCACAGAGTATGTTATATAAAAGTCTTAGAAAAAATTGCGTCAGAGTAAACGGCAAACACATTAAAGACGGCAAATATATGCTCCAAAACGGTGATGTGTTGAAGTTATTTTTTAAAGACGAATTTTACGAAAACAAATCAAGCTTTAAAGCAGGCAATTCCGATATTGACGTTGTATATGAAGACGAAAATATTATACTTATTAATAAAGAAAGCGGTGTTGTAGTCCATTCGGACGATAAAGGCACAAAGGATACGCTTCTTGAAAGAATGCAGAGTTATCTTTACAAAAAAGGCGAATACAATCCCGAAAACGAACACAGCTTTTCGCCGTCATTCTGCAACCGCCTTGACAGAAACACATCAGGTATAATAATCGGTGCGAAAAATGCCGCCGCACTTCGTATAATCAACGAAAAAATCCGCAGTCGCGAAATTAAAAAAATATATCTTTGCATTGTCGAAGGTCATTTAAAAAAAAGCGGTCACCTTACCGCATATCTTACACGCGGTGACAAAAAAGTTACGGTTTCAGATTATCATGAAGAAAATTCAAAGAAAATCGGCACAAAATATAATGTTATTGCCGAAAAAAAAGACACTTCACTTGTTGAAGTCGAGCTTGAAACAGGACGCACACACCAAATCAGAGCACAGTTTTCGCATATAGGAAATCCGCTGTACGGAGATACGAAGTACGGCTCACGGCACAGCGGAGGTATGAAGCTTGCAAGTTACAAGTTGGTATTTGATTTTAAAACAGACGCAGGCATATTAAATTACCTAAATCACAAAGAATTTCAAATAAGCGTTGATTTTGCCAAAACCTTTGCACAGCAGAAATTATAAAGGTCAGCCGTTGCATTCGGTTTACCGAGATGCCTTACGCTTTCCTCCATCATTGCAACACGCCAAGGACAAGCAAACATTTGATTTATCGCCTCAGAAATCGGATAAGTGTCGTTTACCATAATTGCCGCGCCATTATTCACAAGGAAATTAAGGTTCCTGTCCTCTTGTCCGGGAAGGGGATTCATTGTTATCATCGGCAATCCTTTTGCAAGCGATTCTGATGTTGTAAGTCCGCCCGGCTTTGTTATTATAAAGTCGGCGGCATCCATCATTACGTCAACATTATCAACAAATCCGTATGAATATATTTTTTTATTCCACTCACATTCATCAACTACGCTTTTTATTTTCTTATTCGTACCGCAAACGCACAGCACTTGAAAATCTTTCGGATATGTATCAATTTGTGCCAAAATCTTTTTTATATTTCCGTACCCCATTGAACCCATCATTATAAGTATAGTGGGAATATTTTCAATCCCGAGTTTTTTCCGTGCCTCAATAGGGTCGTTTTTCTTTACAAACTGTTCTCTTATCGGTATACCGAAAGGCAAAAGTTTCTTTTTCGCTATACCTTTTTTCTGCATTTCGTGTTCCAAAAGTTCATCCGGAATTACGTAATAGTCAAGGAACGTACTTTCCCAAAACGGATGTACGGTGAAATCGGTTACTATTCCGACAGACGGACAGTCAAAAGCCGCACGGTCGGCAAGTATGCTTATACACACTCCGGCATAGCTATGCGTACCGATTATCAAATCGGGATTATATTCAGCAACGAACTTTTCAAGTTTCTTTGAAACAAATCGCGAAAATATCGATACAAGCGAATTACGGTCATACGGCTCGTCCTTTTGTGTAAGTTTGCCGTAAGCCTTCGCATACGTCTTTGCAAGGTACTTTGTCGAAAGCAAGTATCCGTCCTGTATTGAATTTCCCAAACGATGATTTACATAGTCGAATATATCAAGCATATGACATTGATGTCCGTTCTCCTCGAAATATTCCATAATAGCCTTAGCCGTAGAATGATGTCCGTAACCGGCTTTTACGGATAACAACAACACTTTCAATTTTAAGACCCCCTTGTCTTTTTTAACAATATTATAACAAATAAAAATAAATTTTTCAACCTTATTGACTTTATGAATTTAATAGACTATAATGTCATAAGTTATTAAAACGAGGGGCGGTGTATTGTGAAATGATAAGCGATATGACTAAAGGAAATCCGTTAAAATTGATACTTTCTTTTTCAGTTCCGATGCTGATCGGAAATATCTTTCAACAGGTGTATAACTTTGTTGACGCGGCGATTGTCGGTAAGTTTGTGGGGGCTGAATCTCTTGCGGCGGTAGGTTCGACAGGTACGATTGTCGGAGTTATGATTTGTCTTATGATGGGACTTACGAGCGGTGCGGGAATTATTATAGCACAGTGTTTCGGTTCAAGGAATTTTGATGAACTGAGAAAAACGGTTACGGGACTTATTTACATAGTAGGAATTTTGGCGGTGGTTACGTCAGTTGCCGGAGTTGTGTTTTCACGGCCGATTTTATCGTTTCTGAACACGCCCGACAATGTAATTGACGAGGCGGTTGCATACATAAACGTAATATTCGCATTTACAATCGGTACGGCTATGTATAACGCGTCAAGCGCAATACTCAGAAGTCTTGGCGACAGCCGTACACCGCTTTACGCACTTATACTTTCTTCTGTATTAAATGTAGTTTTCGACTTGTTGTTCGTTGTTGTGTTTAAAACAGGTGTTGTCGGTGCGGCGGTTGCGACCGTTATCGCACAGATTATCAGTGCGATTTATTGTATTATACATATGGTAAGACACCGCAGACAGCTTAATCTTGAGGGCATAAACTTCCAAACAACAAAACGTGCAATCAAGCGAATTTTTCAAACAGGAATACCGTCGGCACTTGAAAGCTGCCTGATTTCACTCGGCACAATGAGCGTGCAACGTCTTGTAAACTCATTCGGTGCAATGACTATGGCAGGCTATCCCGCCGCCGCAAAAATCGACTCAATCGCAATCGCACCGATTGTATCGGTCGGCTCGGCATTGTCGGTTTTCTCGGGTCAAAACATAGGTGCAAATCAGATGGACAGAATAAAAAAGGGTATGTATCAGACGCTTGCGTCACTTATCGGTATATGTATAGTGATTGCTGCCGGAATTGTATTGTTCCGTAATCAACTGCTTGGCTTGTTCCTTGACAAAACACAAGCTGCAGAGGCTATCGCAATAGGCAGCAAGTACCTTACTATCGTGTGTGTTGCGTATATAGTTGCGGCGGTTATGAGAACATATTTGAACGTTCTTCGCGGTGCGGGTGATGTTAATACCTCCGCTGTCGCAGGTATACTTGAACTTATCGGAAGAATTATTTTCGCGTATATACTTGTTCGCCCGCTCGGCTCAACAGGTATTTGGATTGCTACTCCGCTCGCCTGGGCAATGGGTGCGTCAGTACCCGTTATCCGATACTATTCGGGTAAGTGGATTAATAAAAAGTTGGTATAGTACAAAGCCTGTCGGCAAAATGTCGACAGGCTTTTGTTTTTATTCTTCTACCAACTTTACTGATTTCTTTTCCGAAATAGGTTGTAATTGTGATGACAATACAAATATATTCACACTCTTTGCATTATCCTTTTTGTCAAGAGAAATTTTTGTATCGTCTTTCATTGAAAGCGGTACTCTGTCAATTCCAATCATAACACCGTTTTCGTCATACATTGCCGCATATACATAGCAGTCACCGTACTTCGTTTGTGCGGATATATTAAAGTCATATGATGTGTCGCTTTCTGTTTTTGTAACTTCTACAGTTATCATAGTCATATCCGAAGTTATTCCGTTATAATGGATTGTTGCATTTGTAAGATATGTATTTCCGACCAACACAATCTTACTCCACTCTTCCTCCGTACCTGCGTAATACACATTGGTAATACTATAACAATCACTAAAAGCATTTTTTGCAATTTTATTTATATTTTTACCCATCGTTACAGTGGTTAAGTTTGTACAGAAGGCAAATGCACTCATCCCTATCGACTTAACCTTATTCGGTATGTCAATACTTGTCAAACTTTCACATTCGTAAAACATATTTTCTTCTATTTTGTCGATATTTTCAGACAGCTTTATGCTTTCCAACTTGTTGCACCAGCTAAAAGCTTCCTCTCCTATGCTTTTAACATTATCCGTCATTGTAACATTGACTACTCCGCTCGAATAAAAAGCACCGACGCCTATACGTTCAACACTTTCAGGTATGTTTATATTTGCTAAATTGCTGCAAGAATTAAATGCATTGTCATCTATCACCGTAACCGGCAAGCCTTCAATTTCACTTGGTATAGTAGCTTCGCTGACAGATTTGTCACACTTAACAATAACCACAGATTTTCCGTCGGTACTAAAATTATAAGTAAACGGCTCGATTGTTTTATTATAATGAATTGTTGCGTTTTTCAACGCGCCGTTGCCGTCACCTGCGCTGTTTTCTTCTATATCAATTTTATTCCATTGTGTTTCGGTACCAAAATAGTATATATCTTTTAAGCTGTTACAATCATAAAACGCATACTGTTCAATCAAATCAACACTTTTAGGTATTGTTATACTTTCCAGACTTGTACAACCGCTGAAAGCAGAAGAATATATTGTATCTACATCACTTGGAATTTTTACACTCTTTAGGCTTGTACAATTTGAAAATGTCGAACCCTGAATCCAACTTAGATTCTCAGACAATACCACTTCCGTCAAATTTGTACAGCCGGAAAATACAGAAGTTTCCATAGTATTGACATTATCCGAAAGAGAAACAGAGATCAAATTTTTGCAGCCTGAAAATGCCTGTGCCTTTATAGCCGTCACGTTTTCCGAAACAGCATAACTTGTATCGCTCTTGCCCGACGGATATGCAAAAATCAGTGTTTTACCTTTATTAAACAACACTCCGTCCTCTGAACTGTAATCACTGTTGTTTTCATCAACGTTTATCGCTTCCAAATTAACGCTGTTACTGAATGCACCCGCTGCTATTGATGTTGTTTGTTGCGGAACATTTATAGTCTTAACATTTTGTGTATACTTAAAAGCACAACCGTCAATTTTTGAAACAGTTGACGGAACTGTATAGCTTACACCCGCCTTTGCCGCAGGATATTGAATAAGTTCAGTTTTATCCTTGTCAAAAAGTATTCCGTCCTCTGAAATATAATTTTTGTTTTCAGCATCGACAACTATATTTTCAAGGCTTGTACAGCCCAAAAATGTATCGTACCCTATTGAAGTTACGGTTGATGGGATTGTTACCTTCTTCAAATCCACACATTTAAAAAACGTATCTCCACTAATCACAGTTACCGTTGCTCCCTCAATTTCGCTCGGTATACTAACTTCCGTCACGTCTTTGGCACATCTTGAAATCGTAACCGTATTATCTTCATTTACCCAATATTCCAAATAATCCTCATACGTTTCCGCACTTGCCGTCATCGGCACAAATGCACACAGCATTGACAGTGCCAAAATCATACTTAAAATTTTCTCTCTCATAAAATAATTGCCTCCCACATATAAATTTTTACATATATAGCTTATCATATCTTGGTAGGAATTGCAATATATTTTTCAAATATTGTCTTTTTTAGTTTCTTATCAACCTTATTGTCGCAACGGTCATATCGTCGATTACTGCGTCACGGCTTTTTTTGACTGCGTTTTCGATTACGGATTGTGCCATTTCGTCCATAGTGTCAAACGGCATTTTTATTTCCTTTTTCAGCCAATCTGTACGGACAGTACCAAATCCCGCCTCACTTATTCCGTCCGACATCATTATTATTATATCGCCGTCATCAAGGCGTTTGGCTTGTCCCTGTACCTTTATATCAGGCAGCATACCGACAGGCAACGAAACAGAAAACACCGTTTCGACATTCGGACCGTGAAGTACAATACTCTCCGAACCGCCGATTTTGAAAAACTCACATATACCTGTCATAAGGTCTATACATAGCAGATCCACGGTAGAAAAGCACTCATAGTCAAGTTTTAAACAAAGTGCCGAATTTATCATATCAATAGACGTTTTCACGCCAAACCCCGACTGCAAAAATTCTCTCAACAATTTCAGTGTTATATGGCTCTCAAACATTGCCCTTTTACCGCTACCCATACCGTCCGACAAAATCACATACTGTTTATAATCCTCCGTCACGAACGTATCTATACTGTCGCCCGACACTTCGCTGAAATCTCTGCTTATCTGTCTTATCGCAATATCTGCGGTAAATTTTGCGCGTGACACAAATTTCATAAGTCCGTTCGCACTGTCACACTCATAGCCCATAGGCGTTTCGACAACGCTTTCAAGCACGTTTTCAATCTTCCCGACTTCCGTACCCTTAGACGTTCCGAGATACACCTCCATTTTTCCGTGACTGCTTTCAATAACGCTTATTTCAAATGCCATAATTCCGACTTTGTCAAGCTCGGCAATAAGCGTTTCCTCCAAATCCTCTCTGAACGTAAAGCCGGAACATATATTTTCCGCCATTGTGTCCATAAGGCTTGACATTTCTTTATACTGTCTTGCAACCAAGTCACGGCTTGTAACCGCCTCACCCGTTCTTACAAGATTTTTCTTATACAGTTCATAGACGTGATTAAACTCCACAACGAACAAATCAGGTCGTAAGCATTTATCCTTAAAGCTGTTCGGTACTGATGTAAACTCCAATATCCCCCTTGTTTCAATCGTATCAAGCAACAGCATTATACTGCGGTATGTGCGTGTAAAGTCGGACTGCCAGCATTTAACCGCATTCGGACACCCCTCGCACACTCTGTCCGCAACCTCATCAAAAAGCGTAGCAACATCTTTATTATATGATTTCAGTCTTTTCTCCGAAGCATTTGAAAAACACTCCTCCAAGCTCTTAAATGCCTTTGACGATTTTTCAAGCTGCATAGACAAATACTCTTTAACTCTCACGTCCGCACTCACCGTTTCAAGCTTTAACGACCTTGCAAAAAAAGATTTTATATACCCTTGAACTTTATTCGGCGTCAGTACAAAAAGCACCGCCCCTATCGCTGTTTCGATAATCGTCACAGGCAAAGACGATGCACTTCCCGCATACAAAAGCGCCACCGCACTGCCGCCCAAGAAACCCAACGCAACTCCGAAACGTCCGAACGATTTCAGCAAATTTCCGAACAATGCACTTATACCGAAAATACCCATAGTAACAACCGCCGACGGTGACGACATTGCCGACATAAACCCTATACAAAGTCCCCCGCTGCCCGCCGCCGCAATACCGCCGTGAAGTGCAATGCAAAGTACCGCATATACGGAAACTATATTGGCAAGACTGATATTATACGGAAACACAATTCCCGAAAGTCCCGTTATAAAAACACCCACGCTTACAGAAATACTGATAAGCTCGTCCTGCGCGGTCTGCGTGCGTTTTTTGCGGTTTGCAATCAATCCGTGTGCTTTTTTGAATATTATATACATCAGTGAAGTGACTATCGACTCAACAAAAAGCATAAGTATATCATATGCTCCGACATATGTATATATAAGAAAAACAAATCCGCCTACCATAACCGCACCGCCCACACACGCCGCGTCAAGCACAAGATTTTCCTTATTTCTGAAACGTGTATATATCCAAAACAACAGTGCCGCAACAAGATATTTTGTAAGCACCGCACTGCCTGCCGACGTCATAAGTGCAATCGAAAGCACTGTTATACCGAGATACGCAATACTTTTATCAAAGCAAGAAGCAAAAAAAGCCACTCCGAACGGAAAAAGTCCCAAAACAGACGCTCGTCCTGCCAAAAGCAATAGCATACTCATTCCCACATCTCTAACAGACGGTGCTCGGAGCATTTCTGTATTCCGTTGTCTTTTTACCGCTGGCTGACTCATTTTTAATTCCTCCTACAAGTGCAATATAAGTTATTATACCACTTATTTATGGATAAACATGTAAAATCTTGTTGTCGATATATAAAAATATTTCGACATCATTTTTTGACAAATTGCGTTTGCATATGATATACTACATACATACTTTTTTATATTGAGAGGATTAGATTATGAAAAAAATTTTGATTTTTTCCGATACTCACGGCGATATTAACCGCTGTTTAGATATAATCGAAAAAGCCGACAGTGTAAGTGCGATTTTCCACGCAGGCGATTACACAGGTGACGCGGAAGATTTGGAGTCGATATACCCAAACATACCTATATATTATGTAAAAGGCAACAATGACTATTTTTCAAAAGCGCCGTCACATATGCTTGTTACAATAGACGGTGTTAAGATATTTATTACGCACGGTCACGAACAGAATGTAAAATACGAATATGAATTTATGACTCTCCGCAAGGCTGCCGAAAAATATGATCCCGATTTAATAATATTCGGTCACACGCACATTCCTTATACCTATTACAAAGGCAAAGCCACGCTTTTAAACCCGGGAAGTATACGTTATACAGGCACATATGCAGAGGCTGAAATCGAAAACGGTAAACTAAAAACAAAAATCATAGAAGTTTGATATACAAATTATACAAAAATGTCACGTTATTTTATATATCCCTGTTATGCGTGACATTATAAATGAATTATTTGTAAAAATGTCACGTTTTGTCACGCAATATGACAATTTTAAACGATTTATACCTTTTAAATATAGAAGATTTATCCTTTATATTGCAATTTTTACAGTAATAATTTATACTATGAGTGAACTTAGTTGAGTTCATTAAACGAGAAAAGACGGTGCATTCCCCAATGTGCACCGTCTTTTTTTTCACAAAATCCGAACTAATTTCTCGGATTCTGAACGGTATGAAAAAAGCGATACATTTTTCGATGTATCGCCTTTTACTTATAGATTTTTTGTTACTTCTTTTAAATATTCCGCAAATTCATCTTTCAAATCATCTCTTGAAAGTGCAAAATCGACTGTTGCCTGTAAAAATCCCTGTTTGCTTCCTATATCATATCTTCTGCCCTCGAAGTCATATGCGTACATATCTTCATTCTTTGCAAGCATTACAAGTGCGTCGGTAAGCTGTATTTCGCCGCCTGCACCCTTAGGTGTTTTTTCAAGGCAATCGAATATTGCAGGTGTGATTACATATCTGCCGAGTACCGCAACATCTGACGGTGCGTCCTCTTTTTTCGGCTTTTCGACCATTCCTTTCAGCATATACATTCTGCCTTCAACATTATCGCAGTCCACAATACCGTACTTTGAAACTTGATCCATTCCGACCTTTTGCACTCCAAGCACTGTCGCATTATATTTGTCAAACTGTTCGATAAGCTGACTCAAACACGGCTTTTCCGCCACAACCACATCATCACCGAGCATTACCGCAAAAGGCTCGTTTCCGACAAAGCTTTTCGCACAAAGTACAGCGTGTCCAAGACCTTTCTGTTCCTTTTGACGTACAAACTGAACGTTTATTTTATCCGACACTTCACGAACAGCATTAAGCATTTCCTGCTTGCCGTCACGTTCAAGTATCGTTTCAAGCTCATATGCCTTATCAAAATGATTTACAAGTGCGTCCTTACCGCGTGATGTAATTATAAGCAAATCCTCAATGCCCGATGCGATTGCCTCCTCAACAATATACTGAATTGTCGGCTTATCGACTATCGGCAGCATTTCTTTCGGCACTGCCTTAGTCGCCGGAAGAAATCTTGTTCCAAACCCTGCCGCAGGTATTACCGCTTTTGTTACTTTCATATTTTCTCCTCCCTCAATTTCTAATTTTATAACTATCTATTATTATACCACATATTTTCCATAATTGCGATATAAAAATCAGTTAATTTATTTCAAATTTCAACACTTGATATTGTTTCAAATCTGCGGTATAATATTTTTATATATATAATTACAGATTAAGGAGAAAAAACAGAATGTTCATAAAAGATATATTTGCTCAAAAAAAGCCGGTGCTTTCATTTGAAGTATTTCCGCCGAAAAAGGACAGCGGACTTGACAATGTAATTTCAGCAGTTGACGAACTTTCAAAAATGCCTACTGACTATATGAGCGTTACATACGGTGCAGGCGGCAGTAATTCAAAAAATACCGCATATATCGCCTCACATTTAAAGAATAATCTTTCTATTCCGTCACTTGCACATCTTACTTGCGTTGCAAACTCAAAGGACGATATTAAGGTAAAATTACAGGAATATAAAGACCTTGGAATTGAAAATATCCTTGCACTTCGCGGTGACAAGCCGAAAGATTATGACGGTGAAATATTCCCGGGTTATCACTATGCAAACGAACTTGTAGATGCAATCAAAGATTTCGGCGATTTTTGTGTCGGCGGGGCTTTTTACCCTGAGTGTCACCCCCCTTCTCATTTTGACGG
>OGQL01001840.1_pt1 | contig 14717 bp, 7 predicted proteins | sample 1553211 | NCBI WGS metagenome assembly OGQL01 (sample SAMEA2579942, study PRJEB22360) | human gut metagenome
AACCCGAATGTCCGAACAAAGCGGAAGACGGCACTTGTTTCTGTGCCTGCAAAATGGTGGCACATGCTGAAACATCCACTTTCAACCTGACTTTGTTTGATGCACATGTAAACCTGCTCCGCACTCAAACCGAAGCGATGAGTGCCGCCTTGGCAGGAGTCAACTCCATCACCGTAACCCCGTTTGACAAGACTTACGAAACTCCGGACGACTTCTCTGAACGTATCGCCCGTAACCAACAGTTATTGCTAAAAGAAGAATGTCATTTCAACAAAGTAGTTGACCCCGCCGCGGGTTCTTACTTTATTGAAAATTTAACAATTTCTATTGCCACACAGGCATGGGAATTATTCTTGAAAGTAGAAGACGAAGGAGGAATGCTGGAAGCAGTAAAAGCAGGAAAAGTACAGGAAGCGATCAACGCAAGCAACAAGGCCCGCCACGATTCCGTTTCAAAACGCAAAGAAATTCTACTGGGTACCAACCAATATCCTAACTTCAATGAAAAAGCAGGCGAAAAGGCTCCTGTAGAAGCCAAATGTTGTTGTGGAGGTAATCATGACAGCTGTGAAAAGCCGTTTGCCACATTAAACTTCGACCGTGCTGCCAGCCAGTTTGAAGCACTTCGTTTGCAGACAGAGAAATCCGGCAAACGTCCGAAAGCATTTATGCTGACTATCGGTAATCTGGCCATGCGCCAAGCACGTGCCCAATTCTCATGCAACTTCCTGGCTTGTGCCGGTTACGAAGTAATCGACAATTTGGGCTTCCCCACAGTAGAGGCCGGTGTCGAAGCAGCTATGAAAGCCGGTGCAGACATCGTAGTTATCTGTTCCAGCGATGATGAATACGCAGAATATGCTATTCCTGCATTCAAGGCATTGGACGGACGAGCTATTTTCATTGTTGCAGGTGCTCCTGCTTGTATGGAAGAGCTGAAAGCCGCAGGCATCGAAAACTTTATCCATGTACGTGTCAACGTATTGGACACATTGAAAGAATACAACGCTAAGTTAGGAATTAAGTAAGGAAGAACAATGAAACCGAATTTTAAAAATATAGATATATATGCCGGATTTCAACCTCAGAATGGTATGGAATGGCAAAAAGAAAATGGCATCACCGCCGACTGGAAAACGCCGGAACACATCAATGTGAAGCCTGTTTACACTAAAGAAGATTTGGAAGGCATGGAGCACTTGAACTATGTAGCAGGTATTCCTCCTTATCTTCGCGGCCCGTACTCCATGATGTACACTTTCCGTCCTTGGACTATCCGCCAATACGCAGGTTTCTCCACTGCCGAAGAAAGTAATGCATTCTATCGCCGTAATTTGGCATCAGGCCAGAAAGGCTTGTCTGTCGCATTCGACCTTCCGACACACCGCGGCTATGACCCCGACCATGAACGTGTAGTAGGTGACGTAGGTAAGGCAGGTGTGTCTATTTGCTCATTGGAAAATATGAAAGTTTTGTTCGATGGTATTCCTTTGAACAAGATGTCTGTTTCCATGACCATGAATGGTGCCGTACTTCCCATCATGGCATTCTATATCAATGCAGGTTTGGAACAGGGAGCCAAATTGGAAGAAATGGCCGGAACCATCCAGAATGATATCTTAAAAGAGTTTATGGTGCGTAATACTTATATTTATCCACCTGCCTTTTCCATGAAGATCATCTCTGACATATTTGAATATACCTCACAAAAAATGCCTAAGTTCAATTCCATCTCCATCTCGGGCTACCACATGCAGGAAGCAGGTGCCACAGCAGATATTGAATTGGCTTATACACTGGCTGACGGTTTGGAATATCTTCGGGCCGGAGTCGCTGCAGGTATAGACATCGACGCATTCGCTCCACGTCTGTCATTCTTCTGGGCTATCGGCATGAATCATTTTATGGAAATTGCCAAAATGCGTGCGGCACGTATGCTGTGGGCTAAAATTGTCAAGCAGTTCAACCCGAAGAATCCGAAATCACTGGCATTGCGTACCCATTCCCAGACTTCGGGCTGGTCATTGACGGAGCAAGATCCGTTCAACAATGTAGGTCGTACTTGTATTGAAGCCATGGCAGCAGCATTGGGACACACCCAGTCACTGCACACCAACGCATTGGATGAGGCAATTGCATTGCCCACCGACTTCTCTGCACGTATCGCACGTAATACTCAGATTTATATTCAGGAAGAAACATATGTTTGCAAGAACGTGGACCCATGGGGTGGTTCTTACTATGTAGAATCTTTAACTAACGAACTGGCTCACAAGGCTTGGGAACATATTCAGGAAATTGAAAGCTTGGGCGGTATGGCGAAAGCTATCGAAACCGGAGTACCCAAAATGCGTATTGAAGAAGCTGCGGCACGTACTCAGGCCCGTATCGACTCCGGTGCCCAGACAATTGTCGGCACTAACAAATATCGTTTGGAAAAAGAGGATCCTATCGATATCCTTGAAGTAGACAATACAGCTGTACGTTTGGAACAAATTGAAAATCTGAAGCGTTTGAAAGAAGGCCGCAATCAAGCAGAAGTAGACAAAGCTTTGGCAGCCATCACCGAATGTGTAAAGACAGGTAAAGGCAATTTGCTGGAACTGGCTGTAGAGGCAGCTCATGTCCGTGCTACCTTGGGCGAGATTTCGGATGCTTGTGAAACAATTGTAGGACGTTATAAAGCAGTAATCAGAACTATATCAGGCGTGTACTCATCAGAAAGTAAAAAGGATACAGACTTCGCAAGAGCTTGCGAACTGACCGAAGAATTTGCAAAGAAGGAAGGCCGCCGTCCGCGTATCATGATTGCCAAGATGGGACAGGACGGACACGACCGTGGTGCAAAAGTAGTTGCAACAGGTTATGCCGACTGTGGTTTCGACGTAGATATGGGACCGTTGTTCCAAACTCCTGCCGAAGCTGCTCGTGACGCAGTGGAAAACGACGTTCATGTAGTAGGTGTTTCTTCATTGGCTGCCGGACACAAGACACTGATCCCGCAGATTATTGAAGAATTAAAGAAATTAGGTCGTGAAGATATTTTAGTTATCGCTGGTGGTGTTATCCCCGCTCAAGACTATGACTTCTTATACAAGGCAGGTGTTGTAGCAATCTTCGGTCCCGGAACCTCTGTTGCCAAAGCAGCTGTTCAGATTATGGACATTTTACTGGACGAAGAGGAATAAGCTTTTTCACCTGAATAGTTTATCATTTTAAACAATAGTAAAGAATCTGTTTACACTTATTTCGTGTTTACAGGTTCTTTACTTCATTCAAAACAATGGATTATAGCAATTAGAACAAGTATAAATTAAATCCATTTCTTCTAAATTACCCAAAAACATCAACAAAATTGATATTAGACAACCCTAGTAATACAAAAAGAAAACCAGAAAAGCTATCGGTCTTGCAAAACAAAGGTTATGTCAAGCAAAAAGGTGGGACAAAACTTTCAAGAAAAATTCTGCCCACCTCCTTTAAGAGAAAATTTATGTGTTAGAGAGAATTATCAATAGTTCTTCGTACAAAGTGAATTAAAGTCAGTTTCAATTTTAGGTATCTCCCACACCCAACCTTGTGCATCTTTATCCTTTTCAAGAAAAGTACAGAAAGCTATATCAAAATTTGATCCACGCTTAATAGACATATGCAAACGTTTCAAATCATAAAAACGAAAACCTTCACCCCACAATTCCACCCGGCGACTATTCATAATTTCCTCTGCCAAAGCATCACCGATATTTCCTTTTGAAACATAAGAGGGATCGCGGGTTATCTGGAATTTAGTAAACACAGCCTGCGCCTCACTATCTTTTCCTGCACGAGCCAATGCTTCGGCCTGGGTGAGATACATTTCTGCCAAACGCATAAATGCGACATCACCTACAGCATCGGCTGTAGAACGGGCAGTAAACTTACGGTTTTGATAAGCATTCTTTGCATAACTTGATGATGGAACAGATGCTTCCCCTGTCGGATCCCACCACGCACGCCGTAAGTCTGTTTCAGACATCGTTTCATAAGCATCCACATTTATGCACTTCACTCCCTGACGAATGGCACTGGAGTTAAAGTTCCATGACATATATGCATAATAAGAATAAAAATAGACAGTCTTATCATCGGGAGTCATTGCAGCATACATCGCTTCTTTAGTGTCCGTCGTGATATTGGCAAACCCACAATTCAACTGACTGCCAGTCATCAACCGGTGACCACCAGCTTCAGCTAAAGAAACAGACTTCCCTGCATAAACCGCCGCATTATTATAATCTTGCATGGCCAGTGCTACACGTGCCTTCAATCCCCATGCCACCATCTCGCTATAATGATTGACATCATTTACTTTTATTCCACTCAAAAGTATACAAGCCTCATCCAAATCATTATTGATTTTAGCATAAACATCTTCTACGGAATTACGTGCCTGCTCTTCGGCCACAGCTTTTTCACGATAAGGAATTCCATCCTGTGTATTATCCTTGCCGGCTTCATAACGTTTTGCATAAAGCTGGACCAAATTAAAATGAGCCCAAGCACGGATACATAAGGCTTCTCCCTTTATCTGGTCAAACAATTCCTGGCTAGTTATTTCAACTTCCTCCAAACCCGCCAAAATTTTATTGGCATTCAGAATCCATTGATAATAAATTTGCCAGAACTTATAATTATAACCATTCGTTTCATTCATATTGCATTGCCATCCTAAATAGGCCGCCTTCATCCATGTATTTGTCTGCCAATTCATATCATCAGCCTCTGCATCACGTGACATCATAAAACCGGGTTCACCGCCCAGACACTGATATCCGCTTTCCTGAGAAACCATCTCTTTATGAATTCCGTTCAATGCTATATAAAGATTGTCCAACGAGGTGTTTATTGTCGTTTCTGAAACAGAGGTAGAGGGAATAGTATCCAGATAATCACCGGCACAACCAGATAGGAACATTACTCCAACTGTCGCTAATCCTAATGTTATATTTTTAATTGATCGCATAATTCTTTTATTTTTAGAATGAAACATTAAGCCCTAACGTGATATTACGGGACGGCATATACTCATTATAAGTCACACCGGAATAGTTGGCCATCGGGTTCAATCCCTGACGGGCTTTCAACATGAACAAGTTTTCCGCAGTCAGATTCAAACGGGCACTCTTAAGCATCACTTTGCTCAACCAAGTTTTTGGGAGCTGATAGCCAATAGTGACAGATCTTAAATTAAGATAATCCGAGCTGGTAAGCCAACGAGTTGAATAAGACTGACCAATATTCGTGGTATGAGCCGCACTATTGTCTATACGGGGAACCTCAGTAATATCCCCTGCCTGTTTCCATGCTTTTAACAAATCCGGACTTTGTGCATAACCAAATTCAGTCATACTCATCATGGTAGCATAATTAGTATCCAGAATCTGACCGCCCAACTGGTAAGAGAATACAGCAGCCAATTCAAAGTTCTTATAACTAACTCTGACATTAAACCCACCATACACATCAGGAATAGAAGAACCGCTGAAGTCGTATTTAGCATAAGTATACGAATTGGTCAATTCCTTACCATCAATAGTCACTACTGTTTTTTTATACTCATCAAACTGGCTCTGCGTAATGTTTCCATCCCCTGTTCCGATATTCCCTTGATTATATTTACTTACATCAGCCACATATAAACCATCACCGGTCTGAGGGTCTACCCCATGCCATTGACGAAGCCAGAATTCATAAATGGACTTTCCTTCCAACCACTTTTTTGAGCCACTGATATATCCATTTTCTTTCATTGTAGCCGGCAGATTCTTGATCTTATTCTTCACAAAAGTAGCATTGGCCCCAACAGATACACTCCAATCTTTATTTTTAAATGCATTATAATCCAACTCTATTTCCACTCCTGAATTAGTAACCTTACCGACATTCTGTATAATGGATGTTACTCCGACAGAAGCAGGCTGGGAAACATCAAACAACAAATCCTTGGAATCTTTCTTAAAATATTCAATAGTACCCGTCAAACGGTCAAACAAACCAAATTCAAGAGCAATATCCGTAGATATCTGTGTTTCCCATTTCAATGAGGGATTGGCTATCACCGTGAAGTAGGCTCCAGCTTCTGAGCCATTCTTATATCCCAAACCATATAAGGTCTGATAAGGATAATAATCAGGATCACCATCACTATCCAATATATTATCATTACCTGTTTCACCGTAAGAAGCACGTAATTTCAAGTTATTCACCCATTTCACATCCTTCATAAATGCCTCTTCACTAATTCTCCAGCCTGCTCCGAACGACCAGAAATTCCCCCATCGGTTCTCTTTTGCAAAACGCGAGGAACCATCATGGCGATAAGAAAGTGAAGCGTAGTATTTATGCGCATAATCATAATTGATACGGCCAAAGTAACCTTCCTTTTTATAGGTGTTCGTATAGGAGCTAAGTGAACTGATATTTACGAAATTACCAAATTCATACATACCCGAAACTGTTTCCTGAGTCTTCATACCATATAAATACTCATACTTATAAGAATAGTTTTCATGTCCCAAAAGAACGTCAAAGTTATGATTTCCGATAGACTTGCTATAAGTTATCAATTGATTGAAGGTCTGAGTCAGCGTTCGGGTAGACATTTGGTTCAAACGACCCGGTCCGGCAGTGCCATCGCCCACATAAGGATTTTCATAGACTTTACGACGATAATCAATATTATTGATAGAGTAATTGGCTGTAAGGTTCAACCCTTCAACCGGAGTCAAAGTGAGATAAGTATGTCCAGTCTGATTAACACGCACCAGTTCACGTTGATTGAACTCTGTTTCAGCTATCGCATCACGTCCATTATTCGACAAGCGAGTTCCTTCATAATCATAAATATATTCACCCGGATCAGTAGTTGCCTTACCATTAGCATCCAAATAAGCACCGGTTTCCAAATCATGTTTATGAACGGGATATATAGGAGCCATGGTACGAATAAAACGGGTAAGGTTACTATATGAACTCGAATTTCCCGAATCTGAAGTTGAATAATTGGATACCGTACGCGTTACTCCCAAATTCAAACCAGTCTTGAACCATTTAGTAGGATACACATTATAATTCAAACGACCAGAATAACGTTCAAAGTCAGTCTTGATCATATAACCATCATCATTTAAATAGCCAACAGAAGCATAAGTATCACTTTTTTCTGTTTTTGTATTATAACTCAAATTATATTCCTGACGATAGCCGGTCTTGAAAGCTGCATCTTCCCAATCCAAATCATCCCCCCACTTCAATGCATCAGCAGAAGAATTCAGTTTTCCATCAGTTCCGACAATGGCATCATCTGCGACACCAACAAAAGGATTATACTTCAATGTACTTCCAATTTTAGATGTTGCCAATGAGGCCGCCGTTGCAGCATCCTTACCAGATGTAATATAAGAGTTCTTCAACATCTCCCATTGTAAAGGATAGTAATCATAAATCCCCACCTTTTTATAATCTTTATAAGCCCTGTTTGACCATCCTTGGTTAATGGTTAAGTTTACTCCTGTTCCACCTGACTCTTTACCTTTTTTAGTAGTAATCAAGATCACACCATTACCCGCACTTGAACCATACAAAGAAGTAGATGCCGCATCTTTCAATATAGTCATAGACTCAATATCCGCAGGATTAATATCACCTATGCTGCCATTGTATATAGTTCCGTCCACTACATATAAAGGAGCATTGGATGCATTGACTGAGCCAAACCCACGAATACGGATAGAAGAAGATTCACCAGGTTGTCCGGTGGCAGCAGTCACCTGAACTCCGGAAGCATTTCCTTCCAATGCAGCTGTAACATTAGTGATAGCACGTTTCTCTATGGATTTGGCCCCTACTGTGGAAGCAGCTCCTGTAAAAGATGATTTTTTCTGTGTACCATAAGCCACAACAACGACCTCATCAATCAATTCCGTATCACTTTGCATCACTACTCTTTGCTCACCACCCTTTATAGCCAATTCTTGTGTTTTCATACCGACAAACGATATTACCAAAGATTTTGCATTGACCGGAATATTGTTTATACTATACCGGCCATTCATATCGGTAATAGTTCCAAGGGTAGTACCTTTCACAAGAACCGAAGCTCCGACAATCGGCTCATTGTCTTCTGCCGAAACTACAACTCCAGTAATTCGGGATACTTGAGCCATTGCCATACCTGTCCATAGGAATAGACAAGCCAACGTAAACAAAACTCTCTTTTTCATAAAAAAACTTTTTAATTTAACGTTCATAAATGCTAAGTTCTCTTAGAACTTAGATAAAAACGCTCAAAAAGAGTTGTTTTGCTGGATTTGGCAAGCAAAAAGTAAGGCTTAATAGAATAAAATTATTTATTATCCAACATTTTATCTGCAATTTCTTTGATATTTAATATATTTTCATATCTTTGCAGCAATATTTAATATAAAGTTCTAAGAGAACTTAGGTCATGTTAATAATTGAATTATAGGGAATTAATAAGACTCAAAACATATTGTAACACTTTTACATACATCACATATTCTCAGACAAAATGAAGTTCCTTGGGGAGAGTTACAATTTACCTTTGTCTACAATCAGCAAGGGCCACGCCGAAAGTCGACGAAGCCCATTCCTAAAATACTCCATTTACCCATCCTTACTCCCCAAAGATAAGTACAATATTTATTCTTCTATCAATTCGTACTTTCCTTCCGGAAACCAGCGTTCCAGTACATTATCCACTTCTGATTCAATCTCAGGAGTCACATAGCGGCACACCTTTTTATAAGCATAAACCAAAGATACCGCTTCATCAATCCAGCCGATAATTGGTAACCGCTTAGCCGAAATCAAATCGATCGGCAATACCAGATACGAAAGTGCCGCCACAATCAACATCTTATCCGAAGAAGGAGTTTCGGGGCTTCGCAATACATAATATAATAGAAGTACAGGACGAGCAGTCGTTCTACCGGTGGCCTTTGCGTAATCCGTAATTTTCTCCCACAGGAGTTCATAATCAATCAAGTTTTTTTTCATTTTCATATATGATTTTGTTAAGGGTAATATATCTATTATTCCGGTAAATTTATGAACTTAACTTCGTAAGCCAAGCAACTTATGTTCGTGAATCAAGTTACTTAACTTACTTGCCCCATGAACTTAAGCTCATTCAAATGATTATCTTGTTTATTTTCCGGTACTCATCACTCCGGAATCGTTATCACTATTATTCACCCTCCGTTGACCTGTCTTAAACTTACGGCCAAACGAGAAATTATAAGAAACACTTGCCAAAAACATTTGTGAGCTCTCCTTCACATAATTCGTTTTTTTATAAGAAGCATATTTATTCCAGTTCTCAGTCTGTTGCTTATAATTATCCGTAAACGGATTGAAAGCGCCTAGCCCCACACGCAAATTCTTATGCGTGTAATACATCATCAATACCTGAATATTCTCTCCCCCCGACAAGGTTTCCCCCCAGAAATTATTCCAGTTAGTATTCATCTGCCAGTAAAGAGAGAACTGCTTGTAATTAAAGGATGCTTCAGCATTACAATACCAGTTTGTATAAATATGAGAATATGTATTACCATGACTCATATAATGGTTTACTCCACCGGTAAACGAGAACTGTAGCATATCCTTAATAGGACCGACACGCAAAGTCAGACGCCCCGATAATTTCTGCCAATCCTTTTGATTGTCCCATGTCTGTACAATCTTGTCACCGTCCTGATACTTCTCGTCCATAATGGCATTCGGCTGATAATCATACGCTCCCCAAATATTAGAATAAAATATACCTTTCTGCCATTCGTATGTCAACTCTGTGTGATAACGCAAATAGGCTTTCAAGTTCGGATTGCCTCGTCTGATTTGCAACGAATCCACAATCTGTTCTACAGCACTTAAATCCCCCAATGACGGCGAAGCATTACTGATATCGGATTTCCAACGGACGAATGAATTTCCCGGCAACGTATAATGCAGTACCAAACGAGGATTAAAACTATAATTCTCATACGAATCATCACCACTTTGTTTATAATAAGAACGAGTAACGCCTACCCCCAATCTGTAGTCCAATTTTTTCACCTTTCCTCTATATTCACCATAAACATATGTATCCCCTTGATTCATATCCGTTTCATAATAATGACCGTTACGGTATTCATTATTGGCAAAAGACTGAGTATGGCGCAAACCGAAACTCAAGGAATTTCCTTTAGAAAATTGCTTCTCATAAACAGCCTCCCCAATCAGAGAATATTTATCTCCCAATACATTATTATTAATATCAGTCAACAACTCATCCTGCAAACTTTCTTGATACAAACGGCGTGATTTTTCCTTATTATAAGTACCGACCACATTGAATACCAAAAGTTGCTTATTTTTCAATCCCTGTTGATAATAAAGATCCAACGAAGGACGAGACCAACTTTCTTTAGTACGGTCTATCATATCCACCTTATCATCAGAATCGGCAACATTAGTCAATACTCCTTGATAATTCCAATGCGGCTGGCTATTACTTCTCAAACGAAAAGTAGCACTGAACAATGAATTTTCGGTCTGCTGCAAATTATAATTCATACTTAAATTATTCATAAACATAGATCCGTGCCCCGGTTCACCTTCTTCTATACGATGTAATGTTGTTCCGTCCGCCAAATGGAATTCCTCTTCATTATCCCGATACATACCATAGAAATCGCGAGGTCCCATGTAATACGAAACGCCAAACTCCGACTTCTTATGGTTCACTTTTCCAAAAACATTATATTCTCCCCACATGGCATTCATCCCCTGAGACAAATCCACTCCAAAGTTTCCCCCCGTTTCCGGACGACGGACAATATAATCAAGCACTACCTCAGCATTACCATAACGCAAACCAGGGTTGTCATGATACTCTATACGAATAATGTCTGATGGCTGTAATGCCTTAATCTCTTCAACTTCTGCTTTCGCTCCATTAATACGAAGCTGAAGTTCTCCTCCCCCTAACACTCCTATCTCATTATTCATGGGGGTTATCTGAATACGGGGAAGCATCATCTGTTGCAACAGATTGACTCCATTTGTCGAAACCTTCATTTGCCGTTCAGAAGGAAAAATCAACTTACGATCCGAATGACTGATCTGTCCGGAAGCACTAACTGTTACACCTTCCATAGCCACAGCATCATCTTCCAATAAAATTTCCCTTAAATTTATATTCTGTTTAATTCCGTCTAATACAATGAATTGCGTACGATACCCCACACAGGATAGTGCCAATAAATAATTGCCTGCATAAACCTTATTCAGCAAGAAATCGCCTTTGCCATTCGTAGTAGTCCCTCCAACAAAAACCGAATCTGCTGTTTGTAAAACTACATTAACATATTCTGCTGCCTTTTTGCTTGTCGCGTCTTTCACAGTGCCCTTTATAATTATTTGTTGGGCAAAAACTCCTTGTACCATACTGACTACCAGTATGGCTATCATTACTATTTTTCTCATTTTAAATATTATGATTTTATTCTTTTTACAAGATGGCCTGTCCTGCTTAAAAGTTATTGTTTTACTGTTTAGACGCTAGAAGCTGAAAAAAAGTTGCACTTCCCTAAACTTTTTGCTTAAAAAAAGGTTATATTTGCAGAAAACCTGTTTCAATAATGAAAAAAATTCTTCTAACATTAGCACTTGCCTTTTGTTGTGCTGCAGGGCAAGGACAAACGACAGCCAAACCGGCAGATGTCAATATTCAAGAGTTAAATACAAAGTGGGCAAAATTCACTCAGTATGCCGAACAAAAGCAAATAAATAAAGCGGTAGAAGAGGGAATACGGATAAGTACGCTCTTTACTCAAAACAGGCAATATAAAGAAGCCTTTGCCACTTGCCGACAAATGGATGCATTGATTTATTATAATGAGCAAGAAAAAAAATCACCCGAATACAAATTACGTTTCATGGTGGGTAAAGAACGCCTGCGTATGTATACGAATCTAAAAAATACAGAACAATGCAAGATACTATTGAAACAACTTCATTCCTATACAGACCAATTAAAATCAGACTCTTTACAAGAAGAGCTTCTAATGACGGAAGCCAATTATTATCAAACTTTCGGTATGACAGACAAAAGCTTGGAATGTTACAACATCTTATTCCAAAAGCGCTCTACCGGTAAAGATGAAAAAGGAATAGACCAATGCTATAAAGACATGTTGGGATATGCCGAACAGAATAATAATGCCCCATTGGCTATTGCAATGAGAAAACTTTATACTTCATGGCAAGATTCCATAAAAGCAGTAAAAACAGCCAATGAACTAAACACACTGCAACAAAAATATGAAACCAGTCAAAAGACTTTGCAGGAAAAAGAAGACAAGATTACCACAAATCTAATTATTATCATTGCACTATGTGTGTTATCCGCCATATTGGCTGCCGGATTATTATTCTTAGCTACCCTGTTATTTAAACATATCCGCCAAGTAAAGAAATTGAAACATAGCCTGCAGACAGCGAATGAAAACAATGAGCAGAAGTCTAAATTTATCGGTAATATCAGCGCCCAAATTGAACCAAGTCTGAATACAATAGATGAAGCAACAAAGGGAACAATATCTACCCCAATATTACATGAAAACATCAAGGCACTGAAAGAACTAATGACAGCTATCCAGACGTATATTTCATTGGAAGAAACACGTGAAGAACATTATCCGCTAAAGGAACTGAACATAAATACATTGTGTGAAAGTATTATGGAAAAAGCGAAAATAAACTTCAAATCCGGAGTAGAAGCAGTGGTAAATGTTCCACGTGTAAATATTAAGACAAATGCAGAAGAATTGGAACGTATATTAAACCATTTATTGAACAATGCGGCAGAATATACGAAAAGTGGTAAGATTTCACTGGAATTCAAAAAACGAAGCGCCCATACACATCAATTCATACTAACTGATACGGGAACGGGAATTCCGGTTGAAGCACGTGAAAAACTGTTCAAGCCATTTGCAGAAATACGCGATTTAACGCAAGGAAACGGACTAGGGTTGCCTACTTGCAGCCTTATCGCTTATAAATTAAATGGTACACTGACTTTGGACACTGATTATAAAAAAGGGACCCGGTTTATACTGGAACTTCATGTATAATAGTGTACATTCTCACATATTAACACGGATTATTCATTTTGACAATCAATAAATTTGATGTAATCCATGTTAATATGTGATGATTCCTGTACCTCTCCGCTAGTGAGATTATAAATAATTAATGAGAAGAAAGAGACAACACATCCAATCCTGAAGGAATTTGGAATACCCTTAATCCAAATTCGGGAAGAACAGCCAACAAATGGTCAAAAACCTCTGCTTGCAAACGTTCGTATGGAATCCAGTCTTTATTGGCTGAGAAGAAATAAAGTTCTATGGGTAATCCTTGCGGCGTAGGTTGTAATTGACGCACCATCAAAATCAATTCTGTATTCACCCGAGGATTATGACGCAAATAATATTCCAGATAGTGACGAAATACATAAAGATTCACCTCCTCCTTTCCTGTCTTTTCAAAGCCTGACATCCAGACTTGTTTTTCAATTTTTTTCATTTGTTCCGGTGTACAGAAACGGACCGTATTCATATCTATATTAATAGAACGTTTCACTCTGCGTCCACCACTTTCCCTCATGCCACGCCAATTCTGAAACGAATCACTGACCAATGCATAAGGTGGGACTGTAGTTATAGTATTATCCCAATTGCGTACCTTTACAGTGGTAAGAGTCACTTCTATTACTGTACCGTCCGCTCCGTATTTCGGCATGGTAATCCAATCTCCCGGACGGAGCATATCATTGGCAGAAAGCTGGACTCCGGCTACCAGCCCCATAATCGTATCTTTGAAAACCAACATCAAGATAGCTGCAGAAGCACCCAATCCGGTAAGAATATTCACAGGATCTTTATCAATCAAGGTACTGATTATAATGATCACCCCTACACAAATCACAATCAGTTTTATCATCTGATATACCCCTTTCAGAGGATGATTCTTTAGTTTCTCATGTTCGCTTGAAATGGTATAGAGAGAAGTCAGAAAAGAACAAATCAACTTCATGGCTACAGCCGTGATATACACCCAGCATAGCTTCAGAATGAATGTCAAAGTCACAGGTTCATGCGGAAAAGCAAAAGGAAGCAATACATACAATATAATAGGTGGAATAAGATGACACATATTATCTAATACAGCATCATTGAATAAATAATCATCCCAAGTAGCCTGAGTCCTTGCCGTCAGTTTCTTTATAGTAGGAACTACTATTTTTCTACAAAAATAATCTGCCACAAAAGCAATGATCAGAATCCCTGCTATAATGACAATACGCTGGGTAATGCCCCAACTTTCCTGATGCACTCCCATCTGTTTCAATAAATTAGTAAGATCGTTGTTGATTGTATCCATATTTCCATGTGTTTGTCGCAAAGATACACAAATTCACCACAGATAACGCAAATCCATACAGTTTTTAAATCGAGTTGTCCGTATAAATCTGACCAATCTGTGGTGAAACCAAACAATTATTTTTTCTTAGTCAGCCATTTTTCCTGAATATGCTCCATCACTTCATACCAGTTAGGAATATAAATGGTAGCAAAAATTGTATTCACAGCCATACCGAACAC
>OGQL01001845.1_pt1 | contig 14673 bp, 9 predicted proteins | sample 1553211 | NCBI WGS metagenome assembly OGQL01 (sample SAMEA2579942, study PRJEB22360) | human gut metagenome
GCTCGCCGATTCGGCTGCTCGGATCGCACGATTCGCACCGACGTCAAGGCCCTCAACTCGTTTTTCGAGCACGAGGGACTCGCCACGCGGGTGGGCCGCCAGCGGGGGGCCGGGCTGCGCCTTGCGCTGGCTCCCGGCGAGGAGAACCGCCTCGTGCGCCTGCTCGAGGAGAGCGAAACGGAGATGCACCCGCGCTACGAGCGCCTGTGCCAGGAAATGATCGCGCTGACATGCTATCCCGGGCCCCATACCGCCGACAGCCTCGCGCGCCGCATGTTCCGCAACAAGCAGCAGATTCAGTCCGATTTGCGCTGGTGGCAGGGGATATTGAAAGTGAGCGGGCTCACGCTGTCCGTCGGCCGCCAGATCACCGTCGAGGGCCCCGAGTGGACCGTGCGGGGTTTCGTCATGTCCATGCTGTTCTCGTTCTCCTCGGCTGCGGTGCGCCGTCGCATCCTGCCCTCGCTGTTCGGATCGATCGAGCCCTACGACCGCCAGTTTCTGGAGCGCTGCATCGCTGAGATGCAGCGCGACCTCGGCTTCGAGTTCTCCAGCAACGCGCAATGGCAGTTCGGCGTGTACCTCTGCATTATGGTGACCCGCCTTCGCCTCGGCCATGGCCTGATGACGTGGCGCGGTGCCGACGGGTCCACGCCGTTCTTCGCCTACCTCAAGAAGCGGCTCGAGCGCCATTTCTCCCTGACGGTGAGCGATGCCGAGATGGGACTACTCAGCGACATGGCCCACTGCTGCACCTGGCAATGGAGTCTGGCCGCTATGAGCGCCTACGAGCCGAGCGAGCGCGCCCGCGCGTTCACCGACGACGTCGAAGAGGCCCTCAAGAAAGCGTTCGGCGCGCCCTTGCCCGAGGATGTACGCAAGCCCTTGGCCATTCTGTTCGAGAGCGGCCTGGCGCGACGCACCTGCGGGTTGGTGGCGGCGAATCCCAACGAGGAGTCGGTGAAGTACGAGGCCATGGACGGCGCCTGTCTTCTGTCCTCGGTGCTCTGCGAGGTGCCTTCGCTTGTCGAGGCCGACCTGTTCAGCCCGGACTACGCTCGCATTGTGCTCGTGCTGCTCGATTACCTCGACCAGGTCGGCGCGCTGCGCTGCTATCGGGTGGGTCTGGTGGTGAACTGCGGAATCGATCTGGCCCTTTGGGGCGCGCATCGCATCGAGAAGCTGACGAGCCGCCTTGAGGTGACCGATGTCCTGACGGAGAACGAGGTGCTCGCCGCCGCGAGCCGTCCCAACTCGACGCTGCTCGAGCGCTTCGACTTCCTCGTGTCCTTCGAGCCGATGGACGTCGATTTCCCCTGCGTGACGATCTCGCCGGGCGTCAGCCGCGCCGATATCGATCACATCATCGCCTCCGTGCCGCTTTGGCGACGGGGCCAGGAGGTTCACACGGCGTGGGAGCGGGGCGTACTGCCCGCCGGCCCCTCGCCCGAGAGCATGTTCGCCTCGCTGCACGCGCGCCTTACGGCCGACGGCCTTATCGACATGTCCCTCGAGCGCTTCGAATGGCTCGTCTGGACTCTGTCGGTGGTGAAGGATCGCACGCTCGTGTTCGCCTGGTGCGGGTCGGGCGTCTGCAAGACGGGCATCCGCATCTTCCGCCTGGAGGAGGGCGATCAGGCCGAGTGCGGCCAATGCACGATGGCCGCCGTTCTCGTGGGGGCGCCCGCCGAGCGGGGCGATCTCACGCCGCTCACGCAGCGTTTCAAGCGGCTGGTGGAAGACTATGCCGATACCTCGGATCTCGTCAGCGACGACGGATTTTTCGTCTGCTTCCCGGAGCCCGAATAGGGGACGAAAGGTCGGGGAAGCGAAGCTCGGGCAGGACGCGCGCGGCGCTAGGGGAGCAAAGCTCGACCAGCGTGCGAAGCCCGGACACAGCGCGAACAGCGCCGAGAATGCGAAAAAAGAAGGGAAGCCCGCGGGCCTCCCTTCTTCTTTCAGGCGACTGAGCCGTCGCTATTTCGCGTCGCGCTCGTAGAGGGTGTCGCCCTCCTTGATGGTGGCGAGCACTTGGATGTCGCGGATCTCGCGCGGATCGACGGCCAAGGGATTGCGGTCGAGCACCACGAGATCGGCCAGCTTTCCCGCCTCCAGGGTACCCTTGTCGGCCTCCTCGCCGTACTGGTAGGCGCCGTTGTAGGTGATGGCGCGCATGGCCTCGTACGGCGTCACCTTCTGGTCCTCGTCCAGCTGGACGCCGGCCTTGGTGATGCGGTTCACGGCGCACCAGGCGGCCTCCAGCAGGTTCGGGCGCAGCACCGGGGTGTCGGTGTGCAGGGTGAAGGGCAGCCCGGCCCGCTCGGCATCGCCGCAGGCGCTCACGCGGCCGCCGCGCACGGGACCCAAGTTCCGCAGGTGCGCGTCGCCCCAGTACCACACGTGCGAGGAGAAGATCGAGGGGATCATGCCGATTGCCGCCATCTTCTCATACTGGTCGGTGCGTGCCGTCTGGGCGTGGATCATCACCGGGCGCAGGGCCATCTTCTCGGGGTTGTCCGATGCGTCCCGCGCCGCCTCGTACACGCGCAGAAGCTGGTCGGCCGCCGCGTCGCCGTTGCAGTGGCACAGAAGCTGGTGGTTGGAGTCGATGGCCATCTTCGCGAAGGCGATGGCGTCCTCGTCGGTCATGGTGCTGTAGGCCACCCAGTCCTTTTCTCCGTCGGGGCCTTCCACGTAGGGCTCGGTCATCCAGGCGGTCAGCCCCTGGGGCGAGCCGTCGAGGAACATCTTCAGGCCGCCGAAGCGGAAGTGCCCGGTGTAGCTCTGGCTGTCGAACTCGGCGTTGTCCGCGAGCGTGGCCATCACGTCGCTGCCCCACATGGGATAGCTCACGATGTCCATCTTCAGCAGGCCGGCGCGGGCGAGGCCCACCAGCACCTTGGCCATGTCGGGCGCGGTGGCGCCGTCCTGGCAGGTGGTCACGCCGTGCTCCAGGTAGATGCGCTGCATGTCGGGAACCATGGCCGCGAAGTCCAGGCCCAAGCGGGGAGTGGTCACGGCGTAGAAGGGGTTCATGGCCGCCGGCTCCTCGGCGTAGCCGTCCAAGTCGCCGGTGCCGTTCATACGTCCGTAGCGGCCGCCCTCGGGGTCGGGGGTGGTGGGCGTGATGCCGGCCAGCTTCAACAGGCAGTCGTTGGCCACGCCCATGTGGTTGGACACGTGCGTGATGAGCACGGGGACGTCCTCGGACACGGCGTTCAGGATGGACTTGTCGGGGTGGCGCTGCTCGATGAGGTTGTTCTGGTCGTAGCCGTTGCCCATGATGACGCCGTCCGGGCCGATGTTGCGCTCGGCGGCGAACTTCTTCAGCGTCTCGGTGATCTCGGCGAAGGAGGTGCACTCGGAAAGGTCGGCGTACAGGAGGTACTGCAGCGCGCCGGTGAAGTGGCTGTGCGGGTCGATGAGCCCGGGCAGCACGGCCGCGCCTCCCAGGTCGACCTCCTCGGCGCCCTCGGCGAGGCGGCGCGCCTCTTCCAAGGTGCCGACGTAGGCGATGCGGCCGTCGTCATCGACGAGGAGCGCGTCGGCGGTGTCGACGTCGTCAACCATGGTGACGAAGGTGGCATTGGAGAAAAGTCGTTTCATGAATTTCCTTTCAAACACGCGCGAGTTACATCTCGCGGTCGACGACCGGCTCGAAGGGCATCTCGTCGGCCGTCTCGGCCACGATGGTCTCCTCCTTGCCGTCCTCTTCCTTCTTGAAGATGGTGATCCAGCGGGTCGTGAACAGGCCGAGCAGGATCAGCACGCCGGACACCACGTACGAGGTGATGGTGGACTCGATGCGGGCGTCGGAGTTCAACTGCACGAGCTCGGTGCGCTGCTCGTCGGTCATGGGGATGTCGGCGATGGTCTGCTCGAACTGCTCGTCGCCCATGAGCGAGATGTTGCGCTCGGCCACGGCGGTGCGGACCTCGGGGGTGATGATGGGGCTGTCGGCCATGGCGTTGTCGATGTTGGCGGTGATGCCGAACAGCAGGACCGCGCCGATGGCGGCCACGCCGATGGCCTGGCCCACGTTGCGCATGGTGGTCTGGATGCCGCCGGACTGCGACGCGTCGCGCTCGTTGACGGCCAGGGCCACGATGTTGTTGGCCTGGGCGGAAACGATACCGGCGCCGGCGCCTGCCACGGCCAGGCCCACCCACATGAGCCCGTTGACCTCAGAGCCGTGCAGCGAGAAAGCCATGGGGATGAACGCGCTGGCCATCACGATGTAGCCGACCTGGATGACGCGGCGCGGGTTGGCGTTGGGCATAAACTTCGGGATGCCCAGCGAGAAGATGAAGGTGGGGATGCCCACGGCCAGCGCCATGACGCCCATGAGCACCGGCGACCAGCCGGCCACGAGCTGCAGGTAGGGGGACAGAAGAATCGCCTGGACGCCCATGAAGAAGAAGGTGATGGCGCTTGCCACGAGGCCGGCGCGCACCTGCGGGGTCTTCAGGAACGACTGGGGCAGAAGGGCGATGCCGTTCTTCTGCTCGACGCGCTTCTCGACCGGCACCAAGATCACGAGCAGGATCAGGCCGAGGACGGCCATGGGCAGGGCCGGGGAGATGCCGAAGATGGTGAAGGGGCACTCGGCGAAGGGCTCGATGAGGCCCCAGGCGGAGATGCGGGAGAGGCCCACGAGGAACAGGAACAGGCCCGTGGCGGCGATGCCGGTGCCCAGCCCGTCGAACTTCAGCTTCTCAGCGGGCTTCTCGATGGCCGGCAGCTTGAAGGACAGAAGCAGCACCAGGGCGAAGTACACGGCCAGGGCGCCGAAGGTGATGCGGAATCCGCCGAACTGCATAACGATGCCCAAGAACAGCGGCAAAAATGCCGACAGGCCCGAGGCCGCGCCGATGCAGCCGAAGGCCAGCACGCGGTTCTTGCCATGGTAGATGAACGGAATGAGGCCGAGCACCGAGGGGATCATGAAGCTGGCGCCGAAGCCGACAAGGATGCGGCCGCCCCAGATGAAGATCGTCATGTTCGGCGACAGCGCCATGACCAGCTCGCCGGCGGCGCACAGAGCCGCGCCGAGGCGGAAGTTGGTGCGCCAGCCGATGATGGTGCCCACGAGTCCTCCGGCCACCATGAAGGCGCCGGCCATGAGCGAGTACACCATGTTCGCCAGCTGAATGTCGGGAGTCGTCGCGCCGAGCACGTCGACCAGCTGCTGGTTGGCGAGGCCGAGCGCGCCATTGTCGCCCGACGTTCCCATCTGCGCCAGAATCAGCACGATAATGGGCAGCACGAGGAACTTCTCAACACCCCCCTCGGGATGCGTCGTTTTGCTCTTCGCCATTATGTCCTCCTTTAATCTTGGATGGAATGCCTATGCCGAAAAGGGTAGTCTCGCAAGCTCCCTCCGTAATTCGGCGGCGCTCATTGTAGGAAGACTGCTTCCTTTTCGATCGGGAAACGTTTTCCGTTGCAACGGAAATGTTCCATTTGGGAAAAGGGAACACGGGTTCCTATACTGCTTGTCGGTCAATTTCCGTGCGGCCCGCTGTCGCGGCAGCTCAAACCAGTGAAACGTTGCGAGCGGGCGCGCGGTCGCGAGTGAGCGCAACAAGAAGAAAGGAATGCTTCATGGCAAAGACCTCCAAGATCGCAAAGGCTCCCAAGTCCTTCAAGTCCTACGCGCTGAACAAGTGCCTCATCGGCTACGGCGTGGTGAACGGCATCATCAACGCGGCCATCTTCGCCGGCATCAACGCCGGCGCTCCCGATGCGATGTTCGGCATGCACGACATCGTGCACGACCTCGCCTTCACCGGCCTTCTCCTCGGTATGCTGCTGTTCGCCTGCGTCGTGCCGCTCACCCGCATGGATCTGCGCAAGGGCGTTTTCTCCCTGCCCGGTGCGGCGGGCGGTGCCTTTCCGCTCGTCTCCTCGTCCTACGCGGTCTCCATTCTCGGCGTGGGCGCGCTCGCCGCGGTGGTCATGACCGGTGCCGGCGCCCTTCTTTCCTTGGCATTGCCGGCCGGCGCTACCGTGACCGGCATGATGTTCCTCAAGGGCCTGGTGTGCGCTTTGGGCGGCGCGGTCGCCGGCTGGTTCACCATCAGCTTCGTGGTGCGCGGCCAGCAGAAGGCCGACGAGGTGGCGGCCGCCATGGCCTCCAAGACTGCCGGGGCTGCGCTCTAGGATAGCTTGCTCGGTCCTGCGCTTGCGCCCGTCGAGATCGGTCTTGCGAAAGGCCGTTCCCGGCGGGCGCGCTTTGTTTCGAGCGAGGCGCGGGGCTGCTTGTCGAAACAGGTCGGGAACGAATCGGTGGCCCGCCGATGGCAAGGTTGCCCCTAAGGTTCCTCCGTGCCCACCCTTCCGTAACGGCACTCCGGGTTTTCGCCGATGGCATCAGGGCGACGCCCATACTGAGAGGCGCCGGGCGACTTCGGCAAGTTGTGCCGGCAGACGAAGATCCCGATGAAAGGAATGCTCATGGTAAAGTCAATGGCTGGCTCGGCGCCCGCGGCGCCGACGCGGTCCGCCAAGCCGTTCAATTCATACTTACTGAATAAGTGCATCGTCGGTTACGGCATCATCAACGGCATCATCAATGCGGTCATTTTCTATCTTATGCACCTGTCTGAGCCCGAGCTCCTCTTCAGCGAGGCCGACATCTTCCATGACTTCGCGCTTACGGGGGTTCTGCTCGGCATTCTGCTGTTCGTCATCGTGGTGCCGCTCACCCGCATGGATCTGCGCAAGGGCGTTTTCTCCGGGCCGAATGTCGCCAATCTCGGCGGCGCGGCGTCTCTCGTGCCAGCAAGCTACGCTCCGGCGCTGCTCGTGGCAACGGTTGCCGCCACTGTCTCGCTGATGGGCGTCGGTGCTTTCGCCTGCGTGCTTCTGCCGCTGCCGCTTACCGTGACGGGTCTTATGCTGCTCAAGGGCCTTGTGTGCGCTTGCGCCGGTGCCGTCGCCGGGTACATCACGATCTGCTACGTCGTGCGCTCTGGCAAAAGCGAGGCCTAGGGGGCCGGTCTGCAGAGCCGCGGTGCCCTGCTTGGGACGGGCGGGGTCGGCAGAGTGCGGCGAATCGACGCCATAGGGAGACGCAGGATGCCCTGCGTCTCTTTTTTGTGTCATGGTCTCGGTGACGTGTAGCCACTGTGGGAGGGTTGTGGCATAATAGCGAACCGTGCGCTTCCGCGGCGGATTCCCGTGGCGGATCGCCGAGGAAGTGTTCGCGCGGGCGATAAGCCCGTACCGTGTCAGGAAACGATGGAGGAACTATTCGTGGAAACTAAGGTTGAGTCCCTGGAGGGCAACAAGGTCAAGGTCACCGTCACGGTGGACGCCGCCGATATCGACGGCCGCATCAAGAAAACCTACAAGGACTTCGCTCGCAAGTACAACTTCCCGGGATTCCGCAAGGGCAAGGCCCCGCGCCCGGTTATCGACAACGCGCTGGGCGCCGAGGCGGTCGTCGGCACCGTCACCGAGGAGCTGCTGAACGGCACGTGGACGGCCGCGATCGACGAGGCCAAGCTCGCCCCGGTGGGCGGCCCGGTCATGGAGACCAACGAGATCGTGAAGGCCGGCGAGCCCTACGAGTACTCCTTCACCATCGAGCTGCGCCCCGAGGTGGAGCTTACCAGCTACGAGCCCGTGGCCATCGAGATGCCCTTCGCCGAGGCCACCGATGCCGAGATCGACGAGCAGGTCGAGGCCATGGCCGAGCACTACACCGACTACGAGGACGCTTCCGCCGCCACCAAGATGAAGCCGGAGAACTACGCCGACCTCACCATGAAGGCCACCGACGCCGACGGCAACGAGATCGCCGCGCTCACGAGCGAGTCCCGTCTGTACGGCCCGGGTACCGGCATGTTATCCGAGGCCTTCGACGAGGAGATCCTTGGCATGAAGAAGGGCCAGACCAAAGAGTTCACGCTCGAGGTTCCCGAGGACGAGACGGCCGTGCTTCTGGCCGGGCAGGCCGGCAAGCCTGTCACCTTCGAGGTCACCTGCAACGTGGTGAAGAAGAAGGTCACGCCTGAGGTCACCGACGAGTGGGCCAAGGAGAAGATGGGCTTCGAGTCCGTCGAGGACATGCGCGAGCGCATCAAGGAGTCGCTGAATGCGCAGAAGGGCTCGCTGATGCCGCGCATCAAGGAGAACAACATCATGGTCGAGCTGCGCGACCGCGTCGAGGGCGATGTGCCCGAGTCCCTGGTCGAGCAGGCCGAGACGTCGCTGCTCCAGGACTTCTTCGGCCAGCTGCAGCAGGCCGGCATGACCTTCGACGCCTACCTGGCCAGCCAGAACATCACGCCCGACCAGTTCAAGGCCGACCTGAAGGCCCAGTCCGCCGACCAGGTGAAGGAAGAGCTGGCGCTCGAGGCCTGGGCGCGCCACAACAACATGGAGATCACCGATGCGGACGTCACTGCCGAGTTCGCCAAGACCGGCGTTGAGGATCCCGCGGCGCTGGAGCAGGAGTGGCGCGACGCCGGCCGTCTGCACCTCATCCGCACCGGTCTTTTGCGCCAGAAGGCCATCGAGGATCTCATGGAGAACGCGAATGTGACCGAGGTGGACTTCGCCGCCAAGGCTGCCGAGGAGAAGAAGGCCGCCAAGAAGCCGGCGAAGAAGAAGGCTGCCAAGAAGGACGAGGCCGAAGAGGCCGCCGAGTAGCTTCGAACAAGATGCGCTTTCGGAAGGGCGGGCTTATCCCGCCCTTCTTGTTGGGGGTCTCCCAAAAGCGGGCTACGGGGTACAGCTCAGTCGCTCAGACAGTCCTCGCTCGGCAGAACAGGACATTTAGTCCTGTTCTGTTCGCTGCGGAACTCGCTTGGTGAGCAGCACCCCGTATCCCTTTAAGCTCTTACATTCTTCGAAGTGTTCCTAACCTGAACACCCCGTGTCTCCATCCTGTCTTCCATGCTCCCGTATGGGCGTTTTGCATTCGGGCTTGCATTGCGAACGGATGTATAGCAATATGATCTTGAACTATGTGAAGGCCGCTGCGAGCGGCCCTATTTACGAAAGCGAGGTATCTATGGGCATCGAACGTATGCAGAGCGGCCTGGTCCGCCCGAGCAACGCCCTCATCCCCTACGTCATCGAGCAGTCGCCGCGTGGCGAGCGCAGCTACGACATCTACAGCCGCCTGCTCAACGACCGCATCATCTTCCTCGGCGAGCAGATCGACGACCACGTGGCCAACTCGGTCGTGGCCCAGCTTCTGCACCTGGAGGCCACCGATCCGGACAAGGACATCTCCCTGTACATCAACTCGCCCGGCGGCTCGGTCACGGCCGGCCTCGGCATCTTGGACACCATGAACTTCATCAAGTGCGACGTGTCCACCATCTGCATCGGCGAGTGCGCCTCCATGGCCGCGGTGCTCCTCTCCTCGGGCACCAAGGGCAAGCGCTTCGTGCTGCCGAACTCCATGGTGCTCATCCACCAGCCCTTGGGCGGCGCCCAGGGCCAGCAGACGGAAATCGCCATCGTGGCCGACTTCATGCTGAAGACGCGCAAGCGCCTGAACAAGATCCTGGCCGAGAACACCGGCCAGTCCATCGAGAAGATCCAGCTCGATACCGAGCGCGACAACTACATGACCGCGGAGGAGGCCAAGGAATACGGCCTCGTCGACGAGATCATCTACCATCACGGCGCCATGCCCGGAGAGAAGAAGAGCGAATAAATTCTCATGAACCACCGTCACGACAATTACGGCCCCACTGACACCAATTACTTCTGCGCCTTCTGCGGCAAGACCGGAGACCAGGTCAACGCCATGATCTCCGGCCCTAACGGCATCTATATCTGCGACGAGTGCATCTCGGTGTGCGCCGACGCCATGATGCGGGACATGGGCTACGCCATGGCCCAGGAGGTGGAGATGCTGGAGGACGACCCGCGCCGCATGGGCTGGATGAACCCGCCGGCTGCCCAGGTCGAGCGCCAGGCCAGTCCCGTGGTCGACAACGCTCCGTCGCCGGCCGAGGTGCTGGGGGACCTCCCAACGCCTCACGAGCTGTACGCGCGCCTCTCGGAGCACGTCGTCGGCCAGGAGGAGGCCAAGCGCGCCCTTTCCGTGGCCGTCTACAACCACTACAAGCGCATCTCCATGGGCGCCGCCGCCCAGGAGGGCGACGTGGAGCTGGCCAAGAGCAACATCATGCTCATCGGCCCCACGGGCTCGGGCAAGACGCTTCTGGCCCAAACGCTCGCCCGCACGTTGAAGGTGCCCTTCGCCATCGCGGACGCCACCACGCTCACCGAGGCGGGATACGTGGGCGAGGATGTGGAGAACATCCTGCTCAAGCTCATCACCGCGGCCGATTTCGAGGTGCCCCGGGCCGAGATCGGCATCATCTATATCGACGAGATCGACAAGATCGCCCGCAAGGCCGAGAACCTTTCCATCACCCGCGACGTGTCTGGCGAGGGCGTCCAGCAGGCGCTCCTCAAAATCGTCGAGGGCTGCGAGGCCTCCGTTCCGCCCCAGGGCGGCCGCAAGCACCCCCAGCAGGAGCTCATCCCCATCGACACGACGAACATCCTGTTCATCTTGGGCGGCGCCTTCGTGGGCCTGGCCGACATCGTGGCCCAGCGCGTGGGCACCACGTCCCTCGGCTTCGCCAGCGAGCTGCCCGCCTCCAAGAAGGAGTCCGAGGCCGAGCTTCTGAAGAAGGTGCTGCCGGAGGACTTGAACAAGTACGGCATGATCCCCGAGTTCGTGGGCCGCATTCCGGTTATCACCTCCTTGAACGAGCTGTCGGAGGAGGATCTCGTCCGCATCCTCGTGGAGCCGAAGAACGCGCTCGTCAAGCAGTACACCCGCATGTTCGAGTTCGAGGACTCGCGCCTCACCTTCGAGCCTGCAGCCCTTACCGCCATCGCTCACGAGGCGGTGGAGCACGGCACCGGCGCCCGCGGTCTGCGCTCCATCTGCGAGCGCGTGCTCATGGACGTCATGTACGATTTGCCGGAGCACAAGGGGGCCACCACGGTCACCGTCCGCGCCAGCGACATCGAGGGCACCACCAAGCCCGAAATCGCCGCGCGGGCCGACGCCACCGCTCAGGTGGCCCTTTCTGCCTAGGGCAGCGGGCCTTCTGTGCGATAATCGCCCAAGGCAATCTGGCGGGCGGCCGCGTGCGTGCCGCCTGCCTTGTTTTATACCGAGTATCCAGGGAAAGCGAGGGCAAGGGCCTATGTCCGAGGACAAGAGGAAGTCCACCGACTACGCCGCCATGGAGCGGCCCATCTTCGAGGCGTGGAAGGACGCCGGCTACTTCCAGCGCACGCCGGGCTTCGGCGAGCACGCGGGGGAGTCCTACACCATCGTCATCCCGCCGCCGAACATCACCGGCGTGCTGCACATGGGGCACGCGCTGAACGACACCATCCAGGACGCTTGCATCCGCCGCGCCCGCATGCGCGGTTTCCAAACCCGCTGGATCATCGGCACCGACCATGCCGGCATCTCCACCCAGACCAAGGTGGACAAGCGCCTGGCCGAGCAGGGCATTTCCCGCTTGGAGATCGGCCGCGAGGCCTTCGTCGAGGAGTGCTACAAGTGGCGCGACGAGTACGGCACCACCATCGTGAACCAGATCAAGGGCATGGGCTGCTCCTGCGACTACTCCGACGAGCACTTCACGCTGGAGCCGGCCTATGTGCGCGCCGTGCGGAAGCTGTTCACCGACTGGTACCACGAGGGCATCATCTACCGCGGCAAGCGCATCGTGAACTGGTGCCCGCACTGCACCACGGCCATCGCCGACGATGAGGCCGAGTACGTGGACGAGTCGGGGCATTTGTGGTACCTGCGCTACCCGCTCACCGAGCCGGCGTGTGGCCTGGAGTACCTGGTCGTCGCCACCACGCGCCCCGAGACGATGCTCGGCGACACCGGCGTGGCCGTGAACCCCAAGGACGAGCGCTTCGGACATCTCGTCGGCAAGACGGTGAAGTTGCCGCTCGTGGACCGCGAGATCCCCATCTTCGCCGACTGGCACGTGGATACCGAGTTCGGCACGGGCTGCGTGAAGGTGACGCCCTCGCACGATCCCAACGACTGGGCGATGGGGGAGCGCGCCGGGCTTGAGCGCATCAACATCTTCGACGAGACGGCGCACGTGGTGGAAGGCTACGGGAAGTTCTCCGGCATGGACCGCGACGAGGCCCGCGAGGCCATCGTGGCCGCCTTCGACGAGCTGGGCCTGCTCGATCACGTGGAGGATCACGACCATTCCGTCATGACCTGCTACCGTTGCCATACCAAGCTGGAGCCCTGGGAGTCCGAGCAGTGGTTTGTGGCCGTGGACGCCCTGAAGGAGCCGGCGGCCCGCGTGGTGGAGGACGGCTCCATCCAGTTCCATCCGGCTCGCTGGAAGCAGGTGTACCTGGACTGGCTCGCGAACCTGAAGGACTGGTGCATCTCCCGCCAGCTGTGGTGGGGCCACCGCATCCCCATGTTCTACTGCGACACCTGCGGCTGGGAGGATGCCTCGGTGGAGGAGATTGAGGTCTGCCCAGTCTGCGGCGCGCCGGTGCGCCAGGACGAGGACGTGCTGGACACCTGGTTCTCCAGCCAGCTGTGGCCCTTTGCCACCATGGGCTGGACGGAGGAGGGCATGGACGCCCCGCAGATGCGCGACGCCTACCCGACTCAGGTGCTCTCCACGGCTCGCGACATCATGGGACTTTGGGTGGCGCGCATGGTCATGGCCTCTATGTACTGCTGCGACGAGACCATTCCCTTCGACGACGTCATCATTCACCCGACGGTCATGGCCGCCGACGGCAAGCCCATGTCGAAGAGCCGCGGCAACGGCGTCGATCCGCTGCGCCTCATGGAGGACTACGGCGCCGACGGCATGCGCTTCGGCCTGCTCATGCAGGTGACCGGCGCCCAGGATCTGAAGTTCAACGAGGCGAAGCTGGAGAGCTCCCGCAACTTCGCGAACAAGGTGAAGAACGCGAGCCGCTTCGTGCTCATGAACCTTGAGGGGTACGAGCCCGGCGCTCCGGAGCCCACCACGCCGGCCGACCGCTGGATCTTCTCGCGGCTGGCCAAGATCGTCGCTGCGGTGGACGCGGCCTACGACAACTTCGAGTTCGGCGAGATCACCCGCGAGCTGTACAGCTTCGTGTGGAACGAGTTCTGCGACTGGTACATCGAGTTCTCGAAGGCGCGTTTGGGAGCGGATGCCGATCCGGCCGACCGCGCCGCGTGCCAACGTAACCTCGTGTTCGTGCTGGGGCAGATCCTGCGCCTTCTGCATCCCATCATGCCGTTCGTGACCGAGCAGGTCTACGGCGAGATGCCCAAGGAGGATGATGCGGCGCCGATGCTCATCGTGGCCGCCTGGCCCGATGCGGGCGAGCTCGCCGCCTACGTGGACGAGGATGCCGAGCGGGCCATTGCCATGGTGTGTGAGGTGGTCGGTGCCGTGCGTTCCACCCGGGCGCGCTACGGCATCTCCCCGAAGACGGCGCTGCCCGTGGCCGTGAAGGTGGCCGACGAGGCCGACGCCGCGCTGCTTATCGCCCAGGAGCACCTGGTGCGCCAGCTCGCCAACGTGGAGGAGTTCGACGTGGCCGTGGAGGCTTCCAAGCCCGCCGAGTCCGCCGTGGTGCTGGGTACGGGTCTCGAGGTGTACATCGTGCTGGCGGGGCATGTGGACTTCGCCGCCGAGCGCGCGCGCCTCGTGAAGGAGCGCGACGGTGTGGCCAAGGACGCTGCCAAGTTCGAGAAGAAGCTCGCGAACCCCGGCTTCTTGGCAAAGGCGGCCCCCGAGATCGTCGAGAAGGACCGCGCCAAGCTGGCCGACCTCACCGACAAGCTCGCGCGCTTAGATGCACAAATCGCGGAGCTGGGGTAACGCACGAGAGAGTTTGCTATAATGGGCCGACACGTCATCAATTGCACTCGAATCAGAAGAGGTTGATATGAGCGAGCTTCTTGCCCAGCTGTGGACGCCGGAGATGCAGGCGGCTTTCACCGTCGTTTTGGTCCTGCTGGTCATTTTGTACGTGCTTTCCATCGTATGGGTCGTGCGCGACGCCTATCTGCGTGGCACCGCCTGGTACATCTGGGCCGTGGTGGCGCTCGTGCCGGTGCTGGGGCTTGTGGCCTACTGCCTGCTTCGCCCGCCGCTGCTGCAGCTCGATCGCGACGAGCAGGAGCTGGAGATCGCGCTCAAGCAGCGCCAGCTCATGAAGTACGGCGAGTGCGCCAACTGCGGCTATCCCGTGGAGGCGGACTTCGTGCTGTGCCCGAACTGCCACACGCAGCTGAAGAACCTCTGCATGCGCTGCAACCACGCGCTGGAGCCCTCCTGGACGGTCTGCCCCTACTGCGCCACTCCCGTGGGCGCCCCGGCGCCACATGGCGCCCGCCAGCGCCGCCCCTCCGGTCAGGCGCGTCAGAGCCGCCCGGCCAGCCAGGGCTAGGCTTTTTCAGCAAATTAGCCTAAAGGCAGAGCCGCCCCGTGCGGCTCTGTTTTAATAGGGGAGCATCGGAATCCCGGTGCTTCGAAACGGAGTCGGGGTAGTCAACGCCCCGGCGGAAACCGCGCAGGCGCTCTGTGCGCGCCCGGCGCGAGGAAAGGAGTTCCATGAACATCGTACTGCCCGACGGATCCGTCAAGGAGCTGGAAGAGGGCGCCACCGTCGCCGACGTGGCTG
>OGQL01001852.1_pt1 | contig 14656 bp, 12 predicted proteins | sample 1553211 | NCBI WGS metagenome assembly OGQL01 (sample SAMEA2579942, study PRJEB22360) | human gut metagenome
GAAGAAAGGGGATGCGCTAACCGTCCTTCTCAGGACTTTTGCAACATCCCCTTTTTCATGTGTGAACGTTTAATCCATTGAGGGACCGGAACCAACTAAAACTCGGCGTTTGCCCATACTGTTCGGTTTAGACACCACGCCTTCCTGTTCCATTTTTTCGATCAAGTTGGCGGCACGGTTATAGCCGATGTTTAGACGGCGCTGCAGGTAGGAGATAGACGGGCGATTTTCCGTCGTAACCAGCTGAACTGCCTTGTCATAAAGTTCGTTACCTTCATTGCGGGCGGAAGAAGTTTCTTCAACCTCTTCCTCTTCTTCCTCAGGTGCGTCAGTCACACCATCGACATATTCCGGCTTGCCTTGTTCCTTGAGGAACTCGGTCACACGGTAAATTTCTTCGTCCGGAACAAATGCACCGTGGATGCGCTGCAACTGAGCACTGGGCTTCATATAGAACATGTCGCCGCGACCAAGCAATTCTTCCGCACCCGGAGTATTCAGAATCGTCGTCGAGTCATAGCGGTTGGAGACCTGGAAGCTGATACGCGACGGGCAGTTAGCTTTAATCACCGGCGTGACAATATCAGCACTCGGACGCTGTGTGGCGATAATCATGTGCATGCCGGCCGCTCGGGCTTTTTGGGTCAGGCGCATGATCTGAGTCTCTACTTCCTTGCCGTAAACCATCAGCAAGTCAGCCAACTCGTCGATGATGATAATGATGTACGGGATCTCTTCCAAAGGAATCGGCGGCTGGGCATGCGGATTCATAATCGGAGTACCGGCTTCCTTCGCTTCGCGAATTCGCTGGTTGTAACCGTCAAAGTTTTTCTGTCCGGCCATCTTCAGCAGTTTGTAGCGTCGATCCATTTCGCGGACGGCCCAGGCCAGACAATGAGCCGCCTTGGCCATATCCGTAATCACCGGGGTCAAAAGATGGGGAATATCTTCGTAGGGACTGAATTCCACTTCCTTCGGATCAACCAGAATCAGCTTGAGCTTATCAGGCGGATTCTTATACAGCATCGACAGAATCATGGCGTTGATACCGACGGACTTACCGGAACCCGTAGTACCGGCGACCAATAGATGAGGAGCTTTAGCCAAGTCAATAACGACGGGGTCGCCCGCAACGCCTTTACCAAGTGCCAAGGTCAGCGGAGAAGTACTCGACTGGAAGGGGTGACTGTTGATAATTTCTTTCAGATAAATCGTCTGTACCGACTGAGAAGAATTCGGCACTTCAAGACCAATACAGTCAGCTTCCTGCATATTCTCTACAATACGAACATTGGGCTGTCCTAAGCCGCGAGCCAAGTCTTTTGCCACTTCCACGAACTTACGAGAGCGGACGCCCGGAGCCGGCTGCAGTTTGAATCGGGTAATAATCGGCCCCGGCAGAGCAGAAAGAACCTTAGCGTTAATTTTATAATTTTGGAGTATGTGTTCGATACGCTGAGAGGTCAGGTTCAATTCTTCCCTGCTGACCTGAACCGCTTCAAACGGAGGATCGTTCAGCAACGACACCGGAGGCAGGACAAACTCCTTCGGTTCTTCCGGAACTTCTTCGATCAGCCGGGCTGGCTGTTCAACGACATGATCTTCGATCGGCAGATCTTTGACACTTTCCTCTTCATCGCGGATATCTTCAATATCGAAGGGTTCTTTTTCCATCGGCGCAACGGTATTTTCGGGCGTAGGGCGGAGTGAGGCCGGTGCCAAGTCTTCCGGATCGCGCTCATAATCAATCGGTTTAAATTGATCCGGACCTTTCACCTCGTCTTCCTTATCATCAGCGAATAAAAGTTCCTCAGTTTTAATCTCTTCAGCCCGCGGCTGAACAACCGGAGCGGAAGCAGCAGGAAGCGCAGGCAGTTCGGGAGAAGGCCCTTGTCGGTCCTGAAGCGACTTCTCTCTTTCCTCCATAGAGGCTTTCGCAAAAGCGTCATCTTCTTTGCTTTGCTTAATTGAAGCCACTCTGCGGAATAAACGCTCAAAAGTTCTTCCGATTTGTTCCGCGACCGACATCCAAGAAAAACCGAAAAACACGGAAGAACAAAACAGAACTAAAACAAGAACGAAAGCCGTGGCTGCTTCTAGGCTCATCCAATAGAGGAGCTCGGATCCGATCGCGCTTCCAAGCGCTCCGCCTGTCGTGCCGGGAAGCCCTTCGGAATGAGTATGGAACCGAAGGAAGAACAGCGCACAGCAACTAAGGACCAACACACAGAAAGCCAAAATACGGAAACCCATCGGGATCGGAGAAACGGAAACTTTTTTTCCTCGCAGGCGTTTTAAGCCGCGAACCAGAAAATAAAAGAGTCCGATAACAAAGACCCAGGCGCCCCAGCCGAATAAAAGATAGAACAGATCGGCCGTCCAAGCACCCTGCACTCCGAAGGGGTTGCTGACTTGGAGCTTGGTATTGAAGCGTGAAAATCCCGGATCCGAGTAGTCATAACTTCCCAGAACAAGAGAAAGAGCGATACAAGCCGCCGCGCAAACGCAAAAGAGAACCAGACCCCAGAGTTTTCCTCCGGCGCCGACCTCGTCTTCGGAATTATTCCGAAACCGGGGGAAATTTCTATATAAGAAGGAGGTTTCTATCGAGTTGCTCATTATGTGTTAAATGGTGTTTCCGTAATTCTAGTTGTAAACCAACGCTCTATAATCGTTGGACAATTTGTGAATATTAAAGGAAGTAGAACATGACTACCAATACCGAACACAGTAAAGTTTTGATCATCGGTTCGGGCCCCGCCGGCTATACCGCCGCCGTTTATGCCGCCCGCGCTAACTTAAAACCTACTCTCATTACAGGTATGGAGCAAGGCGGTCAGCTGACAACAACGACTGAAGTCGACAACTGGCCCGGCGACCCCAAAGGCGTGATGGGTCCGGAACTTATGCAGCGCATGCTCGAACATGCTGAGCGTTTTGAAACAAGAATCGTTTTCGATGAAATTTCCGAAGCTCATCTGAACGAAAAACCGATCCGTTTGGTCGGCAACAACGGCAACTACACTTGCGACGCTCTGATTATTGCTACCGGCGCCAGCGCTAAGTATCTCGGTCTTCCCAGTGAAGAAGAATTCAAGGGCAAAGGCGTTTCCGCCTGCGCAACCTGCGACGGTTTCTTCTACCGCAACCAGGAAGTTGCCATCGTCGGCGGCGGCGACTCCGCAATTAAAGAGGCCATCTATCTTGCCGGTATCGCCTCCAAGGTTCACATGATCCACCGCCGCGACCAGTATCGCGCTGAAAAAATCATGGTAGATCGTCTTAAAGCCGTCGCAGCCGAAGGCAAGATCGTTCTCCACGAGTTCTGCACGCTGGACGAAATCCTGGGCGACAAGACCGGTGTGACCGGCGTCCGTTTGAACAACCTCAAGACGGGTGAAAAGGAAGACATTCCGGTTATGGGCGTTTTCATTGCCATCGGCCACTCCCCAAACACCAAGATGTTCGAAGACCAGCTGGAGATGAACCACGGTTACATCGTCACTAAAGGTATTGCCTCCGGCGCTGCTCAGGCCACCAACCTCCCGGGTGTCTTTGCCGCCGGCGACTGCCAGGACCAGGTTTACCGTCAAGCCATTACCAGCGCTGCTTCCGGCTGTATGGCTGCTCTGGACGCCTTAAACTATTTAGAAACAAACGGTTTGGTTGATTAACAGAAATGAATGTCGATAAAGAGTCTTTCGCTTCTCTGATGGGCTTGAAGGAACAACTGAAAGTCAAACAGGAAGAAGAAGCACGAATCGCTGCCGAAAAGGAACAAAAGCGTAAAGAGGCTGAGGCTAAAGCTCACGAGTTCGAGAATGCAATGAAAGAACTCGGAGTCAAAAAAAAAATAGGCAGGGAAGATAAAGTCTTCCACGCCATGCCGAAGCCGGCACCCATTCCTCGTCAGCGCTACGCCGACGAAAAGGCGGTGCTCGAAGACTCTTTGTCCGACAACATCAGTATCGATCACCTTCTGGATTCCGATGAACGGCTGTCTTATCGGGCACCTTCTATGGCGCCCGATGTTCCCAAGAAACTGCACCAGGGCGCATGGTCCGTTAAAGGTACCTTGGATCTTCACGGGTACACGTCGGAGGAAGCCAGACTGCTTCTGGTGGAATTCTTAAACGAGGAGAGAAAAGCCGGACACCGTGCCGTGCGAATCATCCACGGACAAGGATTCGGCTCTGCTGGACGGAAGCCTGTTTTAAAGGAAAAGGTTCCGGTTTGGCTGGCTCAGCGAAAAGAGGTGCTCGCCTTTGTACAGGCGCCGCCTTATGACGGAGGAGCCGGCGCCGTTTATGTTCTTTTAGCGCCTTAACCGGCAGAAAAAAAATTCGACCGATGCTTTGCGGCATCGGTCTTTCGTTTTGTTAGACGGCAGCGTTTCCGGTTTCACCAGTTCTGATTCGAATCACCTCTTCGACCGGCATCACGAAAATCTTTCCGTCGCCGATCTTGTTGGTACGGGCGGTTTTCATAATCGCTTCGACCGCCATGTTGACCAGCGAGTCGTCGACCACGCACTCAATCTTCATCTTGGGCAGAAAGTCCACGACGTACTCCGCACCACGGTAAAGTTCGGTATGTCCTTTCTGACGGCCGAAACCTTTGACCTCGGTCACGGTCATACCCTGAACACCAATTTCTGCGAGTGCCTCTCTCACTTCGTCAAGTTTGAAGGGCTTGATAATAGCGACGACTTGTTTCATTTTTTCTCCCGAAATTTTTTCAGAAATTTTACTCTTAAAGTCTGTATTTATTAGTGACCGGGAAGCGCCAATCCCGCCCGAAAGCGACTTTTGTCACCTTAGGTCCGATCGGAGACTGGCGGCGCTTGTATTCCGCACGGCTGACCATTCTTAAAACTTTGTCGACGACGGCACGGTCAAAGCCTGCTGCAACAATCTCTTCCGGCCCTTCACGATCTTCGATGAAGCGGCGAAGAATCTCGTCGAGCACGCTGTAATCCGGCAGAGAATCCTGATCCTTTTGATTCTCACGAAGCTCCGCGCTCGGAGCACGAGTCAGTATCGTTTCCGGGAAAACCGGATTCTCTTTACTGCATTCGTTAATCCAGCGGCACAAAGCGTAGACCTGAGTCTTGTAGACGTCTTTAATCACGGCGAAACCGCCTGCCAGGTCGCCGTACAGGGTTGAATAACCGACCGCCATTTCGCTCTTATTCCCGGTCGTAGCAACCATCGAGCCGAACTTATTGGAAATAGCCATCAGAATGACACCGCGGATACGTGCCTGAAGGTTTTCTTCAGTGACATCGTGCGGCATGCCGTTGAACTGCTTGGCCAGCATGAATTCAAATGCCGTGTAGCCGTCCTGAATTGAAATCGTCTCAAGGCGTACGCCCAAACGAGAAGCCAATTTGGCCGCGTCACCACGGCTTAATGAAGATGTATAAACGGACGGCATCATCACGGCGAGCACTTTGTCGTTGCCCACGGCGTCCACCGCGATCTTAAGGACCAGTGCAGAGTCCACGCCTCCGGAAAGGCCCAGCACGACACCCTTAAATCCGTTCTTATTGATGTAGTCCCGCATGCTGACAACCAGGGCTTCGTAAAGCACGGCCCAATCAGACAGCGGCTGGGAATCCTCTCCGCGGCAGATTCTGCCTTTTCTGACTTCCACAGAAAGAAGCGACTCTTTCATATGAGGCGCACGGGCCAGAACCTCGTCGGCCGAGCAGGCAAAAGTTTCTCCGTCAAAAACGATTTCATCCTGCGCTCCGCACATATTGACGTAGCAGGCGTCCATTCCGATGGCGTTCACATGGCGGCGCACCATATTTAACCGCTGTTCTTCCTTTCCTTCTTCAAACGGAGAAGCATTGGCGATTAAGAGAACCTGTGCGCCCTGCTCTTTGGCTTGCGAAGGTGCTTCCGGGAACCAAATATCTTCACAAATATTGACGCCGAAGCGCGTATCTCCGACATCAAACGTGCAGACGTCTTCTCCGCCCGGCGTGAAGTAGCGTTCTTCATCAAAAACACCGTAGTTGGGAAGATTCTTCTTTCGATAAGTAAGGAGAATTTTGCCGTTGAGGATGACGGAGACCACGTTATATAAACGGCCGGCTTCTTTTAAGGGATAGCCTGCAAGAATATGCAGTTTCGGAAAACGGGTTGAATATTCAACCAGCTCATTGAGTTTCTTTGCACAGTCTTCTAAAAAACTGTCCAAAAACAATAAATCTTCTGGAGGATATCCGCACAAAGAAAGTTCAGGGGTCACTAAGATGTCGGAATGCTTCGCTTTTTCTGCGGCTTCGGCTATCCGCTTAAAGTTTCCTTCCAAGTCACCGGCAGTCTGATTCAGCTGCGCCATTGAGACCACTACTTTTTCAATCATCCGTGAACCTCCTAATCGATTGCGGACTCCAAACCCGATGTTCTAGATCATACAAAACAAAGTGCCGTCCGAGTGCTCAGCGGAGGCCAAAAATAGAAAACCCGAGCGAATTGCCCGGGTCTCATCCTAAAAAACAGGGATCGAAAGATTATTTAGCGTTGTTGTAAGCTTCAACGCCTTTCATGATCACCTTGCAGGCTTCTTCAGGACCGGTCCAGCCGGAAACCTTAGCCCATTTGCCTTTTTCCAGATCTTTGTAGTGTTCAAAGAAATGGCGGATCTGAGCAAGATAATCTTCAGGAACATCATCGATGGTCTGAATCTTGTTGTAGCGCGGAGTCAGCTTCTGAACCGGAACTGCAAGCATCTTCATGTCGCCGCCGCTTTCGTCTTCCATCAGGAGCATGCCGAGCGGACGGCAGCGGATCACGGATCCGGCCAGCAGAGGGAACGGAGTAATCACGCAAACGTCAACGGGGTCACCGTCATCGCCGAGGGTCTGAGGGATGAAACCGTAGTTTGCAGGATAACGCATGGAAGTGCCGATGAAACGGTCGACCAGAAGAGCGCCGCTTTCTTTGTCAACTTCATACTTGACGGGGTCGCTCTGTGCGGGGATTTCAATCACAACATTGAAATCGTGCGGCAGGTCTTTTCCTGCGCTGATTTTGCTCATATCCATAATATTTTTCCAACCTTCATTAATTAGGAAATAATCTATTAATTTTAATCGTTAGTTCCTTACTCTGCCAAGGAGATCAATTTATCAGCAAGTCCGCTGCAGCGGGACTCCACTAATTCGACGTTCTTGAAACCCTCCTCAAAGAGATGCTCTTGAATGCGGGGATGGATCGTCAGAACTAAAGCCGACTTCAGCCATCCGGCATTGTCTCCTCCGACGTTTTCTTCGAGGGTTCGTATGGCGTCCGTGCTCGTCAGATAAACCACCGGCGCTTCTCCGCGTCCGATCCACCTCTTTTGATCGCCTGAAGCCTTCAGCGGGATTCTCTTATAGATAGGTGCCACGGTCACAGGAACACCTTTATCCCGCAGCACGTCAATCAGGAACTGACGGCCCGTGTCGCCTCGAATGAGGACAACTTCCGGAGGAAGACCTTCTTCCAAAAGGAGTTCAAAAAGCAGTTCGGAACCGCTCTCCAGAGAGCTTCCGTGCGGAAAAAGAATTTCGTGTGCTGCAGGAAAAGCCGCGGTCAAAGCTTTAGCGGTCGGTTCGCCGACACAGGCAAAGCGAGCAGATTCAGGAAGCTGAGGAAAAATGTCCTTCATGAAGCTGACCGTCGTCGGACTCACGAGAATCAGCAACGCGCCTCTTTCAGCTCCTTCGAGAATTTCTTTGACGCTTTCCTCGTAATCTTCCGAACGATCAAACGTAAACGCCGGCCAGTAAACCGAACCGGCTTCCAGTTCTTCCTGAAGCCGCTGCCCGCCGGGCCCCGGCTTCATGTTTAAGATCGTGCGCATTACTTTCCGAGCACTTCTTTCAGAAGACGCTTAGCGCCTTTTTCGATCAGCTGATCCAGCACCTTGCGGGCATTTTCTTCAGGCTCATTTGCCAGGCCCGTGTATTCAGCCGTCACATATTCACCGGTCATGTGGTTGCCGACAAGTGCGCGGAGGAACATCTGACCGTCGTCAATCGTGGCGTAGGCAGCCAAAGGAACCTGGCAGGAACCGCCGAGTGCTCTGGAAACCGCTCTTTCCGCCTGAGTGCACAGACGAGTGTCTTCGTCGTTGAGCGCTTCGACGTATTTCTGTGTCATTTCGTCGTTTCCAACCGCTTCAATGCCGATAGCACCTTGACCCGGCGCCGGAAGGGAAACTTCAGGCGGAATAATGGAACGAATGCGATCGGACAAACCGAGGCGCTTCAGACCGGCTACCGCCATCACGAGGGTGTCGTACTGTCCGTTGTCGAGCTTAGAAAGACGAGTGCCCACGTTACCGCGAATCATCTCGACCTTGAGGTGCGGGAAACGGGAACGAACCATCAGTTCACGACGAAGGCTGGAGGTGCCGACAACGCTTCCGGCCGGCATCTCTTCTAAAGAGGCATATTTATGAGAAACCACAGCATCGCGCGGATCTTCACGGACCATCACGGCAGCCAGTGTGAACGGCTCAAGAAGATCCATCGGGACATCTTTCAGACTGTGGACGGCGATTTGAGCTTTGCCTTCAAGCATAGCGGCTTCAAGTTCTTTAACGAACAAACCTTTTCCTCCGATCTTGGAGAGCGTGACATCCAAAATTTTGTCGCCTTTGGTAGTTAAACCTAAAAGCTGAACATCAAGCTCGGGGAATTTTTCTTTCAGGCAGCTCTGAACGTACTTTGCCTGCCAAAGCGCCAGCGGGCTTTCGCGAGTGGCAATAACCAGATGATCTTGCTGAGTCATTTTTTAACTTTTTAGAGAAATACAAAGAATGAATGGGAGTTTATCAAGATGGGCGGGAAGCGCGTTACACCGGTCTTAACAATCGCTTTCGAAAACCACCTCTAACAACAAAGAAAACCTTTTGTAGACAATCCGTTACCCGACAATTCAGTCATTACTGGCTATAATTGGCCTTTTTCATTACTGACTGCAAAAGTTATGGCCCAACACAATCCTCTCTCAGTTCATGCCGATCCGCTTGCCTCCAAAAAAGAAGCTTGGAGCGGACGCTTTTCTGAGCCTATGGCCGAATTTGTCCTTCGTTACACCGCCAGCGTGAACTTTGACAAGCGTATGGCTGAAGCCGATATCGCAGGCTCCGTGGCCCATGCCAAGATGCTTGCCAAATGCGGCATTATTTCCAAAGAAGATTTGAATGACATCGAACGCGGAATGCGTCAGATTCTTCAGGAAATCAAAGAAAACCGCTTCGAATGGAAACTCGAACTCGAAGACGTTCATCTCAACATTGAAGCCCGCTTAACGGAACTTGTCGGAGACGCCGGAAAGCGCCTTCACACCGGCCGCAGCCGTAATGACCAAGTTGCATTAGATATTCGTCTGTACCTGCGCAATGAGATCGACCAGATCATGGATCTTCTCTCTCATCTGCAGAAATCCCTGCTGACGGTTGCCGAAAAGAACATCGACACCATCATGCCGGGCTACACCCACATGCAGGTTGCTCAGCCCGTCACTCTCGGCCATCACTGCCTGGCTTATGCCGAAATGTTCGAGCGCGACCGCGAACGCTTGGCTGACTGCCGCAAACGCGTCAATCGTTCTCCGCTCGGTGCCGCTGCTCTTGCCGGCACCACCTATCCGATTGACCGCGAATACACGGCAGAACTGCTCGGATTTGAAGGTGTGACTCAGAACTCTCTGGACTCCGTCAGCGACCGCGATTTTGCAATTGAATTCTGCTCCTGCGCTTCGCTCATCATGATCCACATTTCCCGTATGTCCGAAGAGCTCATCTACTGGATGAACACCAACTTCGCATACATCATGCTGCCGGACAGATTCACGACGGGTTCCTCCATCATGCCGCAGAAAAAGAATCCGGACGTTCCGGAAGCTGCCCGCGGCAAGTCCGGACGCGTGGTCGGTCACCTGATGGGCCTTCTGATGCTGATGAAGGGACAGCCCCTTGCTTACAACAAAGACAATCAGGAAGACAAAGAGCCGCTCTTTGACACGATTGATACCGTCAAAGACACTCTGCGCGCTTTCATCGAAATGATCCCCGGAATCCAGGTCAACAAGGCCCGTATGCGTGAAGCCGTCATGCTCGGTTATCCAACCGCTACAGACTTCGCCGACTACCTCGTCCGCAAAGGCCTGCCCTTCCGTGACGCTCACGAAGCTGTCGGCTGCGCCGTGCGTCTTGCTTCTGAGAAAGGCTGCGGTCTGCATGACCTCACGCTTGAGGAATTAAGAGAATTCAGCGATAAAGTCGGTGAAGATGTTTACGACAGTCTGACGCTTGAAGGCTCCATTGCTTCCCGCAACCACACCGGCGGCACGGCACCTTCTCAGGTCGCCAAACAAGTCGGCATTTGGAAAGAGCGTCTCAAGAACCGCGCTCATAAATAATTCAGGAACGCACGGGAACCTTAAAAGTTCCCTTGCTCCCACGCGAAACGCCCGGATCTCTCCGGGCGTTTCGCTTTTGCTATTCAGCAAAAATTATTCAGCGTCAATCTTGACGACCCAGCCTTCAGGACCTTCGATTTCGCCCATCTGGATACCGGTCAGTGTTTCTCTGAGCTTGGTGCAGATAGGACCCATCTTTTCCATGCCGGATGGGAAGTAGATATCGCCGTCAGGTGTATTGACCATACCGATCGGAGCCAAGACGGCAGCCGTACCGCAAAGAGCGCCTTCAGCCATGTCTTTGAGTTCGTTCAGCTTAACGGGACGCTCAACAACCTTATAGCCCAATCTCTTGGCAACGTCGATTAAAGAGCGGCGTGTGACGGAAGGAAGAATGGAATCGGACTTCGGAACAATGATTGTGCCTTCCTTGTCAACGAAAATCAGGTTGGCACCGCCGGTTTCTTCGATATAGGTGCGTGTAGCCGGATCAAGGTAGATGTTTTCGGCGTAGCCGTGGCGATGAGCTTCCATTGTCGGATGCAGACTCATAGCGTAGTTCAGACCGGCTTTGATATGACCGGTTCCGCGGGGAGCGGCACGGTCGAACTCAGGAACCGTCAGCTTAAGCGGCTTGATAGCGCCTTTGAAATATGCGCCGACCGGCATCACGAAAATTCTGAAAATAAACTCATGGGCCGGCGCCACACCGATCTGAGGACCGGAACCGATCATGACGGGGCGGATGTACAGCGTTGCGCCGGTGCCGTAAGGAGGAACCCAAGCAGCGTTGGCTGCGACAACGTCCTTGACGGCCTGAATGAATTTTTCTTTCGGGAAAGCCGGCATTTCAAGGCGTTCGGCACTGCCCATCATACGTTCTGCGTTCAAATCCGGACGGAAAGTAACGATATCGCCGTTGACGGTGGTGTAAGCTTTCAACCCTTCAAAACAGCACTGGGCATAGTGGAATACGCAAGCGGCTTCGGACAGTTCGATATTGGAATCAGTGATCATCTTACCCTCATCCCATTTACCGTCTTTCCAATGAGCTTCGAAACGGTAGTCGGTCGGTGTGTAGCCGAAGCCTAATTTGCTCCAGTCAATATCTTTTTTCTGCATTTTTTCTCCTACGAGATTCGTTTTGTTATAGATCCCTAATTGTAATAATTTGAAAGAAATTATTCGGACTTCTGAGGAGAAATTAGCAGGAGCGGCTTTTTTCAGACTTAAGAATTTCCGGCAACGGTCATTTCTTTAATCAGCACCGATCCGCTGAGGTAGCAGCCGTTCAAGTCCACGTCGTCTGACATCGCTTCGATAGACATGAAGATGTCTCTGAGATTGCCAGCAACGGTAATGCCTTCCACCGGGTAAGCGATCCTTCCGTTCTCCACCCAGAAACCGGATGCGCCCTTAGAGAAATCTCCTGTCGTGTAGTTGACGCCCTGCCCGATGAGCTCAGTTACTAAGAGGCCGGTTCCCATACGGGAGAGCAATGCGGAAAGCGTTTTTTCGGAGGCTTCCGGTGCTTCGGAGAAGATGAGGTTGTAGGGTCCGCCGGCATTTCCTGTTGTCGTCATTCCCAACTTGCGAGCCGAATAGCTGCTCAGAAAAAGTCCGCTCAGCACACCGTGATCGACGACTAAGCGTTCAGAAGGACGGACGCCTTCATCATCAAAAGGCGCCGAGCCCCAATAGCGCGGGATGAACGGATTCTCCAAAATGGAAAGATGATCGGGGAAAATCGGTTTATTCAGCATTCCTTCGAGGAAGGAGGTCTTGCGGTACAACGCTGAACCGCTTGCCGCATGAACAAAGGTTCTGAATAAGCTCTTGGCAACCGGTGCTTCAAAAACGACCGGGCACTTGCGGGTCGATAAACCGCGTGCCGACAGATGATCTACAGCTCTTTGGCCGGCGATCATGCCGACCTGCTGCGGCGAGAGCAAATCCATCGACGAAACGCCGGAAGTGTGCCAGGAGCCGACCTGCATTCCGTTTTGGTCCTCAGCGATCACTGAGGTGTCAATCGAATGGTCGCTAAAGGGATAGCCGTGCAAAAAGCCTTCGGTATTTCCCAAGATAAAAGAGCCGATCGTTGTCGTGACCATTGCGCCGTCGGAATTCACCACGCGTTTATCGACACTCAATGCCGCTTTTTCTGCTTCGACCGCCTTTTGAACCTGTTCTTCAATCGAGATGTTCCACGGATGGAAGAGATCAAGCTGACGTGGGTTCGTGCAGAGTCGTTCTTTATCCGGCAGGCCGTTGCATTCATCCGGTGTGGTGTAGCGCGCCATATCAAGCGCCGCTTTGACCGTTCTTAAGATCGATTCTTTGCGAAAGTCTCCGCTGGAAGCCACAGCCTTAGATTTACCGAGATAGACGGTAATTCCGAAATCTCGGTCATGGGTATGTTCGATGGATTCCGTTTCCCGATTTCTTACCGTAACACATGTCCCCTTCTCTTCACTGACTTCTACCGAAGCGGAAGTTGCACCTAGAGAAAGCGCTGTGTCTAAAGCATGCGAAACCAAGGAACCGAGCTCTTCTGAGCTACTTATTGTGGGAGTTTGACTCATATTTTGAAGCGGAAACTAAAGATTGGAGATTATGATAGCGCTTGATGCAAATATTACTAAAGAAGGTCACGCTAATATGAAGAATACAAACGAAAACCTTGAAGAAGAGTACAGCGGTCCGAGCAAAAGTGAACTGAAAAGAAGGGCCGAGCATCTGCAGGATCTCGGTAAAGAACTGATCACCCTGGGTGCCGAAACGCTGGCAAAAATCGAACTTCCCGAAGTCATTCTTAAAGCCATTGAGGATTATCACCGTGTTCCCTCCTTCGGTGCCAAACGACGCCAGCTCCAGCTTATCGGCAAATACATGAGAGCATTAGACGGAGACGCCGTTCGTCAGGCCATTGACCGTGCAACAGGCAACGATAAAGCGGCGGTGGCCGCACTGCATAAGAGTGAACGTCTGAGAGATGCGTTGATTGCAGATGATGCCGCTCTGACAAAATTTATTGCTCAGTTCCCTGACGTCAATGTTCAGGAAGTTCGTCAGCTTATCCGTAATGCTCGTAAAGAAGCCGAAGGCAATAAGCCTCCGAAATCCGCCCGTGCACTCTACAAACTAATCTACGCAATGGTTCTTCCTCCGATCGTGTTGGAAGCGACTGAGGAGAAAAACGATGAAGAATAGCAAAGCAAAAATCGGTCTGGTTTCCATTTCCGATCGTGCCTCTTCCGGAACTTATCAGGACAAAGGCATTCCCTCTTTAAAAGAATGGCTCGCTAAGGCTTTGCTTTCTGACTATGAAGTTGTGGAAAAACTCATTCCTGATGAACAGCAGCTTATCGAAGCGACTCTGAAAGAATTGTGTGATCAGGAAAACTGCGATTTGATTCTGACAACCGGAGGCACCGGTCCGTCTCGTCGTGACGTGACGCCTGAAGCCACGCTGGCTGTCGCCACTCGTACCCTTCCGGGATTCGGAGAACAAATGCGTGCGGTTTCTCTTGCCTTTGTTCCGACCGCGATTTTGTCCCGCCAGGTCGGCGTGCTTCGCGAAATCAAAGATCATGCCGCTTTGATCATTAACCTTCCGGGGCAGCCCAAGGCTATCGCTGAAACTTTGGAAGGCATTCCTTCCAAAGGCATTCACGGTATTTTTGCGGCAGTACCCTACTGTATTGATTTGATCGGCGGTCCGGCCATTGAAACCCGTCCTAATGTCGTTAAGGCTTTCCGCCCGAAATCCGCGCCGCAGCCTCATGTCATTGATGCAAAAATCATTGAACCAAAAGAAGGCAAAGCGGACTCCACGATCATCATGCTGCACGGCTTGGGCAGCGACGGATCGGATTTCGAACATTTCCGAGAGGAACTTGCAGCATGCGGCGCACCTGTCGAACAGGCTCGTTTGATTCTTCCGACCGCACCTGAACGTGCGATTGCAGCAAATAAAGGCTTCCTGATGCGCGGCTGGTTCGATCTTCTCGACACCGACGGAATCGGTGCCAGCGACGAGCCGGCACTTATTGAGAGCGCCCGTATCGCAGAACGTTTAATTGCCCTGGAAGAGACGAAAGGCATTAGACGGGATCGAATCTTCTTAGGAGGTTTCTCACAGGGCGGCTGCGTTGCGCTTTACACGGCTCTGAAACTCGACCGTCCGATCGGCGGCATCTTCTGCCCGAGCGGCGATCTGTATTGGGAAG
>OGQL01001860.1_pt1 | contig 14581 bp, 12 predicted proteins | sample 1553211 | NCBI WGS metagenome assembly OGQL01 (sample SAMEA2579942, study PRJEB22360) | human gut metagenome
ACGTGTACAGGTTCTGCGTCCACGGGCTGTACGGGTCTCCGCTTACCGTATCCTGCTAAACGGAGACCCATACAGCCCTATTGTACCGCAAAAAGAGCCTTTGCAGGCTCTCTTTTCTAGCTCAATTCCCGTTCCATTGTTTCTAATAGTTTCTGTGCCGCGCCTCTTACTGCCCTCTCTTTTTCAGCCTCTAGCATTGCCTCACATTTTTGTTTTATCTTTCCATAATTGTTAGTACAAAATATCGGATATAGAGAATTTATTGCTGCATGCCTTACTGAATAATCAGTATTTTTCAATCCTTCTAACAGCATTGTTAAGTAATTTGATTGTCCCAAACGACACAACTCTGTGTAGTAATGTATTTTCCCCCAATCTTCCGATTCATTTTTAAGATTCTCCTCCATAAATTTAATAAATTCTCTTTTGTGTTCCGGGTATGCGACTCCGATATCTCCCAATGCCGTAATTGCATATCCCCTTACCATATCACTTTCGTCTTCTATTGCCTTTTTCTTCATCTCCTCTATTACTTTCTCATCATCGTAATTCCCAAGCGACTCACATGCACATGTCCTTACCAAATCATCCTTGTCATTTACGAGCGTCAACAATACTTCCATTGCTCGTGGATCTTCCACGTCGTACAGCGCTTCTATCGCTTCTGTTTTGACGCAAATCACTCTGTCTACCGCGCATTTCAATAGAAATTCAAATTCTTCCTCATCCAGTTCATCTGCTTCTGCTATTTCCTGTATCCTTCGGAGTTTCTCTAAATTTTTTTCGCTTAGATTGCTCATTCCTTTCTCCCTTCCTCATGGTAACGCAACGGCCCATACGTTCCCCGTTCCAATTAAAAGCCATTTGATCCCTTTGTATAAAAGATATCCTCCGACTCCCCAAAGCGTTGCTTTTCCTGTTGCTGTCTGCCATCCTTTCGAGTTATTCTTCTTTGCCCACGGTCTATCTGGCTGGCGCGTCGGTGCAGGGCCTGGCTGTGGTTTCAAGCCGGGCGTTGTTTTTCTAGGGGATACCTGCAATTGTTTCTTTTCAGAAATCTTCTTTGTTATTTTATTTTCCTTTGCCTCCTGTTTTTTCTTTTTGTTCACACTTGGTTTCTTATTTCCTTTATCATTATTTTTGCGTTTCTGGACATTAATCTTATCATTTCTTTTTAGTTGCTCTCTAATTTCTCGCTTTCTTTTGAAATCTTTCTCTCTCTTCAACATATCTTTAAGTTCTTCGTCCTTGTATCCCCTCAACCACGTTATATCTCCTGTTCCCCGATTCTTAGACATCAGCATCACAAAATTTGTCACTACATCATTCAACTTTCCATTTTCTTCAATATATTGATAAATTCCAATTTATCTATTCAATCCTCTGTAAACCCTGTGTTTTCAAGGCATATCGCCTATTAAATATTCAAACCTTATGTATTTTCCCTTGTTTTTGCCCTTATGAGCCGAAACAAGGGAAATTTTTTATGCTCCGCCGATTACCTTATCCAGTAGTCTTGCGGAAGTACGCTTCGCTTCCCTTGTAGCGTGAGCGTAAATGTTCATTGTGGTACTAACATCAGCGTGTCCGAGTAGTTCCTGCACATCTTTAGGTGCTGCACCGTTTGAAAGCAGATTGCTTGTATAGGTGTGTCTGAGCATATGGAAGTGGAAATCCTCCAATCCCTCCAACTTTTTTCTCGCTGTCCTGCACATAATCCCCACCGTACTCGGTGCTTCAAATGCCCCGTCAGGTCTAAGGCAGACAAAGGATAATTCCTTGTACCCCTCTGGGACTTCCTCCGACCTCGGCAGACTGTAAACCTCATAATAGGTGCGGTCTTTTTCTTTGACCTCCAAATAGTAATTAAGACTGTACAGTTCCCCGTATCGGAAACGGTTTTTATGCTGTTCTGCTTTCGCAGTTTTCAGGATTGCGGCAAGCGTATCGCAAAAGTCAACGGTGCGGATTTTTTTACGCTTTGTTGCCCCTATTTCTGTTTTGTGCCTTGCCCCGTTGTAACGCATACTGCGGCGTACTGTCAGATATTGTTCTTCAAGGTTGATGTCCTGCCAAGTCAGACCACAGACCTCTCCAATACGCAAGCCTGTATAATAGGCTATCTGTATAGGAAGAAGTGCAGGATTGTTTTTCTTTTTCAGGAAGTCCTCTAACCTCTGATACTGGTCATAGCTGAGCGTTGGTGTGGAAGTTGTTTCCCCATCCTCGTCAGAGAACAGCTCGTATTCTTCTTTCTTTCCTCGCCATACCACATACTGCATCGGGTTAAAGGTTATCAGCCTTTTCGGGAATACTGCAAAACGGAACGCCCCTTGTAAAACAGCCGAAAACAATCGGAGATACCCTTTGCTGAGTGCCTTTGCGGTTGTACCGTCAGGATTTGTGCCTCCAAAGCTGAGAAAGTCTATATACGCCTGTAAATGGTCGGCGGTTACGGTTTTCAGCTTTCGGTTTCCTATCGGGTGCTGTTTGATACGGTTGACCGTTCCTTGATAGGACATTACCGTACCATTGCTGAGATTGCCGGGTTTCAGTTCTTCCTCCACCCACAGATCGAGCAGCATACCAACCGTGATGTTTTCAGACTTCGCAACGAATGTCTTTTCCTCATAGTCAGCGATTGCTTTTCTGAGCAGGGCTTCTGTTTCAGACTTGCTTTCTGTTCCCACAAACTCTTTCTGTACTTTTCTGCCGCTTTCATCTTCGATGTAGAAGCGTGCGTACCACTTTTTACCTTTTTTTCTTACAGAACCTTTTGCCATAGATAAATTTCCCCTTTCTATCCGTGGCAATCGGGACTGTGACATATGGTGTGCGTAAAGTAATAAGGTTACTTATGCCGATGAGTGTCAGTCATCGTTTTCACTTGTCAAAGAGCCACGGAATTTTTCTTTTTCAGCAACCCTTTCTTCAGCTGCTGTCACTATCCCGAACAGGTCGCCCATCTTTACAGCGGTGCGTCCCTCATCGTAGATATGTAAAATCCCATCTAAAAACTGCTTCATATCCTCGATAGGAAGTTCCATTTCTTTACGGTAAACTCTTTCCATAATTGCCCTTGACTCAATCGCATAGCGGCGTAAGGACTGCTTTAAGCCTTCGTCCTCCGCTACACGGTCAACTTCAGCCGTTGCGTCTGCAAAGTGATAAGCCATAACCGTATAGAGGTCAATCATCTTTCCGAGGAATGTCGTGAGCAGCTGTTGGTGCGGTTCTCCCTTTACCACAGAAGAAACCGTATCAAGATATTTTTTGATATGTTCCTCCATATCCCTTGCATATAAAGTACGGCTGTCGTATTCCTTATCTTCGGAAAGTCCTGTCAGCCATTCGGGAGTGGTCAGGAGTGCTTCTGCCAGCCCGTTGATAATCATTGTACGCTTCGGGTCTACACCGTCCGCTTCATATCTTTGAATGGTAGATTTGTTTACTCCGACACGCTTGCCAAGTTCAGGCATTGTTAAGTTTAATTCTGTTCGGCGTTCTTTTACCCGCTCACCGACCTGTTTTGCGGTGAATGTAATTTCTTTTTTCAAGGTTTTCACCTCCTATTGCTGATAGTATAACATGGCAAAACCTATTTTGCAACTATAAATTTAATAATAGACAAAAATATTTCTTAATAAGTTGCAAAACGAGTTGGCAAGAGATAGCGAAATAAGTATAATTACAGATACATAGTTGCAAAATGCGTATTTTGAAAGGAGGTTGATAAAATGAGCAACATCAAAATGGGTTTAACCATAGAAGAAGCAGCAGAATGTACGGGTATCGGAAGAAATACAATGCGTAAGTTGGTAGACTGGGGCAAACTTCCCGTCCTCAAGGTCGGCAGAAAAGCGATTATCCGCAGGGATACTTTAGAGCGATTTATGAGTGTCAATCAGGGAAGAAACCTGCTCAATGAAAACGATGTCCGCAAAGTAGAATAACTGTTCTCCAAGCCCTCGGCGTTTGAGAGCGAAATACACCCCTCGCACAAATCTTCGATTTGTACTCTGGGTATTTCGCCCTTGCAGGGGGCACTGTATCACAGCTTCGGACAATGCACCGCCGCTATGATACAGAAGAAAACAGCACACTGTTTTCTTCGCTGTCCGTCTGCTTACGCCGCCGAAACAGCGGCAACCGATTTCTCGGTTGCAAAAAGAGTATGCCCGTCACGGGAGGAAGGAGTATATGGCAAGACATTCATTTATACAGATGTCGAAGCTACCCAATGTCAAGGGAAGAATATCCTATATCACAAGCCACGCAAGACAGGAAAATCTCTATGCCACCTACCGCACCGCTGACAATGAATTTTGGAGTAACCTTGCAAGGGAAAGCCAGCAGGAATTTAAGCGAAGCGGTACAGAGGGCAAATGTATTGAAGCAAGGGAATTAATTATCGCCCTGCCTGAAGTATATACAAGATACGAGCCGCAGGAAGTCCTTGAAGATTTTACGGAGGAGTTCCACAGGCGGTATGGTGTGGAGTGCGTGTCAGCCCTCCACCACAACAAACGCAAGACAAACTATCATATCCACCTTATCTTCAGCGAAAGAAAACGGCTTCCTGAACCTGACATCAAGAGAGCCACACGCAGCGTGTTCTATGATGAAACAGGCAAAAGGGTACGCACCAAGAAAGAAATCACAGGGGAGGACGGACAGATACGAAAAGGCTGTACCGTCATAAAAAAGGGCGAGGTTTACGAAAGCCACCTCTTTACCGTGAAAGATAATAAATTCAAAAGTGAGCCTTTTCTTCGGGAGGTAAAAGAGATTTACACCGACCTTATCAATCGGCATATCTCCGATCCCGAACAGCAGTTAAAGGTGTTTGATAAGAACAGCGTTTATTTTCCCACCAAGAAAATCGGTAAGAACAATCCCAAAGCCGCCGAGATTGAAGCGGATAACACCGCAAGGCAGGAATGGAACAGGACAGCGGATATGGCGTTGTTATCGGGTATTTCCGAAGCAAAGATTTTAGAAGTCAAGCAGACCGAGATACACGAAAAAGCAAGTCAGTCAATCATGAGCAAAGGCTGGTTACCTAATCTGTTCCGTGGGATTGTGGCAAAGGCAAAAGATTTTCTGCAAAGCCTTATCAGGGAAAAGGATATGCCGCCCAAGCCTACACTTGATATTGATATGGCAGAGTTCCGTCATATGCGAAGCCTGATGATAAAAGCGCATGAGGGGGCAAAGGAAATCCGTCATTTACAAGACGATATTCTTCCAAAACTGAGAGCGCAGCTTGCCGATACAAAAGGGATTTTCAAGGGCAAAGAGCGTAAAACGATTACCGAGCAGATACAGCAGACGGAAAAGAAAATCTCCGTTAAGCTGGATAAGCTGCCCGATATTCTGAAAGAGGACGGTTATCCCGATGTGCAGGCGTTTATGCGTACTTTCCGAGAAATGGAAAGTGTTGTAGAACAATATAACCGTGACCTTGCCGAATGGGAACGTCAAGTCAGCAGGAAACCGACAGCCACCGCTAAGGCACAGTACAGACCGCCCGAAAAGCAAAGCGTGTTAAAACATCTGCGTGAGATACAGGAACGCAATAAGCAGAAACCGCCCCAAAGACAGCGTAAGAAATCCTTTGACAGAGATAGCCGATAGGCATTCAAAAACCGCCGTGTATGGTGTTATCCATAGCGGCGGTATACATAATTATTTACTGTCTGCAAGTGTAATTTTCATATCCTGAACATTGATGATTGTTTCCTGCTTACATTTCGGACAGTAGAGAGGAAAGTTTTTTAATTCCGTATCTTCCCGTATCATAGTACGGGTTTTATTGCCGCATACAGGGCAATATATCCATTCTGAAATAATAGTTGGCATATAATATCATCACCGCCTATCATTATTTTCATATTCATCAAATTGTTTTGTTTTTTTCAATATCCACAGTGCGTAACTTAAGCTAATAATACATAATACTGCACTTGAAATAATATGAAACTTCATTGAAGAATTTTCAACAGCAAAAACGCTCGAAGAATTTACAAAACTATGTGCAATAATACACGGTAAAAGGCTCTTTCCTTTGTAAAAAATAATTGTAAAAAGAAAACCTATTGCGATTGCATAACAAACTTGTAAGAGTGTAGGTATTAAATCTTTTCCGTTCAGTAAGTTTACAATATGTCCAATTCCAAAAGTAACACTTGAGATAACAATCGCCAACTTTACATTGTCATTGTATAATGCTTTGAACAGAAATCCACGAAAAATAATTTCTTCAATGAATCCAACGCAGAGCATACTTAAAATATATAACACAGTTTCTAAAACAGACAGCTTCATCGTAACGCCATTCCATAGGTTAATACTCATAATTAGAAGTAGCGGAGTAAAATATAAGAAATTTCTAAGGCTTCCATTAAAAGAACACAGACCGTATTTTTCTTTTAAGTTGTGTTTACTCACAAAAACTAAAAGAAGCAATGTAAAAACTATAGCAACGGGTGCAGCAATTATTTTTTCAGTGCCAAGCGAAGCAGAAAAGCTGTCAGCAACACTAAACAAAACAACATAGGAAATAATCCAAACCAATGAGAAATTTAATTCATTTTTCTTATATAAACGATACATTATAATCCTCCTTTCAATGAATAAACTGTTCCGTCAAATACCAAGTCTAAATCAGATATAATCGTCTGTTCGTCATAGGTCATTTCGTTATTTGCAAACATACTTGCATATCCGTGTGCAATCAGGAATAATGAACGGAAAATGGTTTTCGCCTGTTCTGTATTGACCTCTACTTCTTTACTCAGTATAGCTATAATAGGCTGTAATTCTTCAGAATTTATCAACTCAGAAATATTTTTTCCTATAAACTCATTTGTTTGAAATAGAAACCGAAACAAATTTTTTTCTGTTTCAGCAAAGCGTATATAATTCAGTCCAATATCTTTCATCGGATTTTCACTCTGAATATTAGTTATATATTCGGAATGATACTCATCTGCCTTAACATATACAGTTTTTTTCAATTCCTCTATTGTTTTAAAATGATACATAACAGGTTGAGTGGAACAGCCTAATTTTTTTGATACAGTTCGTGCATTGATATTTTCTGCTCCCTCACTTCGTGCTATCTCAAATGCTGCATCTATAATCATCTCTTTTGTAATTTTCACCTTTGGTGGCATATTTTTCACCTCCATTTTATAATTATTGTTATATAACACAAATTATAATAAAAGGAGAGATTTTTGTCAAGTTTCGTAACGAAAATATAGTAAAAATAAGCGACAGAGAATTTACTCCCTGCCGCCTTGTCTACTTATGCGAATATAATTTCCCTCTCCACAATCTCCATAGCACAAGCCCGAATGTTATTCATCTGTCCAACCCATTCTAAGGCATTTTTCGCCTTTAGGCGTTCCGTGATACCCTGTGCCTGCTTCATCTGTTCTACAATCCTTTCAAAGCGTTCCTCCGCCTGTTTATCGACATCCGCAAGATAAGCATTCAACTTGCCACTTGTGAGTAGCGTGGCGTAAAACGCCCTCTTATGTTCCTGTAAATATCGTTTGTGTCGCTGCCCCCATAAACCGATAGGTTTGTTTTCTTTTTCGGCTGGTAAGGTCAGGCAAGGGATATAATAATCTCTTTGCAGTTCATACCAAAGACCATTGCTTTCATCATAAATATACTTGTTCATTAAAAAATCCTCCACTATAATATATTCGCACATATGTCACAGTTCTCCGATTGCCACACTCTGTTATATCTTGTTATGGGATTTTCTTTCCCTTGATTTTGCCCTTATAAGCAGTCAGGGAGAGAGTAAACTTGTGTGAAATCATATAAAGGGATAAGGCGAACACATTGCGATAAATCCTTTATTTTCAAGGCTTTTGGAGGATTTTATTGATAGACTATAACCTCTGCTAAGAGGCTATAAAATTGTGTTATTCAAATTCCGATTTGCATAAATTGGGCAGGATCAATAGGCTTATTTATCGCCTCTATATTTGCAAATTGCGACAATATTTCCCTATCTTTCTCTACACTTGCCTGGGCATTGGTTCCTGTTATCGGATTATAGTGATACCCATTCGCATAGTACAATCCACTATTGTCCTGCACGGCGCCGGTGAACTTTACCTCGTTCTGGATGGAAGTCATAGGCTCCTGCTTGTCGCTGTCGTCCTTCCCGAACGAATCATAGACATTCTTTTCGGCCCTAAACAGCTTGCTGTCTTTGTCCGTTCCGACGATGTTCGTCACACTGTCCCTAGCGTCATAATGATAGATCCAATACTGGCCTTCCGGTTTTTCTGCATTGAACATATTGTCCTGCCGTCTGCCCGCTATGATGATGCCATGGGGGTCCAGCACATTTTCATCCGTTATAAAGTTGGCGTCGCTGTTCGTGCTGAAGGCCAGCGCCCCGCCCATGTAGAAATACATGGTGTAATCGCCGTTGGTGCTGTCTCCATCGATTTTGCGCACACGCTGTCCTTCTCCATTATAGATGCTTTCATATAGTTTCGTCCAGTTTTGTCCTGTTTTCCTCTCCTCCACTTTGACAAGCTGGTTTGCATTGTCGTAAGTATTCCGTGTTTCCTTGATTTTCTTTGTGGTTTTGGTATCCCAGTCCACTTCATACTCATCCGACGTAATTTGGTTGCCAAAGTCATCATAAGTATACGCACCAATGGGCTGATTGTCATAGCTAACGGTTTTCCCATCCGCTTTCAGAATGGCTGATTGTGCGATGCCCGTTAGCTGATTCAGATTGTTGTAGGTATAGGCGTCTGTGGTTTCAAGCTGTTTGCCATCCTTCATAGCCTCCGCCTTTGTTTCCTTTATGCGGTTGCCTGCTTTATCGTATTCGTAAGAGAGCGTCTTGTTGGCCTTGCCTTTTGTAACGGTACTCTGCTTCAGCCGCCCGATGGGATCGTACCGATAATTACGGACCGTTGTTTCTGTTGCATGATCCGTATACGTATCCTGGTACGCATCCACGTATTCTTCTTTAGTGATGTAACCCTGCCCATCATACGAATATGCGTACTTTTCTTTTTGCGTACCATCCTGTGTATACGTTACGCTCAGTGGTCTACCCACCTCATCGAAAGTATATGTACCAACCAACGTCATTCCTTCTTTGTCCGATTTCCGGTCAAACTCAAGATATTCCGTTGTGCTGGCAATGTCGCCATTGGCAGCATACGAGTATGCTTTTACCGTTTTTAGAGCGCTGGTGTCCATCGCAACGCCATCCTCTGCAGATGAAACAGGTCAAATGATGCCGCGCTCTGTGCAATGGGAAGATGGGCGAATCTTTGATATAGATCGAATCCTGGATGTGCGTCCTGCTGCCAGCTTAAAGGCCGGCGGACAGGGGATGCGCTACACCTGCCGTATTCGGGGCCGAGAAACATATTTATTCTATGAAAATCCTCGTTGGTTTGTAGAACGTAAACAAATGTAAAAAGGAGCCTTAAAGGCTCCTTTTGTTATACAATACTACATTTCACGCGCATAACTTTTCCCGTCCATTTATGATGCAGTTCTATTTCTTCATTGTTCGTCCAAATGAATTTACCAAGGTAATCATAGCAGATAAAATCATCCGGTTGATCCGTTTCATACAACATTATTCTTTCTTCCTCTCCGGTTTTTTTGTTCCGAAACACTACGTTAATGGTGAAGGTGTCAATCTCATGCACCACTTCTATCTCCGCCGTAACACTCCTGGATTTATTGTTTTTTGGCTTCTTGGCAATCCATTGGTTATGCAATCCCAATCTCTCTGCTTCGTCACATGCCTCCATTAACGCAGTATAATCCCATCCTTCATGCAAAAATATATCTCCTATCCCTTCCCGGATCATTTTTAATATAAATTCCTTTTTCTCTTTATCACTTCCTTCTAAATATGCCTCATAATCATATACAACTTGTTTTTCCGTAACTCCTCCAAGCGTAAGTATTCTTGCATCCGTAATACTAGGGGTCCATAATAACGATGCTTTCCAAGATTCTTCCGTTCTAACTTTTTTATCCAATAAGCGTTCTATTAGCGTACATACGCATCGGCTTGATAACAAACATGATCCGTCTTTTCCCCAATCACCCCATAGGTAAATAGCTATTTCCCTAAGTATCATTGTTATCCCCTTTCAAGGCCTCTTATGTCTATTCATCACATGTCCCAAAGATTTGACCAATTTAGAAAACTGTTCTTCCCAACTCAATGCGTACCTTCTATTAGGCATATTTGTTCGTACTACTTGTGCAGTGTATCGCACATACCCAGCTTTCTTGTTCAGCCTACTTATTTGAGAATTGGCTCTTCTGGATGTTCCATTTCGATTAAGTCTACTTCCACTAATGCCAACTTTTGCTATGTTTCTTTTCTTTTCTGAGGCTGTGTCACGAATTATGTATCCATGTTGTGTCCTTGTGCTCAATTTGCTATTTCCATGAATTTTTGCACTGCACGAATTATGTACTAATAGGCTCGTATCGCCTACAAAATAGGTATGGAAATCCTCTACCTCAAAGTTGTAAACACGTACGGGAGTTTCCAGCAATTCATGTTGTACTTGCTCCACAACAACGTATTCGCCGTTGCTCATCACCAGGATGTCGCCCGCACGCAGATCAATTGCAGCCGTCCATCCTTTTTCCGGTACATAGAAGGGATGCTCTGTCGTCGAAGTAATGGTTTCTCCCCCTACTTTGACGTGTACAACCTCATCCTTTTCACTTACAAACGTCCGTACGACTTCTTTATAACCCACTTCTCCTGTCTCTGGGTTTGCCGCATATACTTTGTCCCCTGGTTCAATGGTTTCTATCGCCGCATATCCGTCTTCGGACAGCACCAACGTCCCCGCAACAAAACAAGCTACTTGCGCCGCTTTACTCGAGCTTCGCAGGTTCTTTATTTTGTCAGTTACCCGTCCTACTATACTCGATGTCTTATCTTTTACCTTTGTTGCCGCATTGACTACCTTTGTGGCTGTTTTGGTATTTTTCACAACGCCCCATGCTTTACTCGCGAGCTTCGTGACGGCGCTCCCCGCCGCAGTCTCCACACAACCCTGTACAAACGAGCTGCCGATCGTTTTCAGCGAGACCTCTTGCCCCGTCAGCAGCCGTACGCCGGTATCCACCACGGCGTTGACCACGCCGCCGATCACGACTTTCCCTACCCACGCAAACAGTGAGCCTAGGAAATGCCCCGTCGGGTCAATGTAGTTCACCGGGTTATTCGACGTATACGTGTACAGGTTCTGCGTCCACGGGCTGTACGGGTCTCCGCTTACCGTATCCTGTTGGAGGAAGCGCCCTGTGTTCGGGTCGTAATGCCGGCTGGACAGATAGTACAACCCATTGCTGTCCTGCACCGCGCCTGTGAACTTCACTTCGTTCTTGATAGAGGTTGTCGGCGTGGCGCTGCCGCTGTCGTCCTTGCCGAACGCGTCATAGACGTTGTTTTCCGCCCGGTATAAAGCGCCGTTCTTGTCCGTCCCGATGATGTTGGTTACGCTTCCTCGGGCGTCGTAATGGTAGATCCAATACTGCCCCTCCGGCCGGTCGGCGTTGTACGCGTTGTCCTGCCGTTTGCCCGCGATGATGATGCCGTTCGGGTCAATGATGTTTTCGTCCGTGATGTAGTTCGCGTCGCTGTTCGTGCTGAACGCCAGCGCCCCGCCCATGTAGAAATACATGGTGTAGTCGCCATTGGTGCTGCTGCCGTCCGTTTTACGGATGCGCTGCCCTTCGCCGTTGTACAGGCTAGTATTCAGCGTTGTCCAGCTGCTGGCGCCGTTGGATTTTTCCTCTACCTTGATGAGCTGGTTCGCCGTATCGTAGGTGTTGCGCGTGTCTTTTGTCTTCGCGCTCTTGAGGGTATCCAGATTTACCTCATACGTTTCCTGGCCCGTCTGGTTCCCAAAATCATCATAGGTGTATTTGGCCAGCGTTTGGTCGGTATACGTCAGCGTAATATCGCCGTTTTTGATCGTGCTGCTTTCCTTGATCTCCGTCAGTTGGCTCAGGTTATTGTAGGTATAGGTTTTGGTGGATGCAACAGTGGTCTTGTCTTCCAGCGTCTGGTTCGTGGTTTCCTTGACGCGGTTACCTGCCTTGTCATAGTCATACGCAATCGTCTTGGTCTGCGAACCCTTTGTGACGGTGTTTTTCTTGATACGTCCAATCGGATCGTAGGTGTATGCTCGATTGGTAGTCTGAACGGCATTTTTCGTATAGGTGTCCTTGTACGAATCCACATAGTTTTCCGTGAGGATGTATCCCTGCCCATCGTAGGTCAAGGTGTACTTTTCTTTTTCCGTGCCGTTCTGCGTGTACGTTAAGCTCAGTGGCCTACCCAAGGAATCATAGGTAAACGTTCCCTGCACGGTAAGGCCCTGTTTATCCTCCTTGCGATCAAACTCCAGATATTCCGTCGTTGAAGCCAGATCACCGTTAGCCGCATAGGTGTATGCCTTGACGGTCTTTAACTCGCTGGTATCCATCGGCGCGCCGTCGGCCGCTGCCGGGCGAATGCTGCTCTTAACAGCGGTCAGCCGGCCAGTATCGTCGTAGTCATACCCAGTGGTGCGCACATTGCCCATGGCACCATACTGCATGGCGATCATATCGCCCGCGCTGTTGTAGCGATAATTGACGACTTTTCCATCCTGCACCAGCTGCACGGCCTTGTCGTTTTTGTCGTACTTCCAGGTCGTCAATATGTTGATGTTGCCGCTGTTTACATCCGTCATCGACGCACGGCGGCCAAAATGGTCGTAGGTGAACGTGGTCGTCGTATCGCCTGTGGTCTGTGTTTTTACGCGGTCCAGGTCGTCATAGGTATAGCTTTGTCGGGTGGACAGGCTGTTTTGCCCGTACTTGATGGCCGTCTGTCTGCCGTATTGGTCATAGCTATATTCTTTGACCAGCTTTTTACTGCCGTCCTTGCCAAGCTGCTCTTCCTTGACGGTCTGCCCCATGGCGTTTTGATAGGTCTTGGTAACGCTTCCGTCTGCCGCCGTCACCACGTCCACCGTCAAACCGCTGCCTGCATCGTTATCGTAGGTATAGGTTGTCACAAGGTCCGCGTCCGATACGCCAACATCGGCGTTGTTGTATGCCTGTAGCGTGGTTTTTTCCCGTACGCTGGTCACGCGGCCTTCCAGGTCATAGCTGTACTGCTTGACTGCATACATCCGGACGTTGTTTTGTGTTTCCACATACGTCCAGCTGCGACGCACGTTGCCCAGCGCATCGTAATCGTTGCGCGTCTCGGTCAGGTTGTTTTCATCATACACACGCGTCACGCGGTTGGCGTCGTCGTATTCCGCCAACATGGCACGGGTTTCGTGTATCGTTTCGCCGTCCTTGTATAGCTGTACCACCTTATACGTATTGCCGCCGTAATCCCCATAGCTCTTTTCGCCCTGGCTGCCCTGCATCTCCGTTTTGTAGCTGCCGTCATTGGCTACAGACGTTACGGTGGTGCGCGTCAAGCCATCCAGCCCTACCGAGCTCGTTGTGGTTGTAATGGCTTCCGGCGTAGAAGCAATGGTATTGGTGATGGTATCCCCCATCGGGTCCACCGTTTTGGTGAGCATATCTACGTTGTTGTATGTATACGATTCAATTTTGGCCTGCGTACTGCCACCATCCGAGGTAGGGGCCCCTACGTTGACCTTGGATACCACCAAGCCGTTCTTGTTGTAGTTGCTGATTTCCCGTTGCCCATCCGGGTCCACTGTTTCCAGCAAACGGCCGAACCCGTCATAGATATACTGCGTTGTCAACGCTTTGCTGCCACGGGCAATGGATTCCGATGCAGGGTTGTTGCGCACGTCATAGGTGTACGATGTTGCCATCGTAATGCCAGATCCTGCCTCCGTCATGGTCAACAAACGTCCATAGCTGTCGTAGGCATAGGTCGTCGTTTTCCCATTCCAATCCGTTTGGGTCAGGCGCAGCCCTCTGCTGTCATAGGTATACGTCGTTGTTTTAGTATCTGCGTCCGTAAATCCGGTGGGATTTTTTACCGCTGTCTTTTCACTGAGCAGATTTCCGTTTGCATCGTAGGTATAGTCCGTCCGATCCAGCAGTGTAGAACCCTGGTACGTTTTTTCAGACGTGATCCAATCCGTCATCGTCCCATCCGGTTTTTGCTCATAGCTATATTCCGTTCGGATGCCTTCCGGATCGGTTACCGTTTGGGCCGATCCATTGTCGTTATATGTCAGCGTATAGGTCAACGGTTGTGTATGTGCAGCATCTTTGTACGAGGTAATCGTTCCGGGACGCAGCACGTCCATGTCGTAGTTCCCCAGTTCCGTGACACGGTTGCCCGGCTGAACGGTCTTAACCAGGATTCCATGATTATTCAAATCGGTCACATACTGCCCTTGCCCGATATTTTGACCGTTTGAATAGTTTGTAATGATCGTTGTTACAGTGTTCTGATGACTTGGATCTATAACACGGAGAGCCGCGTTATCCATTGAATACGCAACCTCACTGTAATCTCCGATGGCATCCGTGCTCTTTACCACGCGATCATCGGCAT
>OGQL01001875.1_pt1 | contig 14521 bp, 12 predicted proteins | sample 1553211 | NCBI WGS metagenome assembly OGQL01 (sample SAMEA2579942, study PRJEB22360) | human gut metagenome
CAATGTTGCTATCTCCGAGAACTTACGCTGTTCCCAAGTAGTTGCCCCTCACTCGTTAAACAGGTCTGCATGTGTGCCCGTTCTGGAGGCCGTAAGAATCAGCTTGTCCTTGTCAATCGCATAGATAAGCAACCAGTCGGGCCTTATGTGGCATTCACGAAAACCTGCGTAATTTCCTGTGAGCGCATGGTCATGATTTTGCTCATCAAGTTGTGCTCCGTTTGCGAGTTTTTGAAGCACTCCATGGAGCCCTCCAAGGTCATAACCACGCTTCTTGATACGCTTGTAGTCTTTCTTGAACTGCGAAGTTGGGACAATAGTTAGTTTCAGCTTCATATTGGCTACTTGTCTAAATCAGCGAACATAGCATCAATCGAATCGTAACCACGAGCCTCCACTTTTCCAGAAATGATGTCTCTGGCCTCTTGAATTGCCTTTTCGGTTTCGGCGTTATAACGAGGCTGCCGAACCTCAAAGGGAAGCCCACCCTCCATTATGGATTTATGTAAAAACACATTGATAGCTTCTGCAAGAGTCAGACCGAAATTTCCAAAAATAGATTCAGCTTCACTTTTAATCTTTGGATCAATCCTCATGCTAATTGCTGCTGTCTTGGCCATTAGATGCTCCTTATAGTTGTATTTCATTTTTGTCTAATTGTAACACAATGAAACACATATAGGCTTTTGGCCATAGGCCTTTTGGAACTCCTCAATTCGCCTCTTCTGAGTACAACTTGGGAACAGCGTAAGTTCTCGGAGATAGCAACATTGCGACGCGGATTGACGTATTCACCGAACGATATTACTGACAAAAATGGCGGCGTTCGCGTCCTTCGTTCTTCGAATATTAGCGGAGATCAATTTGAGCTTCATGACGATGATGTTTTCGTTCGCGAGGATGCTGTCAAAATAGCTCCTGCAGAAGATGGCGATATCCTAATTACGGCAGCCAATGGATCGAGCAATCTTGTAGGCAAACGTGCGAGGATTTGCAATCTACCAGGTAAAACAGTTCATGGCGGATTCATGTTGCTTGCTTCGACAGGCGACTCCTATTATCTCAACGCGGCAATGGGGGCACAATGGTATAGGCGCTTTCTTCATATGGGCGTGGCTGGAGGTAATGGTGCGTTAGGCAATCTGGATATGAAGGCGTTGCTCGATTATGAACTATTGACTCCTAGTAGAAACGAAAGAAAGAAGATTGGATCTCTTTTCAATAGACTCGACTCCCTCATCACCCTTCATCAGCGTGAGCGAAATATTGTAATTTCGGTGTCACAGGTTGCATCACACGCCCAGAAGCTTCAATTGATCCGCAATAACCTTTTCAAGCTCAGCGATCTCTTTCTCATCCTGGTCTATGAGCTTTTGCACCTCGGCCAAGTCGATTTCTTCCTCCTCTTCAAAAGTGTCGATGTAACGAGGGATGTTCAGGTTGTAATCGTTTTCTTTGATCTCTTCTAAAGATGCAACGTGGGCATATTTCTCGACATCTTTTCGGTTCTTGTACGTTTCGACTATCTTTTCAATGTGCTCGGGCTTGAGTCTGTTCTGATTCTTGGCTTTTTCAAACTCACGCGAGGCGTCGATGAAAAGAACATCTCTGGTCTGTCTGTTTTTCTTGAAGACCAAGATCGTAGTGGGAATGCCCGTTCCATAGAAGATGTTGGCAGGCAGCCCGATTACGGCATCGAGGTAATTCTTATCGATGATCGTTTTCCTGATGACGCCTTCAGCAGCTCCGCGGAACAAAACGCCATGGGGTAGAACAATCGCCATCGTTCCATCTTGACCCAAGTGATACAAGCTGTGTAGCACGAACGCATAGTCGGCTTTGGTCTTGGGAGCCAGCTTACCGAAAGACGCAAAGCGGGGATCCTTGAGTTTTGTTTCGCTGTTATCCCAATGCGCGGAATACGGCGGATTAGCTACGACTGCATCGAAAGTGCACAGCGGGTCATCGATTCCCTTTGCATCTTTACCGTTGGGCCAATCGCTTTCGAGAGTGTCGGCGTTTTTCAAGTCCATATTGATGAATGAGACGTCATGCATCATGAGATTCATGCGCGCAAGGTTGTACGTTGTCGTGTTCAGCTCCTGCCCGTAGTACTTTACAGGTTGCCCATCGGGCAGCTCTTGTCCGACCGTGAGCAGCAAAGAACCTGATCCGACGGCCGGGTCATACACCATGAACGATGCATCAGTTTTTTCTTTGCCCAACGTGACTATCTTGGAGATGATCTCGCTTACTTCATGAGGTGTATAGAACTCGCCGCCCTTTTTGCCTGCAGATGCAGCAAACTGTTTGATCAGATATTCATATATGGCACCAAGGATATCTGTGCCGTCATCGCTTTTGAAATCAATGCTGTCTATTAATTTCACTATGCGGCTGAGGGATTTAGCGCGATCATTGGTTGAAGAGCCGAGCCTTGAATCGCCAAGGTTCACGTCGTTGAAAACACCTTTGAAATCCTGTACGGCTTCTTTGTTGAGCTCGGCGTTCTTATTGAAGTTGTCAAAGATTGTTTGGTAATCGCTTGGAACAACCATGCTGTTATCAATCTTATCAATCAAAGACTCCCAGGTGTCCAGAGGCGCAATCGCGTAACCCAGGCTTGAGGAAATGTCTTCTAGATAATCATCTAAATCATCGCCATTTGCCTGTTCTAGGTAAGCTTGGTTAACGGTCTGGCCATCTTCGATATCGAGGATGTTGTTGTTTACAAGATATTGTTCTTGATGTTCTGAAAGATATCTGTAGAACATGAAAGCGAGAATGTAATTCTTGTACTCCGAGGCGTCCATATTGCCGCGAAGCTCGTTTGCCATTGCCCACAGCTTTGATGAGATATCTTCTACGTTTGGCATTTTGTCTATCCTTTCCTATACGAACATCTGCTGAAGCAGACCTTTTTTCATTTGTTTGAGATGATCTAGCTTACGCTGATGAAGGGTGATGAGGGTGTCGAGGTTGCTCAAAACTCTGCCTATTGCACTCTGCTCCTCATATGAGGGAATTGCAGATTCAGTGTTTTGGACAACGCTGATGTAATGACGCGCATGTCCAAGAGCCTCTATTTTCGCCGAACACAAACGCTCATACGCAAAAGTTAAGTCAACGCCATCATGGCAATGAAGAATTTTCATCGCTGAAGATTTGACCATAAAAGGGAAGGTCACAAGCTTACAGTCAAGTGTGAAGTCATCAAATATTACACACGGACCTTCATGGGTGCGTGTTTCAGCCGTGTAGCCAAGAATGAAACCTTTGTTTGCGGTGAGTACAGGTGTTGGGTTTGAGTCATCGTATTCGTCATTATTGACAATATAAGCGTCTGGGCGCTCATAACTGAACAAATCCGAGAACTTACGCTGTTCCCAAGGGTCAGTGAAACCGGGGAAGCGGAGCTTTGGAACATTTGGTTTTTCCTCGCTCATTATTTCATCCCTACTCTTCAGCGACGCTGTCGGCTAGATTGTAGATAGCCTCACGAAGTGCATTGCGATACTTGATCTTTGGTAGTGCTTGTATCTCGGGATTGTTTGACATTTCTTGATAAGAGCTTGTCGCGCTTTTGATGATGTCTTGGATCTGTCCAGTGTCATCGAGGTCTTGTTGGCCATAGCTGTGGCGGCTGAACAGCTCGCGCATCTGGGCGCTTGAGATGACCTCGGTTATTCCCCATCTATATCTGAACTCCAAGAATGTCCTGTCTATGCTTGCGTTATTTGCTCCAAGAATGATTGATTCGCTTTCTTTTAATTTAACAGGATATTTGATGGGATATTCTTCTGTTGGGAATGTGCCGCTGACGATTGCTGCAGCAGCCTTGATAACCCTGGCGGCATAATTTCGGTCTTCCAGCCCATTGGCAAATTGCTTGATCTCATCTTGTGTGACCTTGGCATCTTCAGTTTTATTCTCATGAACCTGATTGAGAAGACGCTCGATTAATTCGGTCAAGTAGTCATAGTTGACCTTCACGTCTTTGACGTGAGTCATACGAAGCTCTATCTGGGAAAGGGGGATTTTTTTAGTATGAGATATTTCCGCTTTGAGTTCGTTTGCTAAAACGGTTGTGAGCATCACTTCTTCGTCTGGTGTCATTCCTAGCGCTTTGACGAGCACGTCAGGATCATCGTAGTCATAGCCTCCACCGTCTTCCGGTACGTATTGCTTGAGCTTTGACATGCCGATGTTGTATTCCCTGAGCAGGTCGAGCATGTATTCTTTCTGGCTTTCCGATGGAGGAAGCTGCTCGAAATCATCCGTCAGATCTCTCAGCTTATCGACCTTGCTCCTTACTGTTTGGAGCATGTCTTCAAACAGTGGAGCTGTCAGCCCATCGGAGATATTCTGAACGTTGCGTTGCTCGTCGGTCAGGTTCGCGGAGTCTCTGTTCGCATAAATCGCAAGTGCTTCGTTCATAAGCCTTTCGTTTTGGGCAGGCCAGCGATAATTTACGATACGGCCCCAAGGTTTTTCTTGCATATCTGAGATGCGGTTCGTGCGTGAGTATGCCTGGATAAGGGCAGCGCCCTTGAGCGTCCTGTCTACATAAAGCGTGCTCAATTGGGGAGCATCAAATCCTGTGAGCAACTGGTCTATCACGATTACAAGGTCCAAGTAGTTCTTGTCACTAGCTGTTCGATTCAAGCGAGACGTAACGTCTTGCGTATATCCTGAAACATCATCCATACCAAAGTTGGTTTTGAATTCTTCGTTATAGGCTTGAATTGCTTCGTAAAGATCCTTATTCGTTTCCAATTGATAGTCGTTGTTGGACGTGTTTTGACTGAAGGTGACTGCGACTTTGAGCGGCGTCTCGCCTGCAGCCTCCCTTTTTGTATTTACTCGTTGAAACTCCCTGAAATACATCATCGCCATTGGAGTGCTAGGTCTTCCTCCGCCAACATGTGTTGTGAGCAGGGCATTGTATTTGCCTTCGTTTGAACGATTGCGCCAGTTCTTGAAGATGTCTTCGACTACTAGCTTCACATGCTCTTCATTGTTGTCATAAAAGCTTGGTTCTATAGCATCGTCCATATCCTCTTGCGTCAGATTTTCAATCTTTGTCTGGATTTGCTCCGGACTCCACTTTGGATATCGCTGTTCGTAAAACTTAGGAAGATATTTTTTCCTCATCTGATCTTCATCGATGGTAGTTTCGAAGTCCACTTTGAAGCCAAGGACGTTTTTGTCGGCAATTGCTTCGCGAATCGTGTATGCATGGAGGAGCTCGCCGAAGATGTCTTCGGTCCTAACGCCGTTTGTGGTGTCGTCGAACATCGGTGTTCCGGTGTAGCCGACCCAAGCGGCTCGTTTGAAAGCCTTCTGAATCGCTTTGAATGAATCGCCGCCGGTTGAGCGATGGGCCTCATCAACGATGAAGACGATGTTCTTATCGGGGGATTTGAAAGACTTTCTTTTGATGAGTTTGTCGAGCTTTTGCACAGAGGTGACGATTATGTTGTTGTCTTTTGACTTCAGCTTGCGGCTGAGGTCCCTCGTGTTATCTGTGTCTCGCACGCTTCCTGTCAGCTCGTCTTTGATATCTGGATCATAGTCAGGATCATATGCTCTATAGTTCTCGCTCGTTTGTTTGGTAAGAGCGATACGGTCTACAAGAAAAACGACTTTGTCGATTTTTGGCATGCGGCTTGCCAACCAGGCAGTTTTGAAGCTAGTAATAGTTTTTCCTGATCCTGTCGTATGCCAGATGTAGCCAACCTTGTTCGTCCCAAGGTCAAAGTCGACTCGCCGCAAACCATTTATTACGTTTTGCGTGGCATAAACCTGGTAAGGTCGCATGACCTTCAATGTCTCTTTGTTCTTAGTACCGTCTAAAATCATGTAATTCGTAGCCATCTGATGCGCCATCGGGATGGAGAGCATGGAATCGGCGAACTCTTTCCAATTGCGTACGATGCCGTTGTCGCTTTTGCGTTGCCAGTTGAAGGCAAAGTCCTTGTTGAATGCTTCTGAGGTTGTGTTCGCCATATATTTCACGTTGTTTGGTGAGATACCAACGAGAATTTGCAAGGTAGAGAAGATGTCGCGATATTGGCCCTCGTCAATATATTGGTGCATCTGATTCAAAGCTTCATTGACGTCGTGGGTATCGCGTTTCTCTTCGATCTGAATAATCGGGAGCCCATTGATAAGAAGCGTGGTATCGAAGCGGCGATTTTCCTTGCCGGTTATTCTTGCTGGCCGCTCTATTTGATTTACGACTTGGTAAACGGTGTCTCCAGCGCCAATTTGTTTTTGGTCGAACACGGTAAGAAACACGTGCCGCCCATCATCCAAATCTATTTCGATTTGCGAAACGCCGTTAAGCCCGTACAAAAACTGACCAGCTTTGTATGGGGTTTCTAAGTCGGAAATGATTCGCTTCACTTGATTGAATTCAACGACGCTCAAGGGATGTTCAAGTGTGTCTTGATTATGCTGCTCGAGGATTGCCTTGAAGTTGTCCCAAAGCTGATCTGTCGTTTTAATACCGGGTTCGTATTTCCAAAGCTTGGTTTTTACAACATAATCGATTGGTTTTTCCTTAACGATGCCCCAAGCTGATCTTGTGGTATTCGCAGGATTGGATATCGTTCCACTGCAAAGATACTGAATGAGCTCACTCTCAAACTGGAGTTCAGTCGTCATCGCCTGCTCGCCTCCTTGAGCTTTTCGATCATGAATATTGTTTCTGAATCAGCATGACGTTTCTTATGGGCTGTTAACTCAAGTTGATTGAAGTAGAGGCAACCGATTATCTTTTGCGTATCCAAAGGAGGAAGGTCGGGCATCTGCAAGTTGGCAAGCTGTTTTACCGTATGCTTTTTGACAGATGAGCCTTGTCTACCTACATGAAGCTGAAGCTTAATCACATCGTTTTCGTTGAGAAGAAATGCTAGGAAATGGGGGTCGACTGATGGCAAAGGCGATAGTCTCACGTAATTTTGGCTGAAAAGGTAGCCGCTATGCCAGGGCTTCACAATTGCGCACTTGCCGGATATAAGGCCGAAGACCACATCGCCTTCTTTCAAGATGCTTACCCTATCATTTGTGCGGATTTTTTTGGGGTCTTTTGATGTCCTAATTCCTGACAGATCATCTTCGAGTTCAGCCTGCTCGTATAAATTAAAAACGGGAGCGTCATTGCGCTCTGCCTCTTTGATGCGAAATTGGGACACCCCGCTTTCCAGTTTCACCATGTTGTGCAACTCATCCATTAATCCATGCCTTTCTACAGTCGTCTGTCTACAACCATAGAATAGTGTTCCATCGGATAAAGTCAATATACAAATTAGAAATTATCCATAATTACCAATTTTAATAGGTTCTGATTTGTTGATATGCATTGATGGTGACAATGACATGCTCAATAAGGGGGATTCCGAGAAGCTCCCCGGCTTCTTTGAGCTTTTTCGTTATCGCAATATCCTCATAAGAAGGTTCTACATTCCCGCTAGGATGGTTGTGAGCGACAATGATGCACGCAGCCCTGTCTTCTATCGCCTTGGCAAAGACTTCGCGCGGATGGACTAGGCTTTGATTTAGCGTCCCCTGAAAAACGATAGTGTTGCTGATTAGGCGATTTGCTCCATCCAGCGTAAGGACAACAAAATGTTCCTGCTTTTTGTCCCGAATATATTTGAGTTGTTCAATGGCGCTTTCGGTGCTAGAGATGACTGGTCTGTCAGCTGGCATAAGATATCTTCTGCCAAGTTCGAACAATGCAATGATCTCGCTTGTTTTGGCGACGCCCATACCCCTGATGCTCATTAGGTCTTCATATGAGATGGAGCTACCCTTATCCTTCAGAACCTTTAAGATTTGCTTCGCGACATCCTGGGCTGATGCCTGTTTGTTACCGCTGCCGATTAGAAGCTGTAGCAGCTCCAGGTCGGTTAGATTGCTTGCACCATATTTTGCAAGCTTTTCTCTAGGCATCATCTTTTTCATGGTGACTAATATACAACTGAAATGCGACACGATTTAATTAGATTGAATAGCGGGAATTGACAATTCCTACCATTACGGCGAAATCGAAGACCAGTCCGTTCATCCTCGCGTCCTTCCAGCTATAATCTCCACCAGCATATCCGTTCGAGTGAGGACCAAGACCCCATGAGCAAAGAGCCCTTCTACGTAACCACGCCCATCTATTACGTTAACGGCGAGCCGCACATCGGCACCGCGTACACCACCGTCGCGACCGATGCCACCGCACGTTTCGCGCGCATGGACGGGCGCGATGTCTTCTTCCTCACCGGCATGGACGAGCATGGCGAGAAGGTCGCCGAGGCCGCTGCCGCGCACGGCATGACGCCGCAGGAGTGGTGCGATAGTCAGGTGACGCAATTCACCGAGCTGTGGCGCGACCTCGACATCACCAACGACGACTTCATCCGCACGACGCAGCCGCGCCACGTGAAGGGCGTCCAGGACTTCATGCAGAAGCTCCATGACAACGGCTACCTCTACAAGGGAACCTACGACGGCTACTATTGCACGCCATGCGAGACGCAGTTCACCGAAGGCGACCTTGTCGATGGCAAGTGCCCCGACTGCGGTCGCGAGGTCAAGGTCATCCACGAGGAAAACTGGTTCTTCAAGCTTTCCGAGTTCGGCGACAAGCTGCTCGCGTACTATGACGAGCACCCCAACTTCATTCGCCCGCAAATTCGCGAGAACGAGATCCGCTCCTTCATCGAGGGCGGCATGCATGACCTGTCCGTGAGCCGCACGGCGTTCGACTGGGGCATTCCGCTGCCATTCGATCCCGAGCATGTCACCTACGTGTGGGTCGACGCGCTCATCAACTACCTCACCGCGCTCGGCTACGGCAGCGATGACACGACGTTGCTCGAACGCTTCTGGCCGGCGAACTTCCACTTCGTAGGCAAGGACATCATCCGCTTTCATTGCGTGATCTGGCCGGCCATGCTCATGGCCGCTGGCATGCCCATCACGCACACGGTATTCGGCCACGGTTTTCTGCTCACCAAGGGCGAGAAGATGTCGAAGTCGAAGGGCAACGGCCTTATGCCCGCCGATCTCGTGCGCGTGTTCGGCGTGGATGCCTACCGCTACTACTTCATGAGCGACGTGCAGTTCGGCCACGACGGCTCCATCTCCATGGAGCGCATGGTGCAGGTGTACAACGCCGATCTGGCCAACACCTGGGGCAACCTCGTCTCCCGCGTGACGAACATGACCACGAAGTACTTCGAGGGCCGCGTGCCCGAGATGCCCGCCGGTTCCGAGGACAACCCGCTGCGCGAGATCGCCGACACCCTGTACGCGGAATACGACGCTTGCATGGCCGAGGTGGACTTCACCGGGGCCGCGGCGGCGGTGCAGAAGCTGGCGAGCCGCGTGAACCTGTACGTGGAGGAGAGCGCCCCCTGGACGCTGGCGAAGGATCCCGCCCGCGCCGATGAGCTGGCCGCGGTCATTTACAACTGCCTAGAGGCCATCCGCATCATTGCCCTGTACATGGCGCCGTTCATGCCGAACACCTCGGCCGAGGTGTTCCGTCGCCTGGGCCTGGGAGAGATCGCCGACACCACCGACATCCAGGAGGCCACGGCCTGGGGCCAGCTGCCCGCCAGCGTCGCCGTGGAAGTGGGCGACCCCCTCTTCCCCCGCCTGGATGTGGATAATCTGCCCGAGCTGTAGGCGATCATGAGAGACCAAGATCCCGTTTTTTATGACGCGCTGTTTCGGCAGAAGCGCAAAGGGGGGAAGTGGCGTGTGATGCCCTCGCCGGTGCTGGAAGGCCCGGTGGCCGACACCCATGCGCATCTGCAGATGCTGGCCGACCCGGCTTGCGAGCTGGCCCGTGCCGGCGCTCACGGCGTCGCCTTCGTGGAGACCATCGTCGATCCGGCCGAGGACGGCTTCGCCACTTTCGAGGCATTGCCCCTCTGGCTCATGGAAGCCGCGCGCGATCTGAAAGGCATGGAAGAAGAGGACGACGGGGCGGCCGGCATCGTCGCTGCCCCGGCGGTGCCCCACGTGCGCATCGCGGCCGGCGTGCACCCGCACAACGCCAAGGACTGGACGCCGGAGCTTGAGGCTGCCCTGCGCGAACACTTGCGCGACCGTCGCGTGAGCGCGGTGGGGGAGATCGGGCTCGACTACCACTACGACCTGTCGCCGCGCGATGTGCAGCGCGAGGTCTTCCGCGCTCAGATTCGCCTGGCCAAGGAAGCGGGACTGCCCATCTCGCTGCATATGCGCGAGGCTCACGACGACGGCTTCGCCATTCTGGAAGAGGAGGGCTTTCCCGAGGCCGGAACGCTTCTGCACTGCTTCAACCTGGATGCCGCTGAGGTGGTGCGTTGGGTGGAGGCCGGCTGCTACATCGCCTTCGGGGGCCCGCTTACCTTCAAGCGCGCCGACGAGGTGCGCGAGGCCGCCAAGCTGGTACCGGCCGATCGCCTGCTCACCGAGACGGATTCGCCCTATATGACCCCCGAGCCTCTGCGCGGCACCGACTGTGGCCCGGCCCACACCATCTACACCGCCGACGTGCTCTGCGAAGTCCGCGGCGCCGACACCCCCGAGGCCCGTGCCGCCCTGCTCGCCCAGCTCTACGAGAACGCACAGTGCCTCCTCAACCGCAAGCCCACCTGTTGGCAGAAAGGGAGCGTCTATGCATAGAGTGATTTTGCACGGGTCGTGTCGGGCCGATGGGCGCAGTGCCGCGCTGGCCGACGAGCTGTTCAATGCCTGCATCGAGGAGTGCCCGGAGGACGGGGTGTCCATCGTGTCGGTGTCGTCCACCGAGGTGCGGCCGTGTATCGGCTGCGATGAGTGCCGCGCTGTCGCCGAGGAGCCCATCCACGTGTTCGAGGAGGGCGATCCGCTGCTGCCTCAAGAGACGGTGGCGGAATCCGGTGCTCTGTTCCACCACTGCATCATCGACGACGACATGAACGAGGTACGCAAGCACCTGGATGCGGCCGATGAGCTCATCGTGGTGTGCCCGGTGTACTTCGCCAGCGTGCCGGCTCAGATGAAGGCGCTGCTCGACCGCCTGCAGCCCTACTACTTCACCGACCTGCGCACGCGGCCCAAGCGCCCTGCGGTCATCCACGTGGTAGGAGCCGGCGGCGATCCCCCCGGCTTTCAGGCGCTCCACGGCACCGCGGGCTTCGCGCGATCCGTGGCCGGCTTTGCCGTAGAGCTCGTGCTCGACTGGGTGGGGAAGATCCGCGCTGACGGCGAGATCACGGCCGACGCCGAGGAGTACCCGCTGCCCCCCGTGGGCGGCTTCGGCGCCCTGGGCCTCGACTTCGATGACGACTATGAGGTTGTGGAAGTGGAGGGCGTGGAAGAAATCGAGGAAGTCGAAGAGGAGGAGGACAACGACGGGACGACCGAAGCTGCCGAGCACCGCCCGAAGGATCGCGCGAAGCTGTCCGTAAGCCAGAAGGCGCCCGCCCCTAAGCAGGATGCCCCGAAGTCGGGCTCCCGCGGCCCGCGCAAGTCCTCCGGCAAGGGCGGCGGCCCGGCCTACGGGAAGAAGAACACCAAGAAGAAGGGCAACGGCCGTGGCGGCCACCGATAGCTACACCGGTGGCGACGGGCGCCTGTCGCCGCTCTCTACGCCGAGTGCCACCCGCGCGGTGCTCGAGGCCCACGGCATCGGCACCAAGTACACGCTCGGCCAGAACTTTCTCGTGAACGACGACGTGCTGAAGAAGATCATCGCCCTGGCCGAGGTGGACGAGGCCGACCGCGTTTTGGAAGTGGGCCCCGGCATCGGCACGCTCACCATCGCGCTCCTGAAGCACGCCGCCAGCGTCGTCGCCATCGAGCGCGACCCCGACCTGCCCGCCGTCCTCGCCGACACCCTGCACCCCTGGCGCGACAAGTTCGCCCTCATCGAAAAAGACGCCCTCGACGTAACCGGGGATGACATTGTTGCGGCTATGGCCGAGATCGGCGCAGACACGGGGTGCCTTGACCGAGCGAGTTCCGCAGCGAACGAAACAGCCCAGTGGGCTGTTTCGCAGAGCGAGGACTGTCTGAGCGAATCAAGGTACCGCGTGGCTGTGCCTCAGGAGGAGCTTCAGCCGAGTCTTCCCAGCAAGCTGGTCGCGAACCTTCCCTACGCCGTCGCCGCTACGGTCGTGCTCGACTATTTCGAAAACTTCCCCTTCCTGGACTCTGCCACCGTCATGGTGCAGAAGGAGGTGGCCGACCGCATGATGGCCGAGGTGGGTACGAAGAACTATGGCGCCTACACGGTGAAGCTCGGCTTGCACGCCGAGCCGGCCGGCCGCTTTCCCGTGGGCCCGGGCAACTTCTTCCCGCCGCCCCGGGTCGATTCCGCCGTCATCCGCCTGAACCGTCGCGTGCCGCTCATGGCCGATGGGGCACCTGCCACGCCGGAGGTCATCGCTGCTGCGGCTCTCATAGCCGACGCCGCCTTCGCCAACCGCCGCAAGACCATCGCCAACTCCTGCAAGACCTACTTCTCCGGCCGCGGCTCGCTCTTGCTGGGAGCCTCGGGTTCGTCGGCTGGGCTAAGGGCCGTGGATGGCGCCCTGTCTGGTGGTGTTGGGGGCGCCTTCGTCCTCGACGGAGCCGACATCGTCGACCACCTTCCCGCCATCTTCGATGCCGCCGCCATCGACCCCCGCCGCCGCGGCGAAACCCTGACCCAGCAGGAATTCCTCGCCCTCGGCGCTGCACTGCTGAAAGAGGCGACCGTCTGATCTCTTTCTGTGATATGATGCAAAAATCATATTGAAGGGAGGGGTTATGGACGATCTGGTTGCGGAGCTGCGGGATTTCCGCCACCTGCGCTGGGACGAGCGCGCGACAACCTCGGGAACGAGCGGCACCTTCCCGAAGGCGCGGGCCGGCGAGGGGAGGGCGCGCCGCTACTACAAGCTCTCCTGCTACGACAGCTACCGGGGCATTTACGGCCATGAGTGTGTCAACGAGCTTCTGGCCGCCCGCGTGATGGAGCACCTGGGCATTCCCCATGCACGCTATCGGCTCATCCACGGTCTCGTGGTCATCGACGGCGAAGAGCGCGAGACGTGGCTCAACGAGTCGCCGAGCTTCCGCGCGCCCGACGAGCGCAAGATGGCCTTCGATTTGTTCTACGACTTGAACCGGCGCCCCGGGGAGTCGCCGTTCGACCTTGCGCGGCGCTACGGTTGGGGCCCGCAGGTGGCGGCCCTCATCATTGCTGATTATCTCATCGCCAATCGGGATCGCCACGGCGCAAACATAGAGGTGATACGCAGCCCCGAAGGCTCGGTGCGCCTCGCGCCGCTGTTCGATAGCGGCTTGTCCTTCGTGTTCTCTTGCTACGGGGATGAGGAGCGCGTGCGCGCCTTCGACCCCTTAAGCGACGTGAACGCCAACAATTACCTGGGGACGCGCTCGTTGGAAGAGAACTTGCGCTTCGTGGGCGAGCTGGTGGAGACGCCCCTGCCAATGCCGCCTCTCGGCGAGGGGCGCATACGGGCCTTGACCGATGGCATCGGCCACGCGGTATCCGATGCCCATGTTGCGAAGATGCGCGAGATGCTTGCACGGCGCTGGGAGCATCTGCTCGCGGGGGGCATCGTCGTCGAGAGCCGGTCGGACGGCCTGTCGAGGGAGGGGTAGTCGTGTTCGCCTTCGACATCATCGACGGCCGCGCCCGCAATGCCGTTCCCTGCGGCCGTCTCTTCTACGACGCCGAACGCGACGAATGGGGCATCCAGATAGCGGAGGGCGCAGGCCCCGAAGAGGTGCCGTTCCTTTTCTCCTCGTTCGTCGAAAGGGGGGAGCGCGCGATAGGGCCTGCGTGGGCGCGTCGCTGGGTGGCCGAGCGCGTGGTGCCTCCGGGACGGCAGAACCTGGGAGAGGTCTTGAGGGCGAATGGCCTCCGGGAATACAGCGAGTTCGCCCTGCTCGCTATTGGGAAGGGGGCCTGTTCGCAGGATTATTTCGTGCTGCGCGGGCCGTTTCCCGTCGATGACGATGGCGAGATACTGGACGACCGGCGCCAGTTGCGCCAGTCCATCGGGCGCGCGGTGGCCGAGGCGCGCCGCGAGCAGGGTATGACGCAGAAGCAGCTGGCCGAGAGGGCCCTGGTGGATCAGGCCGTCGTCAGCCGCGTGGAGCGAGGTCGCGCCAACATCACCTCCGATCTTCTGGCGGATGTGGCCTGCGCTTTGGGAATGTGTGTGGAAGTGACGCTGGCGCCGGCGGCGGTGTACAATGGCGAGCCTGACGAAGGACGATCGGGCCTCTAGGTCCTGGAAGTGAGCGGGCCGATAGGCCCTGGAAGCGAGGGTGCCATGGGAAAGACGGCGGGACGGGCAAGGTTCGCGCGCATCGGCATCGCGGTGGCGGTGCTCGTGGTGCTCGCGGGCATCGGTGTGGCCCTGGCCGCGACGGTGGGTGGTTTGGCCCCGGCCGGGGGCCCGAATGCCCTGGTGGTGGAAGAGCCCGCGAGCCGTCCTCAGGACACCTTGGAAGCAGAGCCGGCGGCCCC
>OGQL01001883.1_pt1 | contig 14476 bp, 9 predicted proteins | sample 1553211 | NCBI WGS metagenome assembly OGQL01 (sample SAMEA2579942, study PRJEB22360) | human gut metagenome
CCGCCACTGCCAACCACTGGCTACTGACCGACGTTCTGCGCAACCAATGGGGCTTTGATGGCTTCGTGGTGACAGACTATACAGCCATCTCCGAAATGATAGACCACGGAATCGGTGACCTGCAGGAAGTATCCGCACGTGCCCTGACCGCCGGAACAGACATGGATATGGTAGCCGACGGATTTATCGGCACACTGGAAAAGTCTCTGAAAGAAGGCAAAGTGACCGAGGCCGACATTGACAAAGCCTGCCGACGCATCCTAGAAGCCAAATACAAGCTGGGACTGTTTGCCAATCCGTATAAATACTGCGACGTGAAGCGTGCCGAAAAAGAAGTGTTCACTCCCGAACACCGTTCCATCGCCCGCCAGATTGCCACAGAGACATTCGTACTGCTGAAGAACCAGGACAATCTGCTGCCCTTGCAACGCAAAGGCAATATCGCCTTGATTGGCCCGCTTGCCAACACCCGTGCCAACATGCCGGGCACTTGGAGTGTGGCAGCCACAGCAGACAAATACAGCACCCTGCTGGAAGGTTTCAAGAATTCTGTCGGCTCCAAGGCCAACATTCTCTATGCACAAGGCAGCAACCTGATGTACGATGCCGACTACCAGACACGCGCCACGATGTTCGGCCGTGAACTGCCCCGTGGCAATGACCAAGAACTGCTGGACGAAGCCCTGAAAGTAGCCGCACAAGCCGATGTCATTGTAGCCGCCCTCGGCGAGTCCTCCGAGATGAGTGGTGAGAGCAGTAGCCGTTCCGAACTGGAAATGCCGGACGCACAGCGCCACCTGCTGGAAGCATTGCTGAAAACGGGCAAACCCGTAGTATTGGTATTGTTCTCCGGACGTCCCGTAGTGCTGACTTGGGAGAATGAAAATGTTCCTGCCATCCTGAATGTATGGTTCGGAGGTAGTGAAGCTGCAGACGCCATTGCCGACGTAGTGTTCGGAGACGTTTGCCCCAGCGGTAAGCTGACCACCACTTTCCCGCAGAATGTGGGCCAGTTGCCTATGGCATACAACCACAAGAATACCGGCCGTCCTCTGAAAGAAGGCAAATGGTTCGAGAAGTTCCGCAGCAACTACCTGGATGTGAGCAACGACCCGCTGTATCCTTTCGGCTATGGCTTGAGCTACACCACCTTCCAGTACAGTGACATCACGCTCAGCTCCAAGCAACTGAATGCGGACGGCAAGCTGACCGCTTCCGTAACCGTAACCAATACGGGTAACTACGATGCAGATGAAATCGTACAGCTCTATATCCGCGACTTGGTGGGCAGCATTACCCGCCCCGTGAAAGAGCTGAAAGGCTTCGAGCGCATCCACCTGAAAAAAGGCGAAAGCAAGCAGGTGACCTTCACCATTACCCCCGAATTGCTGAAGTTCTACAACTACGACATACAGTATGTATACGAACCCGGCGAGTTCCATGTAATGATTGGACCCAACAGCCGCGATGTAAAGACTACGAGTTTTGAGTTGAAATAGGTATAGTTTTGCTTTTAGGTAAGAGGGCAGTCCGCGAAAACCGGGCTGCCCTTTTTTAACACCGTCACCAAATCTTTTTTGCATTTTGATTGTTCAGAGGAGAAACTGAATGATTTATCCACTAAAAAATCAATGTAATGAAGAAGAACCTAAACCTTCCCAAGAAGAAAACCGGAAGACTGAGAAACCTATTTCTGACGGTGTGCCTGCTGGCAAGTGTCGCCGCATCGGCGCAGGAGAAAACAGTAACCGGTACCGTGACCGATGCCCTGGGTGACCCGCTGATTGGTGCCACCGTATTGGTGCAGGGAACCTCCAATGGCGTGATTACCGACATAGACGGCCGGTACTCCATCCAGGCCACCCCGGAGAACACATTGGATTTTTCCTATGTAGGCATGGTGAAGCAAGCTGTCAAGGCAGCCAGTCGGTAATCAACGTCCAGATGAAAGACGACTCGCAGATGCTGGCCGAAACCGTTGTCATCGGTTATGGCAGCGCCAAGAAGCGAGACCTTACGGGCTCCATCACCAACATTAAAGGCGACGAAATCGCCAACAAGCCGGTGGTCAACCCCGTATCCGCACTGCAAGGAAAGATTGCCGGCGTGCAGGTGATAAACTCCGGCAAGGCAGGCTCCGACCCGGAAATCCGTGTACGCGGAACAAACTCCATCAACGGCTACAAGCCACTCTATGTGGTGGACGGACTGTTCAACGACAACATCAACTTCCTGAATCCGCAGGACATCGAATCCATGGAGATACTGAAAGACCCGTCGTCGCTCGCCATCTTCGGTGTGCGCGGTGCCAACGGCGTGATTATCATCACCACCAAGAAGGCGAAAGAGGGACAGACACGCGTCAATATCAACGGCTCGTTCGGTTTCAAGTCCATCACCGACAAAATTGCACTGACGGATGCCGAAGGCTTCAAACTGCTGTACAACGAACAGTTGAGGAATGAAGGCAACCCGGAATACAACTTCTCGGACTGGACGGGAAACACCAACTGGCAGGATGAAATCTTCCAGACTGGGTTCATCACCAACAACAACATCAGCATCACGGGTGCCTCGGACAAGAACAGCTTCTATCTCGGTGCGGGCTATGCTTACGAGCAAGGCAACATCAAGCACGAGAAGTACAGCAAAATCACGCTGAACATCAGCAACGACTATAAAATGACGGACAACCTCAAGGTAGGTTTCCAATTCAACGGGGCACGCATGCTGCCCGCCGACACGAAGAGTGTGGCTACAGCCCTGCGCGCAGCTCCGGTGGCGCATGTATTCAACTCCGAGTACGGCCTCTACACCTCACTGCCCGGATTCCAGAAGGCACAGATGAACAACCCGATGGTGGACGTAGACCTGAAGGCGAATACCACGAAAGCCGAGAACTACCGTGGCTCGGGCAACGTGTACGGGCAATGGGATTTCCTGAAACACTTCCAGTTCAAGGCCATGTTCTCCCTGGACTATGCCTCGAACAGCACACGGACATACACCCCGGTTATCCAGGTATATGACGCAAGCGTCGAGGGAGACATAGCCACGCTGGGCAACGGCAAGACCGGAGTGTCCCAAGCCAAAGAAACGGAAATGAAGGTACAGAGCGACTATCTGCTGACCTACACCAACTCCTGGGGAGACCACAGCGTGACGGCCACAGCCGGTTTCACCACCTACTACAACAAGCTCGAGAATCTGAACGGCGCCCGTACCCAAGGGGTAGGCCTGGTCATTCCGGACAATCCCGACAAATGGTACGTAAGTATCGGCGACGCAGCCACCGCCACCAACGGCAGTACGCAGTGGGAGCGCTCCACCGTGTCCGTGCTGGCACGCGTGCTCTACAACTACAAGGGCAAGTACCTGTTCAACGGCTCCTACCGCCGCGACGGTTCTTCCGCCTTCTCCTACACCGGCAACCAGTGGCAGAACTTCTACTCCGTCGGCCTGGGCTGGCTGATGAGCGAGGAAGCATGGATGAAGGACATCACCTGGCTGGATATGCTGAAACTGAAAGGCTCATGGGGCACACTGGGCAACCAGAACCTGGACCGCGCCTATCCCGCCGAACCGTTGCTGACGAATGCCTACTCCGCCGTGTTCGGCACCCCGTCTGCCATCTATCCGGGCTACCAGCTTGCCTACCTGCCCAACCCCAAACTGCGCTGGGAGAAGGTGGAAGCCTGGGAAGCCGGTGCAGAAGCCAACTTCCTCCGCAACCGCCTGCACTTTGAAGGGGTGTACTACAAGAAGAAAACCAAAGACCTGCTGGCCGAAGTGCCGGGCATCTCGGGCACCGTACCGGGTATCGGAAACCTTGGCTCCATCGAGAATTCGGGCGTAGAGCTTGCCTTGAGCTGGCGCGACCGGATAGGCGACTGGAACTACAACATCGGAATGAACCTTGCCACCATCAAGAACAAGGTACTGAGCCTCGTGCAGGAAGGCTACTCCATCATAGCCGGAGACAAGCAGCAGAGCTACACAATGGCAGGATACCCCATCGGCTACTTCTACGGCTACAAGGTGGAAGGCGTCTACCAGACCCAGGAGGAGATTGAGCACTCTCCCAAGAACACACTGGCAACCGTCACCCCGGGCGACCTGAAATTCCGCGACGTGAACGGTGACGGTGAAATCACCACGGCAGACCGTACGATGATTGGTAATCCTACACCCGATGTCACCTACGGCTTCACGCTCGGCCTGGGCTACAAGAACTGGGAGCTTGCCGTTGACATGATGGGACAAGGCGGCAATCAGATTTACCGTACCTGGGACAACTACAACTGGAGCCAGTTCAACTTTATGGAGCAACGCATGGACCGCTGGCACGGTGAAGGGACCAGCAACACCCAGCCGCTGCTGAACACCAAGCATACCATCAACAATCTGAACTCCGAGTATTACATAGAGGACGGCTCGTTCTTCCGCATCCGTAACGTGTCGCTGGCATACAACTTCGACAAGGCGCTGATTTCGAAGATAGGCATGCAGGCGCTGAAGCTCTACGTGAACATACAGAACCTGAAGACGTGGAAGCACAACACCGGATATACCCCGGAACTGGGCGGAAGTGCCATCGCCTTCGGGGTGGACGACGGCAGTTATCCGATGCCGGCGATTTATACGTTCGGATTTAATCTGACGTTCTAAAAGCCTCTCCCCTAAAAAAGAGTAACTTCAAACCTCCCCCGACTCCTTCAAAGGGAACGGGGAATGAAAAATATAAATTTATGAAACTGATAAAATACATATTTACATTGCTGGTGGGTGCAACAGCCCTCTCACTGACATCCTGCAACGACTTCCTGGACCGCGATCCGCTGGGGCAGTTCACGGAAGATGACTCTCCCAACGCCCTTGTAGGCGGGAAGATATTCAACGTCTACTACCTGATGCGCTCGTACGACATCACTGCCGGTATTCCTGCTTTTATGGTGCACATGGTGCGCAGCGAGGACTCCGAGAAAGGCAGTGACGCCGGCGACGGCAGCAACGAGGCCGCCATGTGGGACGACTTCGAATACACTGCCTCCAACGGGCCGCTCAGCGCCTATTGGGGACAGAACTACAAAATCATCTACCAGTGCAACGAAATCCTGGACGACATTGAGAAGAGCGGACACAAGGACGACACCGAAGCCATCCGCAACCGCGGCGAAGCGCTCTTCTTCCGTGCCTGGTGCTACTTCAACCTGGTACGCGCCTTTGGCGAAGTGCCGCTGGTCACCATCAAGGTAGTGGAAGCCTCCGATGCCAACGTGCCCAAGACCACGGCGGAAAAGATATACGAACAGATTGACAAAGACCTGACCGAAGCCGAAGAATGCCTGCCCCTGCGGTGGGACAGCGACTATACGGGACGGCTGACCTGGGGCGCCGCACGCTCCCTGCACGCACGCACCTATATGATGCGGAACGATTGGGACAATATGTACACAGCCTCCACCGAAGTGATAAAGTCGGGCATCTACAACCTGAATACACCGGTCGACAAAGTCTTCACCGTAGAAGGGGAAAACTGCGGCGAGAGCATCTTCGAACTGCAATGCGAAGCCACCGATGCCATGAAAGAGGATGCCAGCATCGGCAGCCAGTTCTGCCAGGTGCAAGGGGTGCGCGGAGCCGGCGAGTGGGACCTGGGATGGGGCTGGCACATGGCCACCAAACTGATGGGAGAAGCCTTTGAGCCGGGCGACCCGCGCCGGAACGCCACATTGCTCTACTTCCGCCGCAGCACGGACGAGCCCATCACACCGGAGAATACCAACCAGCCTTATGGCGAGTCACCCGTATCCACCGCCATGGGTGCCTACTTCAACAAGAAGGCCTACACGGACCCGACACTGCGCCGCAAGTACAGCCGTATGGGTTTCTGGGTAAACATCCGCCTCATCCGCTATCCGGACGTGCTGCTGATGGCTGCCGAAGCCGCCAACGAGAAAGGGCTGACGGGCGAAGCCGCCGGGTATCTGGAACAAGTACGCGCCCATGCCCGCGGCACACTGGCAGACGTGCTTCCGAAGGTAGAATCTGCCAGCCAGTCTGTGCTGCGTGACGCCATTCGCCACGAACGCCGCGTAGAGCTGGCACTGGAACCCGACCGCTTCTACGACCTCGTGCGCTGGGGCATTGCCAAAGAAGTGCTGCAAGCTGCCGGAAAGAATTACCAGGACAAGAATGCGCTGCTGCCTCTGCCCCAGACAGAGATAGACAAATCGAACGGAGTACTGGTACAGAACCCCGACTATTGATACCCGGCCAAAGGAAACAGCCGACCCAATCAATGGCAAAAGGTCTGTTTTATAACTTGCTATCAATCAAAGCATTGCTACTGCAAAGAGCTGCAAACTTTTTGCAGTGGCACTGCAAAAGTGTTGCAGTAGCACTGCACAACAGTTGCAGTGTCGCTGCAAAGCAGTTGCAGTAGCGCTGCAAATCGTTTGCAGTATCACTGCAGAGAAATTGCAGCACCGTTGCAAAGAAGTCATAGCGCCACTGCAATAGAGTGACGGCAATCTAAAAACAATGAAGGGAACATACTTACAAACAATTAATTCAATATGAATATGAAGAAAATTTTCAAGAGAACAAGTCTGCTGCTCGCGACCGCTTTAATAGGTGTCACCGCCACCGTGCAGGCGCAGAAATCTCCGCAGGACATGGACCGCTTCATCGACGCACTGATGCGCCGGATGACTGTGGAAGAGAAAATCGGCCAGCTCAACCTGCCCGTGACCGGAGAGATCACTACCGGTCAGGCAAAGAGCAGCGACGTGGCCAAGAAGATTGAGCAGGGGCTCGTGGGAGGGCTTTTCAATCTGAAAGGAGTGGCCAAGATACGCGACGTACAGAAACTGGCCGTAGAGAATTCCCGCCTGGGCATCCCCCTACTGTTCGGCATGGATGTGATACATGGCTATGAGACCATCTTCCCCATCCCCCTCGGCCTCTCCTGCACGTGGGATATGGCAGCCATCGAGCAGTCTGCCCGCATAGCCGCTACAGAAGCCAGTGCCGACGGTATCTCATGGACATTCAGTCCGATGGTAGACATCAGCCGTGACCCACGCTGGGGACGTGTATCCGAAGGGTCGGGAGAAGACCCGTTCCTCGGAGGTGCCATCGCCCGCGCCATGGTGTTGGGGTATCAGGGAAAAGACCCGGACGACCAACTGAAACGGAACGACGAAATCATGGCATGCGTCAAGCACTTCGCACTGTACGGTGCCGGAGAAGCCGGACGCGACTACAACACGGTAGACATGAGCCGCAACCGCATGTTCAACGAATACATGTACCCCTATGAAGCAGCCGTCCGCGCCGGAGTGGGTAGTGCGATGGCCTCCTTCAACGAAGTGGACGGCGTGCCCGCCACCGCCAACCACTGGCTGATGACAGATGTACTGCGCAAACAATGGGGCTTCAACGGTTTTGTGGTGACCGACTTTACCGGTATCTCCGAAATGGTGGAACACGGAATCGGCAACCTGCAGACCGTTTCCACCCGTGCGCTCAACGCCGGTGTGGACATGGATATGGTGAGCGAAGGTTTCGTAGGCACGTTGAAAAAGTCGCTCACCGAAGGCAAAATAACCATGAAGACGCTGGATGCAGCCTGCCGCCGCATCCTTGAAGCGAAATACAAGTTAGGGCTGTTCGATGACCCTTACAAATACTGCGACCTCAGCCGTCCCGCACGCGACATCTTCACCCGCGAGCACCGCGCCGCTGCCCGCCGGATTGCCGCCGAAAGCTTTGTGCTGCTGAAAAACGAACCTTTTGAGGGACAAGGCAAGAAGTCTTCTCGTCCCGTCCTTCCCTTAGAGAAGCAAGGCACCGTCGCCGTCATCGGCCCCCTGGGCAATACCCGCAGCAACATGCCCGGTACCTGGAGTGTTGCCGCACGCCTGGACGACTATCCCTCTCTGTACGAAGGATTGAAGGAGATGACAGCCAGCCGGGTGAACATCACCTACGCCAAAGGTAGCAACCTCATCAGTGATGCAGCCTACGAGGAACGCGCCACCCTATTCGGCCGTTCGCTGAACCGGGACAACCGTACGGATAAGAAACTGTTGGACGAAGCTTTGAAGGTGGCCTCCGGTGCCGACGTGATTGTAGCCGCCCTGGGCGAGTCTTCCGAAATGAGCGAGCCGTACCGACCTCGGCATCCCCGACGTGCAACGCACCCTGCTGGAGGCCTTGCTGAAGACCGGCAAGCCCGTTGTACTAACCCTCTTCACCGGCCGGCCGCTGACGCTCACCTGGGAGCAGGAACATGTGCCCGCCATCTTGAACGTATGGTTCGGTGGCAGCGAAGCGGCCTATGCCATTGGCGACGTGCTGTTCGGCGACGTGAACCCAAGCGGTAAGCTGACCATGACTTTCCCGAAAAACGTGGGGCAGATACCCTTGTTCTACAACCATAAGAATACCGGACGACCGCTGGCAGAAGGCAAATGGTTCGAGAAGTTTCGCAGCAACTATCTGGATGTGGACAATGAGCCGCTGTATCCCTTCGGCTACGGTCTCTCGTACACCACTTTCCGGTACAGCGACATCGCCCTCAGTACCCCGGTCATGGGACAAAATGGCTCCACCACTGCCGTAGTCACCGTGACCAATACCGGCAAGCGTGACGGCGCAGAAGTCGTGCAGCTCTATATCCGCGACCTCGTAGGCAGCATTACCCGCCCCGTACGCGAGCTGAAAGGCTTTGAAAAGGTGTTCCTGAAAGCGGGCGAAAGCAAGACCGTATCCTTCAAGATTACCCCTGAGCTGCTCCGCTTCTACGACTACGACCTCAACCACGTGGCCGAGCCGGGAGATTTCGATGTGATGATAGGTGGCAGCAGCCAGGCAGAAAAGACAGCCCGACTGACACTGAAATAAAATAAAATATTTAATATTGCACTCTAAAAACAAGAAAACATGAGATATACTACTTTACTCCTTTGTTTTTGCAGCATTCTGCTCCTTGGCAGCTGCAAGAGCCAGCCCTCCGCACAGAACGGACAGCCGCTGGAAGTGATGACGTTCAATGTCCGCCTGGATATTCCTTCGGACAGTGTAAACAACTGGAATTACCGCAAGGGTGACGCCTGCCGTATGATAGCCTACTACAGCCCCGACTTGCTGGGCATGCAGGAAGTGCTTCACAACCAAATGGAAGACCTAAAACGCGGGCTGCCGCAATACACAGCACTCGGTGTGGGGCGCGACGACGGCAAGGAAGCAGGCGAATACTGCCCGATATTCTTCCGGACCGACCGGTTTACACTGGTGGAATACGGCAATTTCTCCCTCAGCGAGCAACCCGAAACTATCGGCATCAAGGGCTGGGACGCTTCCTACAACCGTGTCACCACCTGGGCGATACTGCAGGAAAAGAACAACGGACAAAAGTTTGTATATTTCAACACCCATCTGGACAACGACGGAAAGACAGCCCGCAAAGAGGGCGTGCAACTCATTCTCGACAAAATCAAGGAGATAGCACCGGACATGCCCGCCATCATCACCGGTGACTTTAACTGTACGCCCGGTGAAGAACCTCTGCAAACGCTGGAAAAGGGAGGAATGGAAAATGCCGCAAAGACAGCTGCCGTCACCTACGGTCCGTCCTGGTCTTTCCATGACTTCGGCCGTCTGCCGGTGGAGGAACGCGTACTGCTGGACTATGTCTTCGTGACCAAAGGCGCAAAGATAGACCGCTACCGCGTTATCCAAGACAAACCGGAGAACAGCTACCTTTCCGACCACTGTCCTATACTTGTTGAATTGACCGTGCAATGAATATAGATAAGTAAATGATAAAAAAACAAGTAAGCATTGGTACAATGAAAATACAATACAGTTTATTATTGTTCCTGCTGTTGCTCGGTTTCACGCAATGCAAAAGCCCCGCCGCCAAAGAAGACCGGCTGAGCGACGATGCCCTGATGGACACCGTACAGCGCCGTACCTTCAACTACTTCTGGGAAGGTGCCGAGCCCAACAGCGGACTGGCACGCGAACGCATCCACATGGACGGTGTCTATCCGGAGAACGACCAGAACGTAATCACGTCCGGTGGAAGCGGCTTCGGCATCATGGCTATACTTGCCGGTATAGACCGCGGCTATGTCACCCGCCAGGAAGGGCTGGAACGAATGGAGAAAATCGTCTCCTTCCTCGAAACCGCTGACCGTTTCCACGGTGCCTACCCACACTGGTGGTATGGCGATACGGGCAAGGTGAAACCCTTCGGGCAGAAAGACAATGGCGGCGACCTGGTAGAAACAGCCTTCATCATGCAGGCGCTGCTCTCCGTCCACCAGTACTACATCGACGGTTCGCCCGCCGAGCAAGCCCTCGCCGCCCGCATCGACAAGCTGTGGCGCGAAGTGGACTGGAACTTCTACCGCCAGAACGGCCAGAACGTGCTCTATTGGCACTGGAGTTCGGAATACGGTTGGGAAATGAACTTTCCCGTACACGGTTACAACGAATGCCTCATCATGTATATCCTTGCCGCCGCCTCGCCTACCCACGGCGTGCCTGCAGCAGTCTATCACGAGGGCTGGGCGCAGAACGGGGCCATTGTAGACCCTCATAAAGTGGAGAATATCGAGTTGCATCTGCGCTATCAAGGCACAGAAGCCGGACCGCTCTTCTGGGCACAATACTCGTTTCTCGGCCTCGACCCCATCGGGCTGAAGGATGAATACTGCGCCAACTACTTCGACGAGATGCGTAACCTGACGCTTGTGAACCGTGCCTACTGTGTCCGCAACCCCAAGCACTACAAAGGTTTCGGGCCCGACTGCTGGGGACTGACAGCCAGCTACTCCGTCAACGGATATGCCGCCCACGCTCCCAACGAACGCGACGACCAGGGAGTCATCTCTCCAACTGCCGCCTTGTCATCCATCGTCTATACCCCGGAACAGTCGTTGCAAGTGATGCGCCACCTCTACGAGATGGGAGATAAGGTCTTCGGCCCCTATGGCTTCTACGATGCTTTCAGCGAAACGGACAACTGGTATCCGCAGCGCTACCTCGCCATTGACCAGGGCCCGATAGCCGTCATGCTCGAGAATTATCGGTCGGGACTGCTGTGGAAGCTCTTCATGAGTCATCCGGATGTGCAGAAAGGGTTGAAGGAGTTGGGGTTCTCAACAGTCAGCAAGTAACTTACTATCATAAAAAATCCCCTTCTGAAACTTGTATTCTCTGATGAATAGCGAGGTACAAGTTTCAGAAGGGGATGTATTTACAACCTATTCACCGCCGCCACCGGAACCACTGCCACCGCTCTTCACATCATCATTGCTGATAGTGCGCGCAGCCTTTTTCACGCTTGCCTTCAACTCACCGATACGGTAGCTGACGCTTATGCCAAAGCGTTGGCGGCTGTACTTATAATTGCTTTCCCGTATAAAACCGCTGCCTTCGGTGGTGGAGCTTTGGTCCATATACTTCTTGAAGAAGTTGCTGGCAAAGGCAGACAAGGTGAGGCGCTTGTCCAAGAAGGACTTGTTGACGCTCAAGCCATAATCAAAGAAGCTGCTGCCCTTACCTTGCAGCATAATCCACGGCGTCTGTCCGAAGACATTCAGACTGATGCGCCAGTCATGGGGCAGCGTCTGCTGTGCACCGCCGTAGGCAAAGAGGCTCCAGCCATCGTTACGCATGCCTTCACTGCCCTCCAGATAAGAGTAATTGCCGCTCATGTTCATGTAGATACGTGTACGTGGAGTGGCATTCCAGTTGACGTAACCGTTCACACTGGCATAACGGGTCTTGCCGATGTTGGCATAGGTAGAATAAAGCACATCCTTGCCCGTGGGGTTCTTCAATCCCTCAATCTCCGTATCGGGCATGAGCCTTGTCACATTCTCAATACTGTTGTTGGTAAACGAGTAGCGGGCCGAGATATTGATATTGAACTTCTGTGTGAAGTTACTGTAACTCAAGTTGAAAGCATGGCTCTTCTCACTGTCCAGCTTCGGATTACCCTGGCTGATATAGGAGGGGTCCGTATCATTCAGATAAGGATTCAGAGACCAGATTCCCGGACGATAGATACGCATGTTGTACCCCAAACGCAGATTGGACATATCCGTCAGCTTGTAGCCGATAGAAGCGGAAGGCACTACGTCGTCGAAGTTCTTTGTGAAATCCTCGCCGCGGCCCACCAGATACTTCACATCTTGGATGGTATGCTCGTAGCGTAATCCCAAACGGCCCGAAAGTCTCTTCACCTTCAGTCCATATCCCAGATAGGCGGCGATAATATCGTTCAAATGCTTGTAGTGTGAGCTCTGGTCCTTGTTGTATTCATACTTTCCGGTATCGTCCGCATCAAAACGGTCGTCTTCGGAGGAGTTGTTGCGCAGAATGTACTTGGCACCTGCCTCCAATGTATGCAGCTTGCCGATAGGCGTGGTATAGTCGGCCTGGAACGTATGCTCCGTGGTATTCTGCTCACCGTCGTTATGCTGGTTCTTCAAACGGTTCAGATAGTCTGCCCAATCGGGGTTATAGCCATTGTCTATTTCATATTCCGTATAGGAATCCGACGTTTGCGGACGGGTGTTTATCTTGTAGGAGAACGTCAGCATGCGGTCCTTGACCTTGAACAGACGCTGGTAGTCGATACCTCCGTCGATGGAATACCAGGAAGACTTGCTGCGGTTGAAGGCAGAGTAGCTGTAAATGGGAGCAGCGTTTATGTTCTCTGGAAAGGTGGCGATGTAGTCCGTAGAGCCGTTACTCTTATTCCCACCGCCCCAAAGTCCGAAAGACATGGTAACCAAGCGTAATGTATCTATTTCGTAGCTGGCCTCCATGCTGCCCGACTGGAAAGAACCGTGTCCCTTGTTGCTGCCGTCATAGTCCAGATTGGAAGAATTCTCCGTAACAGCTTCCGGTGTCACATGCTGGCTACCACTGCTGTAGTTGCGGGGCTGGTCGTTGTAATTGTAATTGTAGCGGGCGCTGACGGTCAGCTTTCCGCTCTTTATGGTACCGAATGCCCCGCCGCCTGCACCGCGGTTGCTGACGTTGGCACTGAACGTAGCCGTATAGCCTTCGAGTCCGCTGCCCACGGTGACGATGTTCAGAATACCGCCCACACCCTCGGCGTCATACTTGGGGCCGGGATTGGTTATCACTTCAATATGCTTGATACTGTTTGCAGGCATACTTTTCAGCACTTCCGTCGGGTTGTTGCTCATCATGTTGTTGGGCTTTCCGTTGACATATACCTTAAAGCTGCTACTCCCGTTCACCTGAATATTGTCCTCGCCATCCACCGTTACCAACGGTACCTTGCGAAGCATTTCCAGCACGGAGTTCGACTGGGCGTCAGGGTCATCCTGCACATTGTACTCTATCTTGTCGATATCTGCCTTCACCAGAGGCTTCTGTGCCACTATTTCCACCTGCCCCAGCTCATTGGAGGCATCTACGATATACAGCGTGCCGAAGTCCACCAGCTTCTCCCCTGCCTTCACAGAAAAGTCCTTCACGATGGGAGTACGTCCCACGGAAGTGATGGTCATCACGAAGTTGCCCGTACCGGGTACTTTCTCCTGGAACTGGCCTTTCATGTCCGTTACCAGCATTTTCAGCGCCTTTGCAGGGGCCTCTTTCTTCACGATTTTAATGGTAGCATAAGGTTCACCCTCCTGGGTGAGTGAGTCGAGCAAAATTCCTTTAACCTGGAAAGAAGTGTTTGCCGTGTTTTGCGCTGCAAGCAGTCCCGAAATCATCAGCATCCATAGCAGCACAGTCCATTTTGTTCTCATTGCGTTTTTATATTTAGTGACTATTCATGTTTATTGTCTTGGTATTAGACGTTTCCCGTTCGAGTTTTGTCACAATGAATTCGGCAAAAATAGCCCCTTTTTCATGCATTTACGAGACTTTCGGAGTTAAAAAAGCAAAAAGAAAGCAATTTAGAGAAAATAGAAGAAAAGTAACAGACAGATATTTGCGGCAATAACAGAGCCGAATCCCCCCAATATCCACGGCCGCAAAGGGCTTTTTCCACCGGCAAAGAATAACGCGTAGCACATGTTTACCGCTATATTGCTGACAATAGCCTGCATGCTGCAAGCCGAACGGGAAGCCGCGGGGCAAAAAGCCGTAATCACCAGCACCGCCACACTGCCCGTTCCTTGAAGCAGGTTCAGGATGAAAGGAGTAATGTCACTGAACCCCGAAATGAAAGAGAGCAAGTTCAGTCCACCCGTGCCGGCATACACCAGCGTATAGTGGGTCAAGATAGTGAACACCACAAACAGCATGGCAAAAATCAGCGCTACCTTGAACTCCAACGGATTACTGCTGTCCTCGTCCTCCGTGGTCTGCGTGCCGTCGTCCACCCGTTTCCGCTTGGAATGCAGATACCATGCCACGGCAGCCGTTACCACCGACATTATCAGCAGGGAGGGGTAAAAGCATTTCCTAC
>OGQL01001891.1_pt1 | contig 14455 bp, 9 predicted proteins | sample 1553211 | NCBI WGS metagenome assembly OGQL01 (sample SAMEA2579942, study PRJEB22360) | human gut metagenome
TAAAATAATCCCTATCTGTGACTTGGGAGCAAGGTTTGAACGTTCGCGCGTCTAAGCGAACATTCAAACCGCAGCGACGAAAGTCACAGATAGGGATTATTTTATTCTCAGGGGTCGTCTGTCCTGTATCTTAATTAAAGATTTTCAGAATCCATCATCATTGCTGCATCCTCTGACTTCTGATCACGCATTTCTTCTTCCATAGAAGCTGCATCGTAGTCAAATTCGTCTGCTTCTTCGATCTTGTTGACAACTTTTCCTGTATCAAGATGAAGGTTACGATACTTCTTTAATCCTGTTCCGGCTGGAATCAGTTTTCCTAAAAGTACGTTTTCCTTAAGACCAATTAATGGGTCAATCTTTCCTTTGATTGCTGCATCTGTAAGAACCTTTGTTGTTTCCTGGAAGGAAGCAGCAGATAAGAAAGAGCTTGTTGCAAGAGAAGCCTTTGTAATACCGAGAAGTGTCTGCTCTGCTGTTGCAGGCTCTTTTCCTTCTGCAAGAAGTCTTTCATTCTCATCCTCTAATTCAAGGATATCAATGAGTGCTCCTGGTAAGTACTGGCTATCTCCAGCTTCTTCAATACGAACTTTCTTAAGCATCTGGCGAACGATAATCTCGATATGTTTATCGTTGATATCTACACCCTGCAGACGGTATACACGCTGTACTTCACGGATCATGTAATCCTGAACTGCTCCTGCACCTTTGATTCTTAAGATGTCATGAGGATTTACAGAACCTTCTGTCAGTTCATCACCGGCCTCTAAGTAAGTACCGTCAAGAACTTTGATACGGGAACCGTAAGGAATTACATAATTTCTTGTTTCTCCGCTATCCTCATTTACTACAGTGATTTCACGTTTTTCTTTTGTTTCTTTTACATCCGCACGACCAGCAATTTCAGTGATGATGGCAAGACCCTTAGGTTTACGTGCCTCGAAAAGCTCCTCGACACGAGGAAGACCCTGTGTGATATCATCACCGGCTACACCACCGGCATGGAATGTACGCATAGTAAGCTGTGTACCAGGCTCACCAATGGACTGAGCAGCAATAATTCCGACTGCCTCACCAACCTGTACTGCCTGACCAGTTGCAAGGTTGGCACCGTAACATTTAGAACATGCACCGTTATGGGACTTACATGTTAACATTGTTCTGATCTTAACCTGCTGATATCCTGCGTTTACAATTGCTTTCGCACGCTTTGGAGTAATCATGCAGTTCGCTTCAACAATGAGATTACCTTCTTTATCTTTGTAATCTTCTGCTGCATAACGTCCGCTGATACGATCCTCTAATGATTCGATTGTTTCTTTTCCATCCATGATAGCTTCTACATACATGCTTGGAATCTTGTTTGTTCCTTCGCAGCAATCCTGTTCACGAATAATCAGTTCCTGAGATACATCTACAAGACGTCTTGTCAGGTAACCGGAATCGGCTGTACGAAGGGCTGTATCGGAAAGTCCCTTTCTGGCACCATGTGCAGAAATGAAGTACTCCAGTACGTCAAGACCTTCACGGAAGTTGGACTTGATAGGAAGTTCGATAGTACGTCCGGATGTATCAGCCATCAGTCCACGCATACCGGCAAGCTGTTTAATCTGCTGGTTAGAACCACGGGCACCGGAGTCAGCCATCATGAAGATGTTGTTGTACTTATCAAGACCACTGATCAGTTTATCTGTAAGTTCGTTATCGGCAGCGAACCATGTCTGTACTACTGCTTTATAACGTTCTTCTTCTGTCATGAAACCACGGCGGTACTGTTTTGTAATGTACTCAACCTGTTTCTGAGCTGCTGCAAGGATTTCTGGTTTTTCTTTTGGTACGGTCATATCGGAAATAGATACACTTAACGCACCAATTGTAGAATACTTATATCCAAGAGCTTTGATATTATCAAGAACCTCGGCAGTCTTAGTTGTACCATGTACGCTGATACAACGGTCAAGGATCTGTTTTAACTGTTTCTTACCACACTGAAAATCAACTTCTAACTTTAAGAAGTTATCTGGATCAGAACGGTCAACAAAACCTAAATCCTGAAGGATGATTTCGTTGAAAAGAAGACGTCCCATTGTACAATCTATAATACGGCTTCCCATTGTTCCGTCTGGTCTCATACCTCTTCTCTTTACTTTGATTCTGGAATGAAGTGTGATTACCTTGTTCTCGTAAGCAAGATATGCTTCATTTTCAGACTTAAAGCATTTACCTTCACCCTTAGCTCCTTCTTTTTCCATAGTCAGATAGTAAATACCAAGGACCATATCCTGAGAAGGAACGGCTACTGGAGCACCATCAGATGGTTTCAGTAAGTTGTTTGGAGAAAGTAAGAGGAAACGGCACTCAGCCTGTGCTTCCTGGGAAAGTGGCAGATGGACAGCCATCTGGTCACCATCAAAGTCGGCATTAAACGCTGTACATACTAATGGATGTAACTTAATCGCTTTACCTTCTACTAATGTTGGCTCGAATGCCTGAATACCAAGACGATGCAAGGTAGGAGCACGGTTTAACATAACCGGATGTTCTTTGATAACATCTTCGAGTACATCCCAAACTTCTGGCTGTAACTTTTCTACCATCTTCTTGGCAGACTTAATATTATGAGCAAGACCGTTTGCTACAAGTTCTTTCATAACAAATGGTTTGAAAAGCTCGATAGCCATCTCTTTTGGAAGACCACACTGATAAATCTTTAATTCTGGTCCTACTACGATTACTGAACGTCCTGAATAGTCAACACGCTTACCAAGAAGGTTCTGACGGAAACGTCCCTGTTTACCCTTTAACATATCGGAAAGGGATTTTAATGCTCTGTTTCCAGGACCAGTTACTGGACGTCCACGACGGCCATTATCGATTAACGCATCAACAGCTTCCTGAAGCATACGCTTTTCGTTACGGATAATAATGTCTGGCGCACCAAGCTCTAACAGTCTCTTAAGACGGTTATTACGGTTGATGATTCTTCTATATAAATCATTTAAATCGGAGGTTGCAAAACGTCCACCATCTAACTGAACCATTGGACGGATATCCGGAGGGATAACCGGAACAGCGTCAAGAACCATCCATTCTGGACGGTTTCCTGACAGACGGAAAGCTTCTACAACTTCTAATCGTTTAATATTTCTTGCTTTCTTCTGACCGCTGGCATTCTTAAGACTCTTCTTAAGTTCTTCTGCTTCAGCCTCTAAGTCGATCTCTGCAAGAAGTTCTTTGATTGCCTCAGCACCCATTCCTACACGGAAGTTTCCAAGACCTTCATCAGAATTCCTATATTCTTCTGTTACACGACGGTACTCAGCATCAGAGATAACGTCCTTCTTGCTTAAGTTTGTTGTTCCTGGGTCAAGAACTACAAAGGAAGCAAAGTATAATACTTTTTCCAGTGCTTTTGGAGACATATCAAGGATTAATCCCATACGGCTAGGGATTCCCTTGAAGTACCAGATATGGGATACTGGAGCTGCGAGTTCGATGTGTCCCATTCTTTCTCTTCTTACACTTGCCTTTGTAACTTCAACACCACATTTATCACAGACAACGCCTTTATAGCGAATCTTTTTATATTTACCACAGTGACATTCCCAGTCCTTGCTTGGTCCGAAAATTCTTTCACAGAACAGACCATCTTTTTCCGGCTTTAAAGTACGGTAGTTAATGGTTTCCGGCTTTTTTACCTCACCATGAGACCACTGACGAATCAGTTCCGGAGACGCAAGTCCGATTTTAATGGCGTCAAAATTAACCGGCTGTTCAACTGTTTGGTTATTCATATCAGACATAGGTTACTCCTTCCAAACTATCTTACAAATCAGAATCGCCAAAAGGCATTTCTGTAAACTCTGGCTGTGCATCAGCCTGTCCAGCTTCTTCTTCCAGAGTACTTTCTTTGTAGCCATACTCTCCAAGATTGCTCTCGTCCTTATAATTGTTATCATCCGGACTGCTCTCAATCACTGAAGTAAGGGATTCATTAATTGTTTCGCTGCCTTCCTGAAGCTCAATTTCTGTCATATCTTCTTTTAAGACACGAACATCAAGAGCGAGGGACTGGAATTCCTTAAGAAGTACCTTGAAGGATTCCGGAATACCTGGTTCAGGAATATTCTCTCCTTTGATGATTGCTTCGTATGTCTTCACACGACCAACTACATCATCAGACTTCACAGTTAAGATTTCCTGAAGAGTATAGGAAGCACCATAAGCCTCAAGAGCCCAAACCTCCATCTCTCCGAAACGCTGTCCACCGAACTGAGCTTTACCACCCAGAGGCTGCTGTGTTACTAATGAGTAAGGACCTGTAGAACGTGCATGAATCTTATCATCTACTAAGTGATGCAGCTTCAGATAATGCATGAATCCGATGGAAACTGGTGAATCGAATTCCTGTCCTGTACGTCCATCACGAAGCTGAACCTTACCTGTACGGTCGATTGGAACACCCTTCCATTCTTCTCTGTGGTCACGGTTATCCCAAAGATACTTCATAATATCATCGTTAACCTTGTCACCCCAGCGTTCTTCGAATTCTTCCCATGTCTTGTTCGCATAGTCATTCGCCATCTCAAGAGTATCCATGATATCGTTCTCATCTGCACCGTTAAATACTGGTGTTGCTACATTAAATCCAAGCACCTTAGATGCGAGACTTAAATGAAGCTCTAAGACCTGTCCGATATTCATTCGGGAAGGTACACCTAATGGGTTCAGTACGATATCGAGTGGACGGCCATTAGGAAGGAATGGCATATCCTCTACTGGAAGTACACGGGAAACTACACCCTTGTTACCATGACGGCCAGCCATCTTATCACCAACAGAAATCTTACGTTTCTGTGCAATGTAAACACGAACAGACTTGTTAACTGTTGGAGGCAGCTCGTCACCATTCTCCCTTGTAAATACCTTTGTATCCATAACAACACCGTAAGCGCCGTGTGGAACACGAAGGGAAGTATCACGAACTTCTCTTGCCTTTTCACCGAAAATAGCACGAAGAAGTCTTTCTTCAGCAGTAAGTTCTGTCTCTCCCTTAGGAGTCACCTTACCTACCAGAATATCTCCGGCATGAACTTCTGCACCGATACGGATGATACCATTCTCATCCAGATCTTTTAATACATCTTCACTAAGACCAGCAAGATCTCTTGTAATCTCTTCCTGTCCAAGCTTTGTATCTCTTGCCTCTGCTTCATATTCTTCAATATGAACAGATGTATATACGTCATTCTGTACAAGACGCTCACTTAAAAGTACGGCATCCTCGTAGTTATAACCTTCCCAGGTCATAAATCCGATTAATGGGTTCTTACCAAGAGCCATCTCGCCGCCGCATGTGGAAGCACCATCTGCAAGAATATCTCCTGCTTCAACATGGTCACCCTTATTTACGATAGGTCTCTGGTTCATACAGTTACCCTGGTTGCTTCGGGAGAACTTAATTACGTGGTAAGTATCACGGATTCCGTCTTCTCGTTTTACGATAATCTCTTTACTTGTTGAGTACTCAACTGTACCTGCATGATGTGCAATAATACATACACCTGAGTCGCGGGCAGCCTTAGCTTCCATACCAGTACCAACAACTGGAACTTCTGTCTTTAACAGTGGTACAGCCTGACGCTGCATGTTGGATCCCATCAGAGCACGGTTCGCATCATCGTTCTCAAGGAAAGGAATCATGGATGTAGCTACGGAGAATACCATCTTAGGAGATACGTCCATTAAGTCAATTCTTGACTTTCTAAATTCGGATGTTTCCTCTCTGTAACGACCGGAAACATTAGTGTGAATGAAGTGACCTTCTTCATCTAATGGTTCGTTCGCCTGCGCTACTGTGTAGTTATCTTCTTCATCAGCAGTAAGGTATACAACATCATCTGTTACAACTGGGTTCTGGGGGTCACTCTTATCTACCTTACGGTATGGAGCCTCAACAAAACCATATTCATTAATTCTTGCGTAAGTTGCAAGAGAGTTAATCAGACCGATGTTAGGACCCTCGGGAGTCTCTACAGGACACATTCTTCCGTAGTGGGAATAGTGTACATCTCGAACCTCGAATCCGGCACGATCTCTGGAAAGACCTCCAGGACCTAATGCGGAAAGACGTCTCTTATGAGTAAGCTCAGATAACGGATTATGCTGATCCATGAACTGAGATAACTGAGAACTTCCAAAGAATTCCTTAACAGCAGCAGTAACTGGTTTAATGTTAATTAATGTCTGTGGAGAAATGGACTCAATGTCCTGTGTTGTCATACGTTCTCTGACAACTCTCTCCAGACGGGATAAACCAATTCTGTACTGGTTCTGTAATAACTCACCAACGGCACGGATACGACGATTACCTAAGTGGTCGATATCATCATCGTTACCAACACCATACTCAAGATGGATATTGTAGTTAATAGAAGCTAAAATATCTTCTCTTGTAATGTGCTTTGGAATCAGCTCAGTGATATTCTTGCGAATCTGTGCTTTAATTTCATCTATATCATCATATTCTTCTAAGATTTTTTCAAGGGCTGGATAGTATACTAATTCAGTAACGCCAACTTCCTCTGGGTCAACATCAACAAAGCTTGTGATATCTACCATCATACTGGAAAGGACTTTTACTTCTTTCTCTTCTGTCTCAACGTAAACATAAGGAACTGCTGCGTTCTGAATAGCGTCAGCCTGTTCTTTTGTAAGTCTTACACCTGCTTCAAAAAGGATTTCTCCTGTGGAAGGATCAAGTACATCCTGTGCCAGTCTGTGTCCTGCAATACGATTGCGGAACATTAACTTCTTATTAAATTTATAACGTCCTACTTTTGCAAGGTCATAACGTCTTGCATCGAAGAACATACTGTTAATCAGGCTCTCTGCACTGTCAACTGATAAAGGTTCACCTGGGCGGATCTTCTCGTATAACTTCTTAAGACCTTCCTGGTAGTTTGTTGCTGTATCCTTTTCGAGAGTTTTTAAAATCTTAGGCTCTTCTCCGAATAATTCCTTAATTTCAGCATTGGTTCCAATGCCAAGAGCTCTGATAAGTACAGTAACAGGAACCTTTCTTGTACGGTCAACACGAACATAGAATACATCGTTGGAGTCTGTCTCGTATTCCAGCCATGCACCACGGTTAGGAATTACTGTACAAGAATATAACTTCTTACCAATCTTGTCGTGGCTGATCGCATAGTAAATACCTGGAGAACGAACTAACTGACTGACGATAACACGTTCCGCACCATTAATTACGAAAGTACCTGTTTCCGTCATCAATGGCAGGTCGCCCATAAAAATGTCGTGTTGTTTAAAATCATCTGTTTCCTTATTATGGAGACGAACTTTCACTTTTAAAGGAGCTGCATATGTTGCATCACGTTCTTTACACTCCTCGATTGAATACTTTCTATCCTCTCTGCAAAGCTGAAAGTCCACAAACTCCAGGCTGAGCTGTCCACTGTAATCCGTGATAGGCGAAATGTCCTCAAAAACCTCTTTTAATCCATCTGTAAGGAACCATTTGTAGGAATCTTTCTGGACTTCTATAAGATTCGGCATATCGAGAACATCTTTTTGTCTGGCATAGCTCATTCTGATGTTTTTGCTTCCCGGAATTCGCGTTGGACGCAGTCTATTCTTTTCCATCGATGTTTTCACCCCTTGAATAATCATAATGTTAAATCTTCTGGTTACTTTCCAATAGGCATACAGACCCATTGTGAATCAGTTTATTATCATAGCACATCTGTCAAGCCATGTCAACTAATTTTTTTCTCTTATTCTTGATTTTTTCCAGTTTTTTCACTTGTTAAACATGGGAGTAAAATTTCTTCCATATAATATGTATAAAATAGCGGCGAAAAAAGGGAGAAATTCGGCAACTTTTTTAATTTGACAAAATGGATAAGTGATTACTATCTGATTCATTAGGGGGAAACAAACGAAAAAAGAAATACTGCCATATCCCATCTGCTCTGTAGTCGCATCTGGGATATGGTAGTATTTCTTTTTATTTTCGTCTGTTTTCTCTCAAAGAATCAAATAGTTATTTAACAAATTCCTTTACAGAAGCATATACGCCCTTACCGTCTAAGCCATATTTTTCAATAAGCTTAACTGCTGGGCCAGATTCTCCGTAAACATCGTTCACACCAATTCTCTTAACTGGTACTGGATATTTCTCGGAAAGTACTTCACATACTGCTCCGCCAAGTCCACCGATTACGGAATGTTCTTCTACTGTAACAACCTTACCTGTCTCTTTCGCTGCTTCTACAAGAAGATCTGAATCGATAGGTTTGATTGTGTGGATATTGATTACTTTAGCTTCGATCCCATCTTCAGCGAGCATATCTGCTGCTTCTAATGCGGAGCTTACGCAAAGACCAGTTGCTACGATTGTAACATCTTTTCCTTCTCTTAATACAACACCTTTGCCGATTTCAAATTTATAATCATCATTATCGTTAATTACAGGTACTGCAAGACGTCCAAATCTTAAGTATACAGGTCCGTCTAATTCATAAGCGGCACGTACTGCTGCTTTTGCTTCTACATCATCAGAAGGGTTAATGATTGTCATACCTGGGATAGTACGCATTAATGCGATATCTTCGTTACACTGATGTGTTGCTCCGTCTTCACCAACGGAAATACCTGCATGAGTAGCACCGATTTTTACATTAAGATGTGGATATCCAACAGAGTTACGAATCTGCTCAAATGCACGTCCTGCTGCGAACATTGCAAATGTACTTGCGAAAGGAACCATTCCTGTTGTTGCGATTCCGGCTGCGATTCCAATCATATCGCATTCAGCGATACCACAGTCGATGTGACGTTCTGGGAAAACTTTTTTAAACATTCCAGTCTTAGTAGCTGCTGCAAGGTCAGCATCTAAAACTACAAGATTCTCATGTTCTTTTCCTAATTCAATTAACGCATTTCCATAGCTTTCTCTGGTAGCGATTTTCTTTACTTCTGACATAATGCTTCCTCCACTTTCTTTAAGTCTTCCATAGCTACAGCATACTGTTCATCATTAGGTGCAGTACCATGCCAGGATGCCTGATTCTCCATGAAGGAAACACCTTTACCTTTTACAGTCTTCATAACGATTGCTACTGGCATTCCTTTTACTTCTCTTGCTTCTTTAAATGCTGCATCTAACTGGTCGAAATCGTTACCATCTGCTACATTAATTACATGGAAGTTAAATGCTTCAAACTTCTTGTCGATTGGGTATGGAGAACATACATCTTCAATCTTACCATCAATCTGTAATCCGTTGTTATCTACGATTACTACTAAGTTGTCAAGCTTTCTTGCTCCTGCGAACATTGCAGCTTCCCAAACCTGTCCTTCCTGAATCTCACCATCTCCAAGAAGTGTGTAAACACGATAGGATTTATTTCTTAACTTAGCAGAAAGAGCCATACCTACTGCAGCGGAGATTCCCTGTCCAAGAGAACCTGATGACATATCAAGTCCTGGAGTGTGCTGCATACATGGATGTCCCTGAAGGTGGGAACCGATATGTCTTAATGTAACTAAGTCTTCTACTGGGAAATATCCCTTGTGAGCTAATGTTGCATATAATCCAGGTGCTGTGTGACCTTTGGATAATACGAAACGGTCTCTGTCCGGATCCTGAGGATTCTTAGGATCTACATTCATTTCCTCAAAATATAAATATGTAAAAAGATCTGCTGCGGATAAAGAACCGCCTGGATGTCCAGCTTTTGCTGCATGAACGCCTGTGACAATTCCTTTTCTCACTTCATTTGCCATCTTCTGAAGTTCTAATTTGTTCATGGTTTCCTCCTTATTGCCCAATATAATCCCAGAATCTGTTGTACTTCACTTTGCAATGAAGATTCTGAAATCACATCTATATCCTATTCACCAAATACTGCGATATAATCTTTTTTAAACTTCTCAATTCCAGCATCAGTTAAAGGATGTTTGGTCATCTGTTCAATTACTTTATATGGAACTGTTGCAATATCAGCTCCTGCCAAAGCACAGTCTGTTACATGAATTGGATTACGGACACTCGCTGCGATAATCTCTGTATCCAGACCTGCGACAGCAAAAATCTCTGCGATATCACGAATAAGATCAACACCTCTTACACTGATATCATCTAGTCTGCCTAAGAAAGGAGATACATATGTTGCTCCCGCTCTTGCGGCAAGTAATGCCTGATTTGCAGTAAAGATTAATGTAAGATTGGTCTTAATTCCTTCCTGGGAAAGAACTTTACAAGCCTTTAATCCTTCTACGGTCATAGGAATCTTTACAACCATGTTTGGATGGATTGCTGCGATTTCACGGCCTTCCTTAATCATTCCTTCTGCGTCTGTTGTTGTCGCTTTTACTTCACCACTGATCGGGCCATCTACGATAGAAGCGATTTCTTTGATGACTTCATTAAAATCTCTTCCCTCCTTGGCAATCAGAGATGGATTTGTTGTAACCCCGCAAATAACCCCCATGTCATTCGCTTTCTTGATATCCTCTACATTCGCAGTATCAATAAAAAACTTCATTATCTTCTCCTCCGTTTTTCACTCTAAGAATAAAGTAGGTTAACACACTGCTATTATACAAAGACTTCTGCAATCTGTCAATTGGTTTTGTGGGAGAATTCCCTTGCTTGTGGGATTTATTTCGTTTTTGGTTGGAGGAGACAAAAACCAGGAGCTGGATAGTTCAAATATATGACTTTCGTCGCGGCGCTTTGAATGCTCGCTCCCAAATCTCCCTCCTTGATTTGGTTTTCCAGTGATTTTAACTGCTTCTTACAAAAGTAGGTTAGGAACGTACTTATCGGAACCATCCACAGTCAGAAAATAAAAAAGACTTATCATCATATTTGTGGCCTCGGAGCAAGGTTTGGATACGAGCGCATAAGCGAGCATTCAAACCGCCGCGACTAAAGTCACAAATACGATGATAAGCCTTTTTCATTTTCGTCTGTTAATTATCTAATAAGCCGCCTATCAACTGTCTGTCAAATGGTTCATCAACCACCAAATCAACTATTCCCCACATGTTGGGCAATCGTCTGGTGCAAATTTTTCTTTATCGTACTCGATTCCATTCTTATCGTAGTAGTCTTTTACAGCAGCCTTTACAGCTTCTTCTGCTAATACGGAACAGTGAATCTTGTGTGTTGGCAGTCCGTCAAGGGCCTCAACTACAGCTTTATTAGATAATTCTAAGGCATCATCAATAGATTTACCTTTAATCATCTCTGTTGCCATAGAGCTGCTGGCGATTGCGGAACCGCATCCAAATGTATTAAACTTTACATCTTCAATGATACCGTCTTTTACTTTGATGTACATCTTCATGATGTCACCACATTTTGCATTACCTACTTCTCCGATACCGTCTGCATCGTCCATTTTCCCTAAGTTTCTTGGGTTACGGAAATGATCCATTACTTTTTCACTATATAACATGTTTCTTTTCTCCCTTCTCAAGTTCTTCCCAAACTGGTGAAATATTTCTTAAATAAGAAACGATTTCCGGAACTTCTTTAATGATATATTCAATCTGTTCTGGTGTATTCTCTTCACATAATGTAAGACGGAGTGATCCGTGTGCAACTTCGTGAGGAAGTCCGATTGCTAATAATACATGGCTAGGGTCAAGAGAACCTGATGTGCAGGCACTTCCTGAAGAAGCCTCGATTCCCTTTTCATCAAGTAAAAGTAAAAGGGATTCTCCCTCGATTCCTTCGAAACAGAAGTTTACGTTACCTGGAAGTCTCTTCTTAGCATCACCGTTCAGACGGGAATGTTCAACCTGTGAAAGGCCTTCAATTAAGCGGTCTCTCATAGCAGAAATCTTTGCCATGTTCTCATCTAAGTTTGCTACAGCTTCTTTTAATGCTGCTGCCATACCAACAATGGCAGGAATATTCTCTGTACCAGCTCTTCTTCCTCTTTCCTGTGCGCCACCTTCAATCAAGTTAAACAGTGGAACACCCTTTCTAACGTAAAGGACACCGATTCCCTTTGGTCCGTGGAACTTATGTCCGGATAAAGATAACATATCAATGTTCTGTGCGTGTACGTTCACTGGAACATGTCCAACTGCCTGTACTGCATCTGTGTGGAATGTTACTTTCTTTTCTTTACAAATCTTTGCAATCTCATCTATTGGCTGTAATGTACCAATCTCATTGTTCGCATACATAATAGTAACTAATGCTGTATCTTCACGAATTGCCTTCTCTACGTCAGCAGGATCAACAATTCCGTCTGCTCCAACATCAAGTAATGTTACTTCAAAGCCTTCTCGCTCTAACTTCTTAAGAGTATGGAGAACGGCATGATGTTCAATCTTTGTGGAAATGAGGTGTTTCTTACCCTTCTTTGCTCCAAAAAGAGCAGCAGAACGAATAGCCTGGTTGTCTGCTTCGCTTCCGCCGGAAGTAAAGTAAATCTCATTAAAATCTGCACCTAATGCTTCTGCAACATCTTCTCTTGCTTTCTGAAGCACTTCTGCAGCACGCTGTCCGGTAGAATGCAGGCTGGATGGGTTTCCAAATACCTCATTCATGCACTTTGTCATCGCATCTATCGCAACAGGACTCATCTTTGTAGTTCCCGCATTATCTGCATAAATATACATAAATTCACCCTCTTCTTTCTAAATCCTATTTAGTGTATAGGAATTATATCTTGAAAATCCTATCTTGTCAATAGGATTTTATTAAAAAGATACCGCTATTCTTGTTTTTTATCATGTACATAATTTCCGAAAAAATACTTCTTAAAATACTTTCTGTCTCTCTTATATTACTTTTATATCCATACGCCATCATAATTTTTACATAAAAAACAACCTCATAAAAATACTGGAGAACCAGGTTAAACCCGACCCTCCAGCAAATCCTCAAGCGTCACTGTCTCTAAATAATCATCAATAATCCCATCCAGTTTCTGCCACATCGGAAGAGTAATACAATATCCTGCCTTTTCGCAGGTTACTTTCCCACCCTCTAAGCAATTGACAGGAGCCAATGTTTTTTCTGTCAGCTTTAAAATAGAACCGATTGTGTACTCAGACGGCTTTCGCGCCAGACGATATCCTCCTTTTTTCCCGCGTCCACTTATAAGCATATTGCCTTTGTGAAGCAGGCTCACGATCATCTCTAAATACTTCATGGATATATTTTGATTCTCCGCAATTTCTTTTAACGGAATTAATTCTTCTCTGTCATTCTGTGCTAAATAGATCATTACACGAAGTGCGTAACGGCCTTTGGACGAAACCATCATAATTCGCCACCTCCTAATTCCTAATAATATACTAGGAATTAAGAAATAGCAAGCACTATTTTTAATGCAATAAACTTCATAAAGATTTTCAGCAAATGTATAAATGAGCTTTATGCAGACAACTCTGGCTTTCTTCCATAAATATTTTTCAATACTTTAACCAGTACTTTTTTCTGTACTGTCCCATACTCTGACGTCTCAGGTATAACATATGCGCTCTTTTCTCCACAAGCTGACGAAATAGAAAATGTTGCCAAATTCTGAAGATTTGATGCAAAGTTCGCCATCATAACATCAGCTAACTTATCAGAAACTTTCTGAACCTTCCAGCAATTCTTTGCTTTCACAAAACGAATTGTAACTGTTTTTGTCTTAAAACGATTAAACTTTGTATCTTTCTGCGATTTGTCAATAATTCCATTTACCAGCTTTATAACCTGCTTTTCTGACATGGAAGATAAATTATCAAGCTTTCCATCTGCCATATAATAAAATGCATTCATACAGAAATTAAATGTAAAATCCTCGCAATTCACATAGCGGAACTTCACTTTCACATCTGCCTTATTGCCCTTTTTCTTTGTGGAAATGATACGATAACTCATCTTACTGGCGCATTTAGCAAAATACTTTTTACCACTCGGAACCATGTAAAATGCCGACACAAGCTGTCCACCTTCTCCCCAGTCCTTCACATAGCGGTTCATTCCTTTGTAGTCAAATTCTTTCATCTCTTTGAAAAATGCTTTTTCAGAAACTTTCAGGCTTTTGCCTGCTGCTTCCACATTCTGTGCTGGTGCCAGCACAATAAAAAGCATGATAAGAGACATAACTAATGCATGAATTTTTTTCATAAACTTCTCCTTTTTCTCTCTTTGGGCTGTAAAAACCAGCCTTTATTCAATGCAAGATTGTGACAGAAGTCCTCACAGTAAACAAAACAGGTGTACGCCAGCTTTTATTCAATATACGAAGCCTCTCCATATCAAACATTGTCTTTGTTATTTATTATAACATAGGCCTTTCTTCCTGTTAATTACAATACATCATTTGTAATATAAATTTAATCTTTTTTATATTTATGTAATTATTTATCTATCCGGAACCACACTTTTTACCTTCCTGTGAGTTCAATGCACTCT
>OGQL01001902.1_pt1 | contig 14409 bp, 11 predicted proteins | sample 1553211 | NCBI WGS metagenome assembly OGQL01 (sample SAMEA2579942, study PRJEB22360) | human gut metagenome
GGCTTTCCTTTCAGCTTTTCGCTTTCGGTTTTTTGCCGTCTCTCTCGAGCGCTTGACTATAATACCACGTACAACCCCTTTTGTCAACACTTTTTTGAAAGTTTTTTTAAGTTTTTTTCGAAAAACTACATCTATATGTTGTGCCTTGATTTAAACACAATATATAGTGTATCTTCGAATGGGCATTTTTACATTTACATGCCCATATACATGGCTTACACAAACTATTTTACGAAATTTTTTTGAAAAAATCAAGAAAAAGTTTTTGAAAAGGTGGTCTTAAAGTTGCAAAAGCCCCTCTCTGTACCCCAAAGCTTCAAGCACATCTTCTTATATATCTGGCGCATCAGTGTCCTTTCACTTCTGAATCTCCTCATAATCTTTCTGATTTTATTCGAAAAAAGTTTTTAAAACACTTAAAATCGCCGTGAAGTTATCGTAAAGCTTTACAATGCAACCCTATATCTTCTTATATATAGTTATAGGAAGACGCGTTTTTTGCGGTTCTGCTTTTCTCTTTATATATAGAAGAAACGCGCTGCGGTCATCCCACAACGCGTTTCTTCTATATATATAAGTATACTTTATGCTTTTGCCGCCTCGGCCTGCTCCGCTTTCGCCTTTTCCATCATCTTATGGTGCACGATAAGGTAGCACACAAAATGCGCGGCCGCCGTCACGGCCCACGTCACCGGGTACGAGAGGAACAGCATGAACAGCGTGCGGTTCATCTGGAAGACCGTCAGGATCCACACCACACGCAGCGCACACGCACCTGTAAGCGATACAATCATCGGCATGATCGAATACCCCATACCGCGCAAAACGCCCACGTGCGTGTCCATAATGCCGCAAAGGAAGTACGGTACGCACACAATGAGCATACGCTCCAAACCGTACTGGATAACCTCCGGGTCAGACGTATATATAGAAAGTAAAGGTGTGCCCAGCAAATACGCGCCGCAGCCGAGCACAACGCCCGTCACGGTCACACACAAAATGCAGATGCGCAGAATTTTCGCCACGCGGTCGTATTTCTTCGCGCCCATGTTCTGCCCGGTAAAGGACAGCGCCGTCTGGTAAAACGCGTTCATCGCAGTGTACACAAAGCCCTCAATGTTGGCCGCAGCCGTGCTGCCCGCCATAACGGTAGAGCCGAACGAGTTGATAGAGGACTGAATGAGCACGTTCGAAATGGAGAACACCGCGCCCTGCATGCCCGCCGGCAGGCCGACACGCATCATGCCGAAAAACTTATCTTTATAGATATGCAGCTTATGCAGCTCCAAACGGTAAGAAGCGTTCGTTTTCATCAGGCAGATGGCCACAAGTCCCGCAGAAATCACCTGCGAAATGACCGTCGCAATGGCAACACCCGCCACGCCGAGATGGAACACAATGACGAGGAACAGATTCAAAATGACGTTTACAACGCCCGCAATGGTCAAAAAGTACAGCGGGCGCTTTGTGTCGCCCACAGAGCGCAAAATCGCCGCGCCGAAGTTGTACAGCATCATCGCCGGCATGCCCACAAAGTATATGCGCATGTAAAGCGCCGCCTGACCCAAAACGTCCTCCGGGGTGCCCATCAGGGTCAGCAGCGGCTCCGCAAACGCAACGCCCACGGCAATCAATATAACACCGCTCACAAGACTTGTCAGCACAGAGGTATGTACGGTCTCGCTCAGCTGCTTTGCATCCTGTGCGCCGTAATAGCGCGCCACAAGCACGTTTGTGCCGATGGAAAGGCCGACGAACACGTTGATGAGCAAATTGATAAGCGCGCCGGTAGAGCCCACCGCCGCCAGCGCCGTGTGGCCGGTAAAGCGGCCGACCACCACAATATCCGCCGCGTTAAAAAACAGCTGCAAAACGCCGGAAAGCATCAGCGGCACCGCAAAGCGCAGAATTTTGCCCAGCAGCGGACCGTTGCACATGTCGATCTCGTAGGACCGCTTTCCTTTTGCCTGTCGTTTCGCCATAAAAGCCTGTATCTTTTCTTTCATATCAGTAACCGACCTCCTCACCGATGAGAATGACATGAATTCTGCCCTTCACGCGCTGGCGTGCCAAAACCGTGTACATCGCGCAGATGCGATTTTCCGAGCAGCAGCCCGCGCACAGCTCGCCGTCCGTGCCGGGACACGCCCCGTGCGTGCACGGCGTGTCCAAATTCAGCCGCATGGCATTTGCGGGCGTCGCACAGCTTTTCACGCGTTTTGCGGCGTCGTCTATATCGCGCACAATCTTGTTGCACCCCGCAAAAACCAGCACCTTTTTCGGGCCGAACAGCATCGCCGCCACGCGGTTGCCGTTGCCGTCTACATTATAGAGCTCTCCGTGCTCCGTAACGGCGTTTGTGCCCGTCAAAAACACATCAGAGGAAAACACCTCACGGTACAGCTTCTCGCGCTCCTCGGGCGTTTTCGCGGTTGTTCTGTCCAAAAATTCATAGTCCCCGCAGCGCATTAAATCCATCACGCCGGTCTCATCCAGCGTCACGCTGCCGCCGCAGGAAATCACATCGCCCGGCTGCAGCAGCTCTTTTGCGATTTTTACGGCGTCCGCACACGTGGGCGCATAATACGCCTGCATGTTGTTTTTCTCCAGTGCGTCCATCACGCGCCGTATGCGCAGCTCTGCGGCGCTTTTGCGGTGCACGGTATCTTGTGTGTTCATGGTGTACAACTCCCCTCTCGGTGCGTTTCATGCCTATTTATGCCTAACCGCCGCCGATTTTTTAAAATAAGAAAGCACTAAGGACGGAAAAGCACATGCCTTTCCGCCCCCTATAATTTTTATTTTGCCTTTGCGTCCGCAAACGTATTGAAGCACTCCAGAACGTGCTCCTTGTGTGTTTTATTCGCGTCTTCCTTTTCCGACTTCGCGTCGGTGTAGATCAAAAGGAAGCGGCCGTCGTTTGAAAGATAACCCGGCACGGTGTTATCCAGCACCTTAAACGTGCCGTCTGCGCGCACAGCGTCCTGAAGCGCCTTAGCGGTCTCGGAAAGCTCCGCCGGGAACTCATACACTTCAAGCTGCACAGCGGAATCTGCGTAGCGGTATACATATTTATAGCCGTTTTCGGCGCCGATGACGTCGTAAGACATCTGCACCTTTTCGCCCGCTGCCACCTTGCAGTCTTCAAGATACTTGCAAAGGCCCTGAATATCATCGTCATAGCCCGCAGGGTCTTTGTCGGTACTCTCCGCGGTCTCGCCCTCGCTCGCCGTAGAAGACGTCTCCAGCGTTGCGACCGCCGTGCTTGAAGAGCTGTTGTTTGCACAGGCCGTCACAGATACGCACAGCAGCGCGGCCAGCAGAACAGCCAGCAGCTTTTTTATATTTTTCATGATTTGAACCAATCCTCTCTTTTTCCTCGTTCTTCTTATTATAGAACGGGTCATACAGCTTGATTTTACCATACCCCACGGCAGATAGCAACACCCATTTGCAAGAAAAACCGTTTTGCCCGCTGCAACGGAAAATTTTGCCCGCTGTAAAATAAAAATGAATAAATTCTAAGCATATTCTAATTGGCGTTCACCCCATGTCATGGTATAATGAACACAACAAACACCGTTCAAATTTATGAGGAGGTAACGCCGTGAAAAACAAGGGTATAAAAATCGGAGTCGTGTTCATTCTGCTGTTCGCTCTGCTCTCAGTGGCAGGCTGTCAATATGATGATGTGGTGATCGTAGGCGCAGCATCGGGACAGCCGGGGCCTACAAAAGGGCAGCTGCGCATTGGGTTTACACTGTTCGTATCCAAAGGAAGCAGTACTCAACCGTCACGGGATATTACCATCAATGATCTGTCACTGTCAGCAGACACGTCCTTCACCGTTACGAATACAGATACCGGCGATACAACCGTACTGACCGGTGCGGTGATCGACACAGATCCGACATTCACATATGTAAATTTTGACGAGGATGATGACATATTACCAGCTTCTACACGGGTAAGCATTTTGATTTCCTACACGTTAGAGCCGGGAAATTATAAAGTAACAGCCGTAACAGGCTCCGTAAAGTACCCTTCGTCTTCCGGTACATCCGTCAAGGACTTGTCTGTGGCACGCGACGGAGACGGGCTGAATATCACCTTCACCATCGCCGCGCCCGAGCTGACCCCGACCCCGGAGCCGACGGCAACCCCCACCGTGGAACCGACAGCAACACCGACTGCAGAGCCCACCGCAACGCCCACGGCGGAACCGACGGCCACGCCGACAACAGAGCCCACGGCAACCCCAACCGCAGAACCGACGGCCACGCCCACAGCGGAACCAACGGCGACACCTACGGCAGCCCCCACAGCCGTACCGACTGCCGTGCCGACCGCAACCCCAAGCCCGACGAACCACCCCAAAACGGGCGATGATTTTGCCCCCGCACTTTGGCTGACGCTCTGCGCAGGCAGCCTCGCGGCGCTCGCCCTGCTTCTTAAAAAACGACACATTTAATCGCAGGTAAAAAGCCGACCAGATCAGCGGCTGTCCATACCGGCACACTAAAAAACTCATGCTTTCACCGCTTGAAAGCATGAGTTTTTTTTGACAGCCTATATATTCTCCGATCACAAATTGTGTCGGCAGGTTTCTTCGTGTTGTCAACCAAGCTGCCGAAGGATTAAATATCTTCAAAGCGGCATCGGTGTCCGCGCAATCAGAAGGACTGCCAGAATTGCACCGGCAAATGCCGCCGTCCCTACGACGGCCAGCATTTTTTTGTTGGGCCGCCTCTTCGTTGCTTTGCAAATCAGTGCGGCACAAGTCACGCAGACAACCGCAGCAGCAAGCGCGATGCCCAACATTTCCCATAGCCAAGACAGCTCATATAAGATTCTCATGTGTTCATCGCCTTCCCTTCTGTTCATCGCAAAACCGCTGCTTTTTCTAAATCTGTTCGTATTCCGCGAACGGCTCACCGGAGATTTCGAGTGCCTTATCCCTGTACCGGCAGCTCCACCGCAATCGTGGTGCCCTTCTTCGAACTCTCCTCCACCCGGACGCAACCACCGTGGAGATTGGCGATCTCCCACACCAAAGAAAGCCCCAGTCCAACGCCGCCGTACTCCCGGCTGCGGGACTTATCCACCCGGAAGAAGGGCTGAAAGATGCTCTGTTGGTATTCCTCCGGGACGCCGCAGCCGGTGTCGGAAACGCGGATCAGAAGCTTTTCCGGCTCCTGCGTAACAGAAACCTTCACCGAGCCGCCCGAACGGTTGTACTTGACTGCATTTTCCGTCAGGTTAAAAAGCAGTCGGTAAATCAGTGCATCACTGCCGATGAGGAAGCCGTCTCCCTCCATCTCCAGCGTAATATTGCACTTTTCTGCCAAAAGCGCGAGATCTGTGAAGACCTCCTCAACCATCGGAGCAAGCTGAATCTGCTCGTTTCGCGCCACCTGCTGCAAATTGCTCATTTCAAGCAGCGTTTTGGTCATCTGTGTCAGTCGCTCCGTCTGTTCCCGCAAAAGCGCGAGAAACTTCGCCGTTTCCGGCAGCATATCGGGATGCTCCGCGGAGAACAGCTCCAGCTGTGCCTGCATCAGTGCCAGCGGCGTGCGCAGCTCGTGGGCAGCGTTGCCGGTGAACTGCCGCTGGGCGGCAAAGGCGTTGTCCAACCGCTCCAGCATCTGATTGAAAGAGTAACTCAGCTGCCGAAACTCCGGCAGAACATTCTCGTTAATCCTCATATCCGCCAGGTTGTTCAGCTGCACCTTCTCCACCTGAGACACAAAGCTGCGCAGCGGCTTGAGAGCACGCCCGCTGACAAAATAGGCCAGAACGCCGCTAAGCAGTGTCACCACAGCCGTAATATACCAGGTGGTCATGCGAAAGCGCCCCTGCGCTCCGTTGACAACGATGGTCAGATCCTCATCGGGCGTTACGAGCTGCGGATTAAAGCTCTCTGCGCCTTCACTGTTCATAACAACAGTGTCGCCTCCCTGTAAGGTGTCCGCGATTGTGTCCATATAGTACACACCGGAGGAACAGAGCAGCAGATTCATGACAACACAGGTGACACCGATGAGCAGGACAGTCATCAGGGTGATGCGCCACTGCAAGGAAAGTCGCTTCATGTTTCCTCTCCTCCCATCAAATAGCCTTCGCCGATGCGATTACGGATGGGGTCAAACCCCAACGCGGCGCGGAGCTTCTTGCGCAGGGCGGAGATATGAACCCGGATAGAATTGCTGAAGCTGTCCACGCTGTTATCCCAGACGTGCTCCATCAGCTCTTCCTGACTCACAGGCCGTCCCTGATGCACCATCAGATATTCCAGAATGCCCGTCTCCTTACGTGTGAGTGTCAGGGGCTGCCCGTTGACGGCAGCGGTGCGGGAGCGTGTGTCGAACGTCAGCTCCCCGCAGGTCAGCAACACGGCTTGCTGGGTGAACTGCCGCAAAGTCAGGCTGCGGATGCGGGCCTCCAGTTCAGCCAAGTGAAAGGGTTTTGCAAGATAGTCGTTGGCCCCGGCATCCAAGCCCTCAACCTTGTCCTCCACCTCGCCGCGTGCGGAGAGAATCAGCACCCGCGTCTCGCGGTCTGTCTGCCGCAAGGTGCGCAGCACGGTCATGCCGTCCTTTCCCGGCAGGTTCAGATCAAGAAGTACCAAATCGTAGCGCTCCACGCCCAGAAGTTCCAGCGCCTTTTCCCCGTCGTAGCAGTAGTCCACACTGTATGCCAAGCGCCGCAAACTGCGGACAATCGTCTCGCATAGGGCGCGTTCATCTTCAATTACCAAAAGGTGCATAAGAGTCCCCCTTTTCATTTCCTTTTTCTTTATTATAGCAAAAGCAGATAAGATCTGCATTAAATTTTCGTTCTTAACAGGGATTTTATCTTTCCTGTGCTATGATGATGGCAGAAAAAGTGAAAGGGTGATAAATTTGAGCTGTGCAAAAAAAGCAGCGGCGCAGGCCACGTTGCTGGTTGTGGGTATCGCCATGCTGTGCTTCGGCGCATGGCGCGGCGAGGCCGCGACGGTACTGAGCAAAGCGATTAAATTATGTCTGGAGTGTGTGGGCATTGGGTAAGAAATTTTCGGGCGCGTCACAGATTATGTCCCGCTTCCGCGGCTGGATACAGGCGGGGGCAGCTTTATTGACCAACCTGCACCTGCCGAACTTTCTCAAGGGCAAACTGTACCAAGGCGCAGGGAAAACCGTCTGTGTGCCCGGGCTGAATTGCTACTCCTGCCCGGCAGCCTCCGGCGCTTGTCCCATCGGGGCGTTTCAGGCGGTAGTGGGCTCTTCCAAGTTCAGCTTTTCCTATTATATCACAGGCTTTCTCATTTTGCTCGGCGTCCTGCTTGGACGCTTTATCTGCGGTTTTCTGTGCCCCTTCGGCTGGTTTCAGGAACTGCTGCATAAAATTCCCACGAAGAAGTTCTCCACAAAGAAACTCAAGCCCCTGCGATACCTCAAGTACGCCGTACTGCTGGTGATGGTTTTCCTGCTGCCGGCGTTCCTTGTAAACGATGTAGGCATGGGCAACCCGTTCTTCTGTAAATACCTCTGCCCACAAGGCGTGATGGAGGGGGCCATCCCGCTGTCCCTTGCCAATTCCGGTATCCGGTCGGCGCTGGGAAGCCTGTTTACATGGAAATTCGGCATCCTGCTTGCAGTGATCGTGCTGAGCGTAATATTCTACCGTCCCTTCTGCAAGTGGCTCTGTCCGCTGGGGGCGTTTTACGCGCTGTTCAACCGGGTATCTCTCTTTCAGATAAAGGTGGACAAAAACAAGTGTGTATCCTGCGGAAAATGCGCCAAAGCCTGCAAGATGGATGTGGACGTAACGAAGGCGCCCAACCATACCGAGTGCATCCGCTGCGGAATGTGCATACGCACCTGTCCGACGGGCGCCGTGCGCTTCCGTTACGGCTTCGGAGACGGTAAAGATAAAACAAAGGCGGCAAAAAAAGCCGCAGAAAAACAATAAACAATAATAACAAGGAGAAACAAAACAGATGAAAATGAATAGAACAACTACGGCCGGCCGATTGCTGGCACTGCTGCTTCTCGCCCTGATGATGCTGTCTTTGACAGCCTGCGGCACAAAGAACGGAGACAAAGCGGACGGAATGAGCAACGAACCGAAGAATGCCGAGGAAGCGGTCGCCATGCACAAAGATCTGATGGCACAGGAAAACGCCATTCTCGCGGAGAACACAGCCCTTTGGGAAAAGGTATTCATGGCAGCCGACAAGGGCATGACCATGCAAGAGGACGGCAAAAACTACGGTGATTTCCTACTCAGTACAATCGAATCCGCCAAGGATCAGTTTACAGCGGATGAGCTGAAACTGATTCAGGGCGAAGCGGAGAAAATCCGCGACATTGAAACCAAGCTGACCATGATTGAGGAAAAGTACCCCGAGGCGGCACAGGAATCTACGGATGGCGCTATGAGCGTGCCCGCAGGCAGCGACACGACTACGCCGCCCGATGACGGCAGTATGCAGAAATCCGATGACGGCAGCATGCAGAAATTCCCCACCTTTGAGGGCAAGGACCTGGATGGAAATACGGTGAAAAGTGACGAGCTGTTCTCTGCCAACGCCGTCACCGTGGTGAATTTCTGGTTCACAACCTGCAATCCCTGCGTGGGCGAGCTTTCCGAGCTGGACGCGCTGAACAAAGAACTTGCGGAGAAGGGCGGCGCACTCATCGGCGTCAACACCTTCACGCTGGACGGTGACGAAGCGGCAATTTCCGAGGCAAAAGACGTACTGGCCAAGAAGGGCGCTACCTATCAGAATGTGTATTTTAACTCCGATGGTGAGGCGGGAAAGTTTACCACCAACATCTTTGCCTATCCTACCACTTATGTGGTTGACCGCAACGGCAACATCGTGGGCGAACCCATCGTAGGCGCCATCACGGAAAAAAATCAAGCGGAGAAGCTGCAAAAGTTCATCGACCAGGCTCTTGCCGCCGATGCAGGCTGACAAACGGATTTATCCTCTCAGAAAAGTAAGGTGGCTGTCCTTTTAAAGGGCAGCCACCTTACTGCTTTTGGGAAATAGTATGGAGCGCGGGTTATTCGCCCGCGCCCCTGAAGATAAGACTTTTACTTTTTGAGGATTTACAGTGATTTTTTCTCCCGCCGCCTGATTTTCCATACGATCAGTGCAACGCATCCGGCAAAAGATGCACATAGCGCAGTGCTCCACAAATTCATTTGACCGCTGTCACCGGTCTGCGGGATTGTAACCGCGCGCCAGCCGGCATACACAATCCTGTCCCCGGTCAGATAAATGTCTGAGACCTTGTTCACAAGGCTCTGTTCGCTGTACCAGCCGACAAAGGTATACCCGTGCCGAGTGGGAACATAGTTGGTCAAATCCATGTAGGTATTGTACGTTTCCCGCACGTCGGGAATAGCACTGCCGCCGCCTGTTTCAAAGCGCAGCGTGTAATAGTTGACGGGCGGATTGTTGTCTCCGGTATGCGTCCAGTGAGCGTAGACGGTGGTATTTGCAGAGAACACGGTATCCGTCGTAATCTTTGTGCCGCCGCTCTTTTCGGTGTACCAGCCGTTGAAGCTGTGCTTGCTGCGGGAAGCATCGGGCAGAGAGATCAGCTTCTGCTTGGTGGTGGTCATGCTGCCGACAGAGGGCGTACCGTCGTTGCCGTCAAAGGTGACGGTGTACTCTGTGGGCGTAGGCGGCACATCCTCTTCGAAGATGGCCTTGACCTCCACATCGCTGCCGGGCATAGTGAACTTGTCGTCCCTTACCGTCACATCGCCGCTCATAACCTGCCACTCCTTAAAATGGTAGCCCGCGTTTGGCGTAGCGGTCAGGGTAATCTCTGTGCCGACCACGGCTTTTGCGTGAGAGGCGGAAGCCGTTCCGTTTCCGTCCGTTTTCACGGTGACGGTGTACTCCGTGGGCGTGGGCGTCGCATCCTCCTCGAAGATGACCTTGATCTCCACGTTGTCGCTCGGCATGGTGAACTTGTCGTCCCTTACCGTCACGTCGCCGCTCATGACTTGCCACTCCTTAAAATGGTAGCCCGCGTTTGGCGTAGCGGTCAGGGTGATTTCCGTTCCGGCCGTCGCCGAGGCGGGATCCGCGCTGCCCGTGCCGTGACCGTCGTCCCTGACGGTGACGGCGTATTCCGTCTCGGGAGCCTTGGCTATCGTGATGGAAAACTCCTTAATATCTTCACCCAAATCGTTGACCGCCATAACGGTAAAGACCTCGGTCCCTTCCCCGGCGGGCGTGCCGCTTATCTCTCCTGTGTCCTCGTTTAGGCTAAGTCCCTCGGGCAGGGCGCCGCTCACAATACTCCATGTGATGGGCGCGGTACCCTTGGCGGTCAAGCGGTTGCTGTAAGCCTCGCCTTCCATGCCGTCGGGCAGGCTTTCCGCGACGATTGTCGGCGGCATAGGGGGTCGGTTATCGATAAGCTTCACCCGAATCGCGGCTGTTACCGCAGGCTCCGGCTGCTGAAAGATGTCTCCGTCATCTTCGCTAAGCACCAACGTGCCGATGATGGTCTGCCAATCCACAGACTCCGCATCATAGGACGATTCATCCCATGTCACGTCGATCCAGCACCACGCGCCGTCAACGGCATTGATGCACACATCTTCCGGCAAGCCAAGTTCTGCAAAGGGTGTGCCGAACGGCTTATCGGTAATGGGGTTCGGTTCATCGATATCCTTGATGGTGTTTTTAACGGCATTTATTTTGATGGTAATCTCCGTCGGCTTGTGGAGACGCAGGTCGTCCGGCGTAAATACCACCGTCACATCGTGTTCGCCCGGAGTTCGGAGGTAGAACGGCGGGGCATTCTTGAAGGAGAACGTGCCGGGGGCGACGGTATTCGTACCCTTGACCTTTGCCACGCCGCCGACGAGCGTGCCGACTTCACCGTTGTAGGTTCCCACCTGAAGCTTTCGCCAGGTGAATATGGTGTTGTCGGGCAACGTAAAATCGCCGTTCTTCCATCGGAATACGGGCAGCTGCGTAATTTCCGTCTCGACCGGGTCAGGCTGCAGCTGAACCTTTCTCACGGCTCGGAGGTCGGTGCCATCGGGTATGGTGAAATACTTCTCCAATTCGGCGCGGTTGACTTCGCCGTAGATGGTCTGCTCCTCAAACGAATTGGGGTCGTAGGTCGAGCTGTCCCATGAGGTGACGACATTCATACCGAAGTCCATCCCTGTTCCCTCGGGATCTTTTTCATCGCCCACCGCATAAAAGCTGAATGAATCCGAGAGATTCAGCTCCTCAAATGGCGTTCCGAATTTTTCATTGGTAATGTGTCCGGCCCTGGTCTCCTTGAATGTGCGGGGAACGACGTTCACATCAACGGTGCATTTCGCCTTGTTATACCGCTTCAGGTTGTCGGGCGTGAAGATGATCTTCAGTTGCAGCTGCCCCGCCTGCAATAGCGTGCTCGCCGTCAATGAATGTCCGTATATTTTCTGATCTTTGTCCAGCGTGAATTTGCCGGAAACCGGTTCGCCGTTCACCGTGGCCGTTCCGCCGGAGAGATATTTATCGGCAAACACAAGGAAGCACAGGTCTCCGCCGTAGAGCTGCTTGGAATAGGTGGGCGGCTCCAGTGTGGGCGTAAAGACGCGGTCGTCAATAAGCGTTATTCTGGCGGTTGCCTTGACCGTGTTTGTCGGCTCCAGCCCATCCGTGAAGCCGCTCTTTTCAACATGCAGCTCGCCGGTAATGATCTGCTCGCCATATTTGTTCGGGTTATAGGTGGAGCCGTCCCATGTCACGGGGACGGGGCTGTAGCTCGCGCCGGTGTTGGTCTCTACCTTGACGCCGGAAGGAAGCCCCAGATTCTCAAACGCCGTACCAATGGGCTTGTTCGTGATGATCACGTCGTCCGGGACTCTTGTGACCTTGCGCTTTGTCCCCATCACGATAAGGGTACATTCCGCCGTGGTGTATGCCTCCGTATCTTTGGGGGTAAAGAGGATCACCATATGGTTTTCGCCCGGGTATACTCTGCCGCCTTCATAATCCCTGAAGCTGAACGTACCCGGAACAACGGTGTCCGTCCCCTCGGCCTTCGCTTCGCCGCCCATGAGCGCCTTGTCGGTGTACTCATTGCCGACATAGGCCGGAGGGCGCAGCGTGGGCGGGGTGGTGATGACCGTTTTGGCAGGCTGCAAAAGCGCTCCGTAAGCCGTATGACAGGTTTCGCAAACAGCCCTCTCCGTGGATGTAGCCTTGCCGCCGGAGCAGTTGCCCGTTTCGGTATGGCTGCTGTCCGCGATACAGGTGCGTGTGTGCGTTCCGTTGCCGTTGGAAGTCCATTCGCCCCAGCTATGATTGTGCACCTCCCATATGGCATAGATGGTTGTGCTCATATCATACCCATGTACTACCAGGCAACTGGTATAACCGCCGTTTCCGCCATATATCGGCTTACCAGTCCGATAATTCGCCCAACCTATGAAGGTATATCCGTCACGGGTTGGAATTATTTCTGATATGGGAACCCATACAGCAAATTCCGAGCTGGTCACGCTCTGACTTGGCGGCGCGCCGCTGCCGCCGTTGGCATCGTAATGCAGCGTATAGGTGTATTGGGTGGCAGCGGGACGGGCTGCCCCGAGCAGAGGCATTGGCGTTTTTCCGTCCTTGGAATCGCAAATCTCACATAAATAGGTGCAGGGCTTCCCCATGGAAGCCGGTGCATAGCCGCAATCCTTGTCATGCGCGTGCTTGCAGTCTGATGTTTGAAGGATACAGCCGCTTTCCTCGGTGCACGCGTGAACGCATTCCGTCGGTGCTGCGTTCTCTGCCTCCGATAAGCCGTCGGCATTCTCCGACACGCTTTCCGCCGTGTAGCATTCCGCCGTATGCGCATGGACGCACCGGGTTATGAGACTATGACATTCCTCCGTGTGTTCATGGGAACAGGGAATTTCCGCTGTCCCTTCGGTATAGCCGCAGGCCTCGTCATGCTCCGGGTGGTGTTCGCACAGACCGCCCGGGTTCGATGCACGTGCGCCGGTCTCTACCTCCGCCGCAAACGCGGTCGTCGGCAGCAGCGTCAGCACCATGCAGCAGACGAGCAGTATGCTGAGTATTCGTTTCTTCATTGGCTTTTCTCCTCCTGTTCGTATCGGGCGGGCTTGTTTGTCCCGCCTTTTTTCTGATTTTCCCTGTTTCTGAGCCGAATGCACAGCGCGGTGATCGCCGCCGCCCCGGCAAGTGCCGTGAATAACATCAGGCAGAAAGCGGAGAGGCTTATTGCCTCGCGCCGCTGCCTCCGGCGGGTGTTTTCCCGCACCCGCTGCTTGACGAGTGCGACCCGTCTTGCGGTATCGTACATTTCGTTCGAACCTCCTTTCTTGTTTGTCTGGAAATGCGGCTTAAAAACCCCTTCACTTATATAGGTACAAAAAATCGAAAAAACTCTCACCCAAAACGCAAAATTTTTCAAAAAAATTTGAGAGCCGCCAAAAAGCAGCTCTCAGGGAGTAAATATTCGGTTATTTCCTCTGCGATAAGCGGAAAACGGACCATCTTCCCGCCGCTACCAGCAGCACCGGCAGGGCGTAGGCGATGTACTGCGCCGCGCCGCCTTATATCAGTTGCATGTGCAGCCTGCTCAAGGTGCTTTTTGTTGCGGTGAGGTCACACTTCGTCCGTTCTCCTCTGCCCCAAAAGCCAGGCTGTCATGTCCTGCAAAGTATCCTCCACCGGGCGCGGATGATATGCAAAGCATTCCGATGCTGCGGCATGACTGAATTGCCCGTTTGAGGCAAGAACAGTAACGGAATAAGGGGTGAAAAACAGCGGCTTTCGCTTTTTCAGGCTTCGATGTTCATAGTATGGAGCCGCCAGCTTTGCAAGCCCCAGTGGCAGGCAGATGGGGCGATACTTCAGCTTTGCAGTCTTTCCCACGTGCTGAAGCATCTTGCGGATAGTGACATAGTGGCCGGACAAAATGTATCCTTTGCCGAGCTCTCCGTTTTCGGAACAGGCGAGAATGCCTTTTGCCACATCCCGCACATCCACGAAGTCATATCCGCCGCAAACGGCAAAGGGCAGCTTTCCGGAAAGAAACGATTTCGCCATTGAGGTGAAGCTCCCTCCCTGTATATCGCCCGGCCCGATGATACCGGAGGGGAAGACAATGCTGGCATTCAGCCCGCGCTCTGCCGCATTGAAGACAAACTCTGTTGCGGTTGCCTTGCTCTTGGCGTAATCTCCGTCCACAAGCCCCGGGGAGAATTCGCAATCCTCCGTAATGGTGCAGCCCTTTGGCTTTTCCGGTATGGCATGGACGGAACTAACATAGACCATTTTGCCCACATTACGCTCCATACATTGCCGGAGAACGCTCCATGTCCCACCTACATTGACCTGATAGAGCTTCGAACCGGGTCTGGACGCGACAGAGACGATAC
>OGQL01001903.1_pt1 | contig 14397 bp, 9 predicted proteins | sample 1553211 | NCBI WGS metagenome assembly OGQL01 (sample SAMEA2579942, study PRJEB22360) | human gut metagenome
GAGTTTCTTGGAGAAAAGCCGGGAGGGAGTTTCACAAAAAAATCATTCCAACATGTCAAAGAACGAAAGTTCGTTTGACATGTTGGAATGATTTTATAATATGGGGTAACGCTTAAAAGTTAGGCGTTAGTGTGCGATGTTATAATATGATAGTATTTGATATGCTTGTTCATCAATTAACTTTTTCTTTTCTTCTTCACTGAGTTTCATAATTCAACTCCTTCCTCTTCTACATTTTTAAAGAATGGTGTACCTTTTCGTTTCATCCATTCGGATAGGGTATAAAGTTTCATGCTGAAATACTCTCCAAGGTTCCACCCCAGTTCTACAAAAGGATAAGCGTAAGTATCGAAATCTGAAGGAGTTATTTTTTCTTTATCTAAAAGTAATAACATATCCCAGTCAGAGTCGGTAGTAGCATCACGACGTGCCTGCGAACCAAAAAGAATAAGTTTACCTGATGGCAATACAGTTCCTTTCAACTCTTTAATTTTATCTATAATCTTTTCTGTAGTATGGGTCATAATCTTATTGTTTTGATGAAGGCTTTACAAAGATAATCATAATTTCTATTCTCAGCATCCCGAAGGACAGGTTTTTACGTTTTTATCAAAATGTATATTCTATTTATAGAGACACTTTTGTGTATTATAAAAATCATTCCAACATGTCAAAGAACGAAGGATTCTAAATCCTAATATTAGAGGCAAGCGGATTACAAATCCGCTTGAATGTTTTTTAAAAAGGTCTGCAATAGAAATAATAATGATTCTCTGTTCTATGGGGATAGCCATAAGCTGACGATGTAAAGCCACTATAAATGTCAAGGGTCCGTGCTGATAAATCACCACCGTATCCATCCTTTGACCAATGTCGTCCAATGTTAAAAACTTGTTTTTGAAGAGAATTAAAATTAATGCTGTAAGAAGCAATGTCATCATAATTAGTTTGAGATCTACCGGAAAAAAGTCTGTATTGATCCATTGTTACGAAGCTCCATCCTGAAGGTACGGAACTATTGATGCTACTCCACGTTGCCTCTGTATGCGGTGAATAAATCCAGTAATTATTCAGTGCATAAGTTGTCATTCCGTACACAACAGGTGAACCTGTCCATTCATCAATTTGGTAGTCGGGAAATCTGACATCATCTGCTTTAAACTTAAAATAGTATAGATTTTTTGCAGTTTCATTGATAGTGACATTCTTAAATGTAAATTTGAAAGTGGTAGTAGTTCCCGACGTTTTACTTTCCTGGTTTACGGTCTGATAGTCTTTTGCACGTGAATCTGTTGAGCTTTCATCATAACTATAAGTTGTACCTCCTTTAAATGTCACCGTAAAATTAGTTATTCCCCAAAGGTTTGTATCTGTTGTAGATAATTTCATGTCTACGTCTGTTGCTGCCCGTGTGAAGGTTATTCCGGATTTGTTTGCTGTAAACGTGGGCAATGATGATTTAAAAGTAACCGCAATTGCTTCTTTTTTTGTATCATCCGATAAGTTTTTTACATAGAGTGTTCCACCGTTCGCATCACTAAGTGAGAAACTGCTTGTTTGGTACTTTATTACATAATTATGCTCTTTCGTATTAGATTCCGCAAGGTCAGCTTCTACTCCTCCGGGTAATTGTAATACACTTCCTCCCAAAGAGTATATTTTCAACGTTGCTGTAGAATAATAAGACGATTTCAACTGATACAAGTTCAGTGATTTACTACTTGATATATATGAATTAGCGGAAGGGTCTGTACTGACTACCTCAATTGTGGGTGCTTGGAATTCTCTCGCAATATTCACTGTTATTCCTGTTCCTCCGGAAGCGTTTGTGAATACGATTTGCGTATCATCGAAACTTGCTGCGTTCTCTATCAGTTTGAAAGTGAAACTTGCTGTTTTACTTTCCGGTGTGCTACGTGTAGACACCGGTGTAATGTTTTCCAGCCATGACGGGCACTTGCTTATAGTAGGTTTACTATAATTATCCATTGTTAGGGTGAATTGCTTGTCCTTGATGACAGGTATAGTAAGCGTGGCGGTGGTGGCTGTTATAGATGAAAGGCTGATTCCTGTACTTTGATTTGTTATTTGTAAGTTATCGAGTCGATTAGGCAGTAATTTCACTTTGATGTTCTCGACTTTTGTCTCGTCCGAACCATTTTTCAAGGCTACGGTGATTTCTTTTTCAGTCAAGTCGGTAGCATCCGTACCTGCCCATTGGAAAGTATATTCCTGCGTGGTGTGCGGGCTCGAAGCCGGACTGACTGTGATGCCCGCATCAGCAGGAATCTCTATCTTGCTGCCGCCCACGGAAGTGACTACTATCGTACCTGTGGAAATTTTGGAACTGACTGTCTGTACCAGATAGAGTGTATTGTCTACTGCATTCCAGTTATTTACCCCGTCGGGGCTCATTGCAGCGCCTGTGGGTTTTACGATGGGGGCACTCAAAGTAGCGTCTATATCTATAAGTATCACTTCCTCACCGCCTCCTGCCTTGTCCATCAGGCAGAGAATGCCGCGGGGATAGTTGTCGCCTGTATAATTCTCATTAAGAGTTACTTTGTATTTCACTTTCTGCGTGGCTCCTGTTCGTGCTGTGGTAACAGGGATTTCTTCCAGTTTCAACCAGTTGTCAGCAGTGTTATTACCATAGTAGTTTAATTGCGCTTCGACTCCTGCATTGGAGCCGGTGGTAGCGGTAAAACTACTTCCTGTTTTAAGTGCCAACGTGACGATACCGGCGTTGATGTCATAAGTCGTTTCTGTTGCGGGTAGCAGGTCTGCTACGATGACAGTCTCCAGCCCATTTTCGGGCTCGTAATCATCTATATAGTCACCCGTTTCCCAATCCACCAGACGGATATTAGCCGTCAGTTCAAAAGGGTCGGCTTCGGTTATCTGCACCGTGTAGCGGTGATTGTGGTTTATCTCGATTAGGCTTCCGTCACCATCGGTCACACGTTCGAAAGGGATGCGATAAGATACCTCTTTCTTTTCATCCGTCAGGTTCATGGCATACAGTCCTTTCAAAATCAAAAATCCTGCATCTATGGCTTTACATGGGTAGCAATAGAAAGCCTTGGTGGTAGTTCCTGCATTGGCGTTCAGTCCGTCGAAAAGGCGGTAAGGGTATGTAATCAGTTGGCCGTTTGTGGCGGGAACATCGCCTGTCGGACGAATGGGGAACAGTGTTACACCCTGTCTTCCGTTTCCCATACTGATATCTGTGATAGTAAAATGAGACTTCGTAGCATCGTTTACTATATCGAAGCGTGCCACAGCGCGAGTAAGTGAAACATTCAGTCGCACATAAGTTCCCATACTGTATTCGCGCAAGTCGGTAGGCTGACTGTTGGCACCGGACATAGGCAGCGGAGCAAGCAGGATATTGGCATTAAAACCGGTGGGATTTAAGAGCGGGGTATTCAATTTAATGAAATCGCTTTCGGTAGGCGTTCCGGGGCTTGTTACTATATCTCCCGGTACACCGGATTGTGTCTGAGAACTTTGCTGTAACGGGGTATAATTCGTGTATATATTTCCTGCGGCATCATTCATTTCGGTTTGATTGGCTACGCAATAAAACTTGGTGAATAAACCCTTGCGGGGGTAGAATACCACATTTATTTTCCCGGCGGCCTCGTCCGCTTTCAAATCGATAGGGGAAGCTCCTGTGGGCAGGGTTCCGGCATCCGAGCGGTAGGCGAAATGCTCCTGAAAGGTATAAGGCCCTTCCTCCTTGTCACTGCCGAAAGCATAAATATCGAAACTTTCAATACGGTTTTCATCCTCCTCGGCTATACCGTCACGGGTGATAGCCCGGCTTTCGGGTGTACCGTTCACAAGGATCAGCTTGTTTTGCAAAGAGATTACCACCGAACGGCGGTTGGGGTCATTGGCCTGCGGGTTCTCCGGTGTTTCGGGAGTGCCGCCTATTATATCTACCTCCGAGGTGCAACCTGCCGTCAGGCAGGACAGTATCACCAATGAGAAGTACAGAAAGAATTCAGCTAATGCTTTCATGCTTGTTACTTTTATGCGGTTATTACTTATTTTCATTTCTTCATTCCTCGTATTTCATCTTCTTCAGGTTCTTCCTCGCCTTTTCCGGCTCTATGCCCAGTGCCTTGCGAAACCATTTTTCCGCTTTCTTCCGGTCACCTTCCAGATAGGCCAGCACACCAAAATCATTCCATGCACGCGGGTCATCGGCCACCTTGTTCAGATATTGCCGTGCGCTAACCGGATCACCTGCCATGATTACCGCCGAAGCCGCATTGATATTGGCCAGCACGTCGTCCGGAAAGTGGTAGGCGGCTATCTCATAAATTTCACGGTATTGCTCTGTGCCGGGGCGATAGAATGCGGCTACCCGGTACATCTCCTGCAATGATAGCAGGCGGGGATGGGTATATATCAGACTTGCCGCCTCTTCGATATTGAAAGCGCGGGCCTCATAACCTACCGTGATACGGATACGTCTCAACTGCGGAAAATAGTTTTTCAGAAGTTCCCGATATACGGTTCCTCCGTGCATATCCATCAATTGTTTTTCGCGTCCTTCAAAAATGCCGGTTCGGGCAATGAGAGACAATACTTCGTCACCGTGATTCATGGGGCGGCGTTGCAGAAGTTCCACCAATCCATCCCAGTCTTCGGGTACGGAAGAAACTTTATAAAGATCGCGCCCGGGTGCATACGTGGCACGCATATACTCCTTGAAGCAGCGTGCGCGGTTGGAAGCCAGTATTTCATTGTCCTTGTAGATCCCGTCGGGCGAGGCGTATCCGCAGATGGAGATGCTCGAAATACTTGCCAGATTCCCTTCGGTGAGCGGGCGCATCAGGCTGTCCAGTTTCTCCAGTTCGGGGCGGTTGTTGTGGAATTCGCGGCGGACGTCATAAACTCCGGTAGGGTAGTCTATATATAAGGTGGCACTTTCCGAACGGTGTTTCTGAGTTTCCATATCGGGGATGAGGTAAGTCACCATGGCTGTACACTCGGCACAGAGCATACAGTCCGGTCTGCTTGGAGTTTCCTGTCGATTAGTGGCATTTTCACTTCTTTCGATAATCGCCTGCGGAATCACCGTCTGTCCCTGCGGAACATGGAAAGGGCTTGTCAGGGCAAGATCGGTTATCACCGGCTCTACTCCGAGCATCTTCATCCGGCAGCAATTCCGCCGTTCGCGCATCAACACCAATGAAGCGTGTTCCATCCATGGGCTATAAGCAACGGATACCTTATAAATAATGCTATCTTTTCGATTTCGGGCATAAAGCGTACGATAAGGAGGCAAATAACCGGGAGACGGTTGAAGCGCCTGCCGCCTGTGGTCGGCACGGGCACGGCGACGTCCGCTCACTACCACAGCGGGCAGCTCTTGCAGACGCCCTGCGCCACGAAGCACGGGAGTGAACAGATAAGCCTCCGCATTCCCCGCTTTTGCATCACTCAGATTGAGCAGCAGTTCTATGTGAAGACTGTCTCCCTGCGTAAAGACATGCGAACCGAGTGTTAAAGTTCCGCCTGCCCATGCTTCCACAGTCAGCAGTACCCCAACCAGACATCCTATTATTTTCTTCATCCTTTTCATCCAGCCTCTTTAATTTTTAATTATTAATTTTTAATTGCCTTCTTATCCCAGTCCTCCGCCTTCCGCCCAGTCCGACGAATTGAGCTGTGTCACTACAATCTTCTGCCCGATGGTTACCAGCAGATCAAACTCCTGTTCCGTGTTTTCATCCAGACTGACAGGCAGTTTACGAAAGAACAGTTGCAAGTCAATCTCCTTCATAATCCGCTCATTACCCCGGTAGATACTCAGCAACGGATGTGATCCTGATGTCAGGCGATACGTTACCAACTCGCCCGTCAGTTCATCGTTATAGTTCATCGCCGCCTTGGCCTGATGCCATATTACCGGGCTGCCTATGGAGGGAAATGTGAAAGCTCCGTCACCACTGGCCAGCGGTATGTCGTAACCTGCCGGAAAGCCGTATTCGCAAGGTACGCCCCGCAGGCGGAATGTATAGCCTCCTGTTCCTTCCGCCGGATAGTATCCGTCTTCCCAATGTACGGTAATCCGGAGGACGGCGTGGCAGTGGGTCAGGTAAATGGTCCGGTTTACTGAATTTCCCGTAGCGGGAATTTCAAACGTGCTATATCCATAGTATAGCCTTTCGGTATTCGGTCGATATTCGCTTGTGGATGTTCCTGTAGCTGTTCCCGTGGCCGAAGTCATTGCCAGTTCACGGATTTGTGTCACGCCGGGTTGGGGTGCGGGTACTACATCGCTTTCATATCCCCAGTTTCCCCATGCCACGAGGGTATATCGTCCGGGAGCTAACTCTCCCTGCCAATACTCCAAGCTGTCACTTTTCAGTAGCCGGATGTCCTTCAACACTCCGTCCGCATCGAAAAGGAACTGGTGGATGTTATCCACATACATGGAGAGTTGCCCATCATCGGGCCTGCCGGCATAGCGGTAATTCAGCCGTACATTGTAGGGGCACACTCCCGGTTCGTCAAAATCGAACGTGCAGGAGGTGCAGAACCATAGTATGCAACAGAGGATTACCATAACTTTCATCGGATGAAATAAATGAGTGACACACCGGCCCGTGTAGGTCCGAAATAATTCCTTTTATAATGTCCCATGCGCTCGCCGCAGCCCGCGCACCGGTATTTATCATATTCCATGCGGGCATATCCGCCGCCAATTACGGCTTCTATCGAGAAGCGGTCGCCCAGCACCCAGTGATAACCGTAAGTGATACCTCCGCCATACAGGTCGCCCCGGTAAATAATGTCTTCCATACCCGAAAAGAAAGGGACCTGGCCTACGTTGTAGTAAGCGTAATGTCCGTGCACTCCCAGGAAGTGTCCTTCGAACTTGCGGCAAGGCCAGTAGCGTAATTCCGGTTGTATCAGGTAGAGATTCAGTTTCATATCATTGCCGAACTTCCAGGCGTTATAAGCCCCGTTCAGTGCCATTGTAAAATGACGGCTGATGCTGGTTTCCACTCCTGCGTTGGGTGTGGTAGTTCCCCACAATAGCAGGTCGGTGCGCAATGCCACGCGTTGGGCAAAGGCAGCGGTACTCATCAGACTGAGCAGCAGGAACAGCAAATAAAGTCGTTTCATGGCAATTCGGATTTATTGCATAGTTTAAATATGGGGTATGGAGTTCTCGATAAGGCATTCGTTCACGGGAAGTTCGGCTATGGAAATTTCCATCAGATAAAGGCGTGTCATCTGATTGACAATGCCCAGCTTGCGGGCTGTCGTCCCATAACAGGAATAGAATTTTTCGTCACTGGGGCGGTTGAAGTAAACGCCTTCTCCCAATGCTTCAAGAATGGAAAGGAGGTTGATTTGATGATATGCACAGGCAAGGCGGTAGGATTCGGGGCGGCTATCCGGCTGATTGTCCGGTCGATTTTCTATCAGTGCTATTAGGCGTCCTTTTGATAGCTTTTGCAGCAGGTACGTAACTTCGGAAGGTGAAGGATTAAGGGAAGTACTCAACTGGTAATCCTTATACTGTATGTCGTGCAGTACTGCCAGGGCGAGTTTTGTTCTGAGTGTTAACATAGCGCTTGCTTTTTATGTAGATAATTGTCTGTTTTGTTTGGAATGTTCCGATTCCCGGTAGGAAACGGAACGGGCGCTATCATAACCATAGATTGGACAGATAAAAATCATCTTCCATTTTAAAAAGGCAGACAATTCTTAGCTCTTCCTTCCCTCTATTCTTAGATTTAGTAATGAGATTCCCCTATATTGAGATATGGGTAGGGGAATTATGTATTCAAACAAAAAAAGTGAAAGCTTTTTAATCAATACAAAGAGCTTTTCCACTGATATACCATATTATTACAGGAATATAATATTTATTGACATGACTTTTTGAGACAAAATCTAACTTTCAGGATAAGAGAGATGTTTTTGTCGTGTCTGGTGTTGTAATTTAACTGATTTTTTACAGAAAACTGGGAAACTTCGATAAGTATTTCCTGCTTTCCTTGTTTATTTCAATTGGAAATTGTTCCTTTACCGCCGGAATCGTTCCGTTTCCTACCGGGAATCGGAACAGAAATATGAAGCTCATTTTGAGAGTTTTTCCTCACTTTATAATTTCCTTTTTCTTTCCTCTTCCATTCCTTTTCTGCCATCGGATTAACCAATGCTGCCATTTGCAAATTCACCACCGCCAGTTGTTCATCAGAGAATGACCTCAAATAAGTATGCGTAATTTCTTCCGAAGCATGGCTCAACCCTGCACTAATCTTAGATACGGGTATATCCTCATTATATGCCAATGTCGCCCACGTATGGCGTGCTACGTATGAAGTCAGTCTAACCCTCAATCCCAATCGTTCAGATAACCGATACAAATGTTTGTTGTAAAGTCGCAAGGCACTCTCATATTGTTTCCTCTCCTCTGGTATACTTCCAGGTCTCCGAATAATTTTTAGAAGATAAGGCGAATCCGTATTCTCGCACTTATACCTCTTAATAATCTCCCACATCCACGGTTCAAGAGTAATCGTCAACATTCTCCCCGTCTTGCTACGACGATAGCAAAGCACATTATCCTGAATATCCGTCTTCCTCAAGTAAGCTAAATCTATAAAAGGAATCCCTCGTAGATAATAAGAAAGAATAAACAGATCCCGTGCCACCCCCAAACTTGGTGTATCCTCCAAATCAGCATCCGCCACCATACGAAGCTGTTCAATACTCAGCGCCCTTTTCCTCGTCTCCTCGTATCCCATAAACACCTCACTAAAGAGTTGCTTAGCGTCTTTCAGCTCTTTCTCCTTTTCTGCTTCTCGACAAATAGCCCGCAATGCCCGGAAATAGCACGCTGAAGTATTACGTGAACATCCCGAAGCCCACAAATAGTGCTCAAAACCGAGAAAGAATCCTGCCGTCAATTCTTTAAAAGTAACAAACTCCATGTTAGCAAACTCTTCCAAGCTATGCAGCATACTCCTGCAAGTATGTTCCGCCGAAAACTTAAACAACTCGCCCAAACTATCCGCATGAGTTATAATACCCTCCTTTAATGTTTTCATTTTCATCACACTGTTCTTTTAATTAGTATCTCCTCTCAACTCTACCTTCCATCATTTGTTTTGTATGGAAAAGAAGGAAAACATCAAAAGTAAGAACAGAAAATATGACTGCCTGTCATGAAATACGCATAAATGACTACACCTTATTATACAGAAATCCCCCGGAACTTTTCATGATTTGAATTCCGGGGGATATATTTATTTCTTGTTCTGAGCCTTTTCCGCTTTTCTCTTATTTACATAATCCTTGAACATCTGGCGCCAGTTACGACCATGCTCATTAAAATACTGTTCGCACTTGGTCTTGTAGATTTCAAAGATAGCAGATATCTGCTTCATGTTCTTATAATCAATAGCCTGTTCACGAGCCAGCTTCAACTGTTCCAACACAAAAGCGGTTTCTTCCTCCGTCATATCAGGGACAATGGCCTGATAACCTTTCAAAGTGAAAGCTACTTTGCCTACAGTATATTTATCAAGAATCTGCTCTACTTGTTCTTCCGTCAGCACTCTGCGCAAATCTTTCATCAGCTTTTCATGAACTTCTTTCGGCATGGCGGAATCGGCAATCATTTCCCGATCCAATTTACTTAAAGATTTACCAGTGACAGGATTGATACCCTCCGGTACAGTGGAATAAGGGTGTTCATTATGCCAATCACGAACCTTGCGCAAATGATTATAGATAGTTGTTACAGCAAAGCCCGCTTTCTTATCATCCTCCATATTTAAGGAAGCCACCCAGTCCATTGCCTTTTTCTCAAGAGAAGCATCCGACTTTAATTGGGCAAAAGCTTTCTTGTCAATATAAACAGCTACTTTATCAAACGAACGAATTGCGCTTTCCGGCAAAAGTTCTCCTTTCTCACCGAAACTATACATAGCGGATTCCGGTTCGATGGTGATTTTTGTTTCATCCAGCATATTTCTATTCAAGCCGAACACCTCAGCAAAAAATGTATAGACAGCATTCCGCTTATTAGGACCAAAGTCATGTCTTTCTTTCGGAAGATGTATGTTCGTCACTTTATCTTTTGCATCGTAGAATCCATAAACACGCTGCAAATAAGGATATTCCAGTGTAGGCACACTTGCCGTCCAATCACCACCATCAGACACTACTAATTGCGGACGGGGAGCAAAGATTGCTGCCAATTCGGCATTGCATGTGCCACCCGCCGCCAATTGAATAGGCATACCGCTTTCACAGGGGCATCCTCCATCAAAATGAGAAGCCAAACTTACCACCGGCGCCGAAGCCGTGAAGCGATCATCCAGTGCACTCAGCAGAACTGTTTGCGTGCCACCACCGGAACCGCCATTCACACCGATTCTTTTCCTGTCAATATCTTTACGGGCAGCAAGCATATAGTCGAGAATCAGCAAACCATTCATCACCTGAATGGTATGAGCTGCACTACTGCGGTGTGCCGCACTGCCAACCTGCAAAATTGACTCTCCCCAACCGAAGAGATCATAATCCACACAAACAGCCCCCATACGTGCCAGGGTTCCCATACGCTGTTGTTGATCTTCGCGATAACGACCTCCTCCAAAGTGTCCATTCGGACAAATGATCAGCGCATGCTTCCCTTTCGATTTAGGGGCATAAACAGAACCGCAAACATACAGCCCTGGAAGCGTCTCAAGTGCAAAATTCTGAACTGTATAGCCATCATATTTCCTCACTTTGGAAAGAATCGGCTTCGACTCCACACATTGTGCGAGTAAAAGGTCAATTCCCAGACGTTGCCGGACTTCTTTTCTTAAAGAATCGGCACGGAGTTCAAAAGCTTCCTTATCTGCATAAAGCGTATTAAGGTAAGCCAGCATTTTCTCTCCGTCAGCATCTGTCCGCCGAGGATATTCATAAGCTTTCAACTTATATATATTGCCGGTTTGTTTCACAAACTTATAATCGAAAGGGGACAATACATTCGTCAGCGATTCTTCCACTGAATAAGGACGGATACGAAAATCCGCATAAGGCAACACTTTACCGACCGTATCAATATCGTATTTCAGGCGGATACCAAAACGATTTTGTATGTCCGTAAGAACTTCGTTCAAAGGGCGGGCAAAGGCCGTTTCAAATGTTTGTGTTTGTGCTTCAGCCGAAAGAGATGCAGCAAAAAGCACAGAGAAAAGAATACGTTTCATTGTTCTATATATTATTGTTTACTTTTCATCGACTTCCTTTGGATACATCTTTTTACCATTCACCATGACATCTTCCATCGTGATGCGTTCGCAATCCTCAAAGACACATTCCTCACCGGCTCCCTGCACATGGATGTCGCGCAGTACAATATCAGAGATCGGAGCTTCTTCCAGCCCAACTATCTTAACAGGAGTCTTGACATCCGTAACCGTCATTCCACTGATATGTATGTTGCGAAACAGCGGAGTGCGTTCACTCTTGGGTTCGGCAGGCATACCGCTATACTTCAGATTCAGTACCACAGCCTCCTGCTTGATATTGCGCATCACAATGTTACTGACACGGATATCTTCGACCACTCCTCCCCTGCCCCGGGTGGACTTGAGACGAATGCCCCGGTCCGTTCCATCGAAAATGCAATTGGAAATAGTCACCTTACGCACGCCTCCACTCATCTCACTGCCTATCACTACACCACCATGACCGGAAAGCATGATGCAATTAGTGATGGTTATATTCTCACAGGGTACTCCCAACCGGCGCCCCTGCGCATCGCGACCGGACTTGATCGTTATGCAATCATCTCCCACCGAAATGTGGCAGTCGCTGATATGTACATTCCGGCAGGACTCCGGATTGATGCCGTCCGTATTGGGCGAGGGTACATTATGAATGGTCACTCCCTTCACCTTCACGTTTTCACAGAACTCGGGATTCACCGTCCAGAACGGAGAGTTGACGATCTTCACCCCCTCTATCTTCACGTCCTTGCAACGAACCGGCTGGATAAACGGAGGACGGAAAAAACGACGTTGCAGTGTACCGATGTAGTCCTTGTTTGTTTCAGCATAGATAGCCGTTGTATCATTTGCCTGGTCCCACATCGTCTGATACTTATTCACATTCTGCATGCCATTGTCGCGCAGATCAATCATCACACGAAAAAACTCCATCCACCACTTCTTTCCCTGCCCGTCCAGCGTACCTTCACCTTTGATTGTTATATTTTCCGCATCCACGGCATAAATCAGAGGCTGGAAACTCTTCATCATTACTCCCTCATGACGCACCTCCACAAAGGGAAGATAATCATCGAAGCTATCAGAAAACAGCAAAGTGGCTCCCGCCTCCAACTCCAAAGTGATGTGGCTCTTCATCCGGATGCTTCCCGTCAGATAAGTGCCGGCAGGAAAAAAAAGGGTACCGCCACCGTTCGCGTTCAGGCGGTCGATGGTAGAATTGATAAGTTTGGTATTCAACGTCTTTCCATCCACCTTCGCTCCTGCTTTCAGCATATCTACACGTTCTGCACGAAGCACCGTAACCGCACAAAGGCAGAAGAGTGAACAAAGAAGTATTCTATATTTCATGGTCATAGTATGGTTGTTTATGGTTCGTTTATAGTTTGTTGTTCGTTCACTACAAATTCATGTTTCCCGCTCTCCACCTCTCTCGGTTCTTTCTCTCCCGGAAGTGTAACCACCGCCACAGTGTTTACCGGAACGGACAACTTCAGCTTAAACCGGCCGTTCTCGCGGGTCCAGTCTACAGTTATCTTACCGTAAAGGGTTTCATAAGATGACTGCACGTATTTCAGATCACCGACAGGCTTCGGGGCGATTCTGAACTTCTGGTATCCATGCTTCACGTCCGGAGAGATACCAACCAACGAGTTAAAGAACCATTCATCAATCTGCCCCATCATAAAATGATTCCAAGAGGAGCCCTGACGAGGGTCCCATTGCTCAGTCAGAGTCGTTGCACCAAACTTGAGTTGAAAGCCATATCCGGGCGTTTCCTCATGGTTGAACATTTTATAGATGAGTTCATCGGCTCCGTAATTGGCCAATGTCTGGATCAGATAGCGGTTTCCCACATCTCCGGTAGTCAGACGATTGCCGTGTGCTTCCACATCTTTTATCAGATTCTTAAATACTTTGCGCTCCAGATGACGGTCCGTTTCATAACCTCCAGAATGGCCTCTACTCAGAACCATATCCAGAAAAAGCGGCAAGGCATTGCTGCACTGGCTTCCCGTACCATACTGCGCCGCATCGTAATCCTGAAAGCGTTCGTTAAATGCCACCACGATATCATTCGCCAACGAATTGTAATACCTGACATCATCAGCATTACCCACAATGCGAGCAGCCTTTATCAGATATTTGACAATCATGTAATAGTGTGCCGTAGCCACCAGCGGAACTGGCGTATTGCGGGAGAATCCTGCACGGAAGTCACCGTAATCATACCAGTCGCCCAAACCGAAAGAAAGGATATGATTATCTGCGCGGGTAGAGAGATAGTCCACATATCGGCGCATATTCTGGTAATACTTCTTAATCAGCGAATCGTCCCCGTAGGTTTCGTAATACATATACGGGAAAATGACCAAAGCACCTCCCCACTCGGGAGATTCGGCAAAGGCATCCATGCCCGGTCCTTCGAACACGACATACTCCGGTGCGGTGCTTGGCATGGCTCCGTTGCGATGTTGGGCATCCGCCATATTCTGCATAATCTGTGGAGCGAAAGCTGTCAGGTCATAATTGTATAAAAGTCCCGGCCCGTTGAGGTGCACCTGTTCCAGCCATCCCAGCTTTTCCCGATGGGGACAATCGGTAAATACAGACTGCATATTGCTGCGAACCGCCTTCTCTATCAGACAATGGGCAGCGTTGAATATCGGATTGGAACACTCGAAAGCAGACACCTTTTTTGCCGAGTTATAAACAAAGCAGGATTGAATATCTTTCAGAACAGGCAATTTCCGGGGATTCTTCTCCCCCTTCAGTACGGCACCCTCTACCTGAATGTAGCGATAACCATAGTATGAGAAACGGGGACGCCAGGTCTCGTCCCCCTCACCCTTCAAGGTATATTCGTAGTAATGCTGACGTCCCGTTTGCCGTTGGTTACAGGCTCCTTCCTCCGTCATAGCCTCAGCCACCACCAAAGTAACCTTCTGACCTCGTTTACCACGCACGGTAATTTCCGGAAAACCGGCAAGGTTCTGCCCCATATCCAGTACGAAAGCGGAAAGGTCGATGGTTCTTTTGGTCGATTTACAGGCAGAGGCAATCTGTTCCGGGGTCAGTTTTGTCACTTTCCGGACACCATAACGTTCCATGATTTTCACCGGAGCCGCCA
>OGQL01001907.1_pt1 | contig 14387 bp, 6 predicted proteins | sample 1553211 | NCBI WGS metagenome assembly OGQL01 (sample SAMEA2579942, study PRJEB22360) | human gut metagenome
GGGGGAGATATGGAAAATACGGTTACCCCGTTTCGAAAAACGGTAGACCTACGTTGGCTGGAAATATTTGATACGATGTATTGCGGTGATCCCCGTCTATCCGATGTGCCGATGATGAATTTCTGGCGCTCACAGGATTTGTATTCGGATCACATGACCTTCCAATACTTGTTTAACGGAGTGCCGGTTCAGCGCATTGATAATTGTGCTTTTATGATTGGCACCACGGGTACTTGTTATAACAGGGCCTTAAATGCTTGGAAAGGTATGATGATTTTGACGATGGCACGCGGAGGCTGGTTGAATGTTTGTCATGGAAATATTGATTTGTTAAGTGATGATGATGCTTGCTGGATGGCTAAAGTGCAGCAATTGTATATGAAGGTACAGCAGTATGGAAATATTTCGGCATTCGGTTCCATCCCCGGTAAGGCTCTGCCATACGGATATATGGCTTCCGCTGAAGGAGGAAACCTTTATACTGTGGTAAACGCCTCACAGGAGAAAGTCAAAGTAACCTTGCCTGAAGCGACAGGAACGGGGAGAGTGCTTTTCACAGACAGTGGTTTTATACCTGTTTTAGAAAAGAATATTGTGGAATTGGGTCCAGAACAGATGGCTGTTGTCGGGTACGGTAAGTTCAGTGCCCGGGGGTATGATTTAGGTATTGAGAAAGATATCGTTATCCCTGCAACAATTCAAAAGGTAAAAATAGATGTGCAAAAGAAAAATGAGCATACCTTGCAGGCACATTACACCCCTTCGAAAGGGAAAACTGTACGGATTCTCTTTCAGCAATTGGATGAGCATGGAAAAGCATTCCGTTCGTGGGGCGGTGCTCCTCCTACCGGGATTAAAATGGACCATTTCTTCAATATAGAAGTAAAGCAGGGCAAGCGTTCTGTTCCGATAAAGAAATCGCATGATAAGATGATCTGGTGCGGCTTGTCATGGGCGGTAGGAGAGGTTTCTGCTGACGATATAAAAGAAGGACGTCCGTTGGAAATAAGTTGTACCACTATAGATGGGAATAGCGAACACTGCTTATTGGAAGTTTACGAGGTTGAATATTCTGCTGAAAAGAAATAAGATTGGAAAAGGGATGACTGGAACAGTTTCACAGTCATCCCTTTTTTGAGGTTATCGGTCTCCTTTTTTTAGATCCCTGAAATTCTTGGGTGTTTCATTATATACTTCCTTAAAGCACTTGATGAAATAATGTGCTTGGTTAAAGCCGGTCAGGTAGGCTATTTCCGCTATTGACAAATCACTGTTTATCAATAGCTCGGATGCTTTTCGAAGCCGGATAGCCCGGATAAACTGATTGGGTGTCTGCCCGATAAGCATTCTGAACTTCTTATGAAGCACTGTCTTACTGATATTCATGGCTATTGAGAATTCCTCAATGTTGAAGTCCGCCTTATCCAGATTCTCTTCTATCACCTTCATGGCCTGTTGCAGGAATACTTCCTTGGAATTGAACTCAATAGTATCACTGTCTTTGGCTATCAGGTTCTTTAGGAGTTGTTCTTTTCGTTTCTGGCGCGTATTCAGGATATTCATAATCTGATTGATCAATGCTTCCGTATCAAAAGGTTTCTTGATATAGATGTCAGCGCCTTCTTTATAGCCTCTCAGTTCATCCTCAGATGAAGTTTTGGCAGTCAGTAATATAACGAATATATCGGCATAAAGGGAATTTTCCTTTATATGGCGGCACAGTGTCAGACCGTCCATACCGGGCATCATGATGTCCGATATTACGATTTCGGGAAGATACTCACCTACTAATTTCAAAGCTTCTTCTCCATGGGTGGCTGTCACTACGTTGAAGTGCTCCGCCAATTTGCCCGCAAGGTATTTAAGTATCTGTTCGTTATCTTCTACCAGTAATATGGTGGCACTGTTCTCTATATTGGTTGCCTGTGCTTTAAATTCGGTAATATCAGTTGTTTCCTGATATTCTTCTGAGTTCTCTACCGGTAGTTTGATGCACAGTGTGGTGCCTTGTCCGGGTTGTGAGTCAATAGAAACTGTGCCGTTCATTACTGATACGAATTTCTTCACGACATATAATCCTATGCCCAATCCGTTGGGAGTGTTTTCCTTATTGTATTGGGGTTCCCGGTAGAATTTATTGAATACGGTTGCCTGGTATAACTGATTGATACCCGGTCCCGTATCTTTTATGAATACACTCAATTGTCCATCTATATATTCCAGTGCCACCGATACACTGCCTTGATCGGGGGTGTACTTAATGGCGTTACTCAGTAAGTTATATAAAATCCTTTCAAACTTCACACTGTCAATCCATATATGTATGGAGGGGATGTTGGCCTGATAGGATAGCTGGATTTTTTTAGAGCTTGCCAGATAATTGAATGCATTCACTATGATGCGGCAGAATGATACGATTTCTATGTTTCTATTGTTTATCTTTACTTCAGAGAATTCCACTCGCTTGAAGTCAAGGATTGTAGAAAACAGATCGGATAAGAATGCAGCATTCTTGGTGATAATGGACAGCCTTTCATACTGAATATCATCTTCTTTGGTTTCACGCAACATATCATTGGCAGGTGCCAGTATCAAAGATAAAGGCGTAATCAGGTCGTGCCCGAGACTTTCGAAGAAACTTTCCTTTTCTTTTAATAGTTCTTCTTTCTTCAAAGTCTCCATCTCCTGTATCTTTTGTATACTCTTTCTTCTGTAGTGTCTGATAATCATATATATTATGAGTGCGATGCTCAACAGGATAATCAGGCAGGAAATGAAATAGAACAAAGGTGTTTTCCACCAGGGCGGAGCGACAATAATGCTCATGGACCAGCATGGCTTGGTGCCTGACTCTTCGTTATATTTCATAATTTCCAAGGTGTATGTGCCGGGGTTAAGTTGTGAGAAGGTCAGGGGTACGGACATATCGAGATATTGCCAGCTGTCGGTAAAACCGATCATCCTGTATAGGTATTTATTGCAGTAGTTGGCTTCCCCTATTTCAGTAAAGGACAGGGATATCCATTTGGAGGCATAAGACAGGGTGATGGAAGGAATATATTCGGTATTCTCTTTTAAAATCACCCGGTTGTTTATCGTATCGCCTACCTGTATCTTTTGGTGGTTGATTTCCAGATCAGTCAATATGAGTTTGGTCTTATCATACTGATGCAGCGCCTTTTCCACATCCACAACCATGAGTTGTTCGGTATTGCCGAACAGGATATATTCTTTGTTTTCATAGGTTATTTTTTCGGCTGAAAGGATAGAAGAGTTGCCCCAATAGCTGATATTCGGTTCGCAGATGCGCTGTTCACTGTTTATGTAGCAGAATATCTTCTCACCGATAAAGAACCATAGATTCTGGTTATCATCGAGCAACAATGACTTGATGGCCCCTTGCGGCAATGGGTATGTAGGGAATGCGGTAGAAACTTGCAGTGAATCATTGGATACTTCCATCTTCAACAGATTGTTTGATGTTCCTATCCACCAGCATTTATTACTTTTATCTTCTATGATAGAGTACACAATCTCCTGGTCGATGATTTTGTCTTTTAGAGTGACCTGGTCTGATGCATTGAAGATGGAGAGCCCGTTATGTGAAGCTATAAACAATTGATTGTCACGATAAGGTATGATAGCGTTTATCCTGTCCCGACTGAAATAGTCATAATGAATATAATCTTTTATTTGCCGGTTCTTCTTGTCCAAGCATAGGGACATCAGACCGTTTTGTTTGGTGCCTATCCACACTTTATTGTCTTTTATATAGAAAGTCGTAATCTTTTCTAATTCAGTGCTTGCCGTAAATTCTTTCCATTGAATTTCCTGTGAATTATTATTCTGGAAAGAATATAATAATCCTATGCCATCGTGCCCCACTAACGTAATATCCTTATTTTGCCCGATAGATAAGATATGGTCCTTGAATTTGTCTTTGCTTTTATAATTCTCCTTTTCAGTAGAGGTACGCATATCGAAATGATACATACCGTCACCTAAGGTTCCCAACAATATTTTGTCTTGTAAAAGGGCGATAGAAGTGATGGGAGAATGCGTTTTACGAATTGAGAGCAACTGGCTGATTCCCCTGTCTGAGGAGGAGTACTTATAGAGTCCTTTTCCGTATGAACCTATCCAGATGTTATCAAGGCTATCTTTATAAATGGCATTGATAAAAGTGGTACCCAGATGTTCTGTGCCGGGTAGTGGATAAATACGCTCTTGCTCTTTATCATATACTTTTATTCCTTCTCCCCAGGTGCCGATCAGAAGTTTGTTTGCTTCTCCTTCTATGCGGTATATGGGGGTATTGCTGTTATGCAGATGGATGGTCCGGGCTTGTTCGGGTTGTTGGCTCCAGGTTAATTCATAGAGCGCATTATCCCATGAAGAGTAATACAGTGTATTGTCTTCTCCGGTGTCGTGTAGTTGTGTGATGGTCTGGTTCTTGGGGGTAATGTCTGTCCATGTTTGTTTTCGGGAGTTGTACATCACAAGTCCTGTATAGGTGCTGATCCATATATGTCCTTTAGGCTTTTCCACAAAACTGGAGACAATGGCTCCTGAATGGCTACGTTCGGCTGTGAAACTGGTACGTTCTGTATTCTTGGGAGTTAATTTGCATATACCTTCTTCCCAGCTTCCCAACCAGATGTTATGATCAGAGTCTTCGAATATGGAAACAATCCGGTTAGGGATGGGTTCGGAAACCTGCTCATTGAGGTGGATGAACTGGTCGGTCCGCGGATTGTATATATCTACTCCTCCGGTCTTAAAACCAATCCATAACAAGCCTTTGGAATCAAGGAACAAGGTTTCTATATTGTTATTCTTAAGACTGTTATTTACTGATTTTCCCGATTTATAGACTTTAAATCGATGTCCGTCAAAACGGTTGAGTCCATCTTCTGTAGCAATCCACATATAATAGTCATTTTCACAGATGGAAGTGATTTCAGAACTTGATAATCCATCTGCTAAATCATAATGCAATAGCTTCTGTGCTCCGGCAGTGGAAGCTAAAAAGAGTACAAATATAAATAATAGCTTTCTCATAATTTTAATGTTTAGGGCAATGCATCATATATTGTTCGAGTAAATCCTCCATTTCTTTTGCAGGTAAAGACTCTATTAAACGGATATGCTTTCCTGTTTTTGTAGCTCTCCATGTATTATTACCCTCAGAGTCTACAGATATAATTCCCCGTTCACTGATATAATAAGGTGTATAGTCTTTTATGGCTACCCAAACAGTTGCCTGATCCCAACTCCATCTACCTTGTGGCTCTCCCTGCGACATGCTTAGTAAAAACACATCTTTTATAGGGTGATTTTCTACAGGCATCCGGCTAACTCGGCGACCAGTTATTATGTTGTAGCCAATCTCGAATCCGCAGAAAATAATTTCTGTAGGCCAATGGTTCACAACGAAAGAGGAGGAGGAAGCGTCACAATATATATTATATTCTCGTCCTTCGGGGAATATTCCTGCCATGGAAACTAACTTTTTAACCTTTCTGCGTACAAGTTCTATTCCTGTTTCCGGTGAAAATTCGTCTCCTTTTGATTGTAGTAGTTCTTTTAGGTTGGAGAAAGCTCCGATGGTGCAGATTGTGACACTATTATCCGGTTGCGTGCATAAAACAGAGCGATATACCTTGACGGCATTGGGGGCATCTGATGATTTGGCTATCCGGTGGGGATATTTCTGAGGCAAGACTTCAGTCCATTTCTTGTTGTGCGGGCATTCCAATGTGACTGCACTTTCTCCTTTGGCAACGCCAAGAGGAATATCAGGTCGCTTGAAGTATGTATTAATGATTTCAATGCAAGGAATTGTTAATTCGGACTTATTAGACGATATAGTAGCCAGTATATCTACATATCCACTGTCTGCTAATGCATGCATCACTGCCATGGCACCCACGTCATCGTAGTCAGGTCCCAAGTCCGTATCTAAAATCAATCGGACCTTATGAGCATTAGTTATATTTGAAGGGCTGCATCCACAAAGGAGAAGCGATAAGAAAGAGTATAAAATAAATCTTATTCTAGTCATAGCGTACTGATTAAAATTCAATATTCAAAAGTAGGAAAAAATAAGCGATCCCCTTCTTTTTGAAGGCGCTTAAAAATATAAGAATCGTGCCGATTGATAACAAATTCCTGTTTTTGATAGCGGATACAGGAATTTGTTATTCTTTTGTGCTTTTCTGTTATCCTGTTTATAAAGAAACAGGGACTTTTGCATCAGTAACTTTTTAATTAAAAATATTATGAATAAACAACATGTTTTGCAAAGACGAATCATCTTCGGATTGCTATTCCTTGGTGGAGTAACTTTCTCCTATGCATCAACGGAAAAAGATCTCGGTTCTTCAACATCAGCCATTACACAACAGGCTGTAACTGTAAAAGGTTCTGTGAAGGATGCTGCCGGTGAAGCGATAATTGGAGCCTCTGTAGTAGTAGAAGGTACTACGAATGGTCTGATTACAGATGTAGACGGACATTTCTCTATTCAGGCATCAGTAGGACAAAATCTCGTGATTTCTTATATAGGTTATGAAACGCAAGTCGTGAAAATAGCCCGGGCAAACCAGCAAATCAATATTGTATTGAAAGAAAGCTCGGAGTTGATCGATGAAGTTGTGGTTGTAGCCTATGGTACGCAGAAAAAAGCCAATCTGACGGGAGCGGTATCTTCTGTAAAGGTCAATGATATTAAAGACATTCCGGTATCCAATACTTCCAGTTTGCTGCAAGGACGAATGAGTGGTGTTACCGTGAGCTCTTTCTCTGCGCAACCCGGTGCTGAGGGAGATGTGGAAATCCGTATCCGCGGTATAAACACTTTTGGTGACAGTAATCCTATGGTGCTGATTGACGGTGTGGAGGGAAGCCTCAACAGTGTTTCTCCGAATGATATTGAAAACATATCAGTATTGAAAGATGCGGCTTCCGCTTCTATATATGGTGTACGTGCTGCCAACGGTGTAGTTCTGGTTACAACAAAACGAGGAAATGCAGACAAGAAGACACTATCTTACAGCGGATCCTATGGTGTACAGAAAGCTACGGTTCTACCTACATATATTAATTCATGGGATTGGGCTACTCTTTATAATGAGCAGAATGAGGCAATGGGAGATGTAACTACGAATTTTACTCCTGAAATGATTCAGCAAATGAAAGATGGATCAAGACCGGATTTGTTTGCCAATACCCGCTGGTCGGACAAAATATTCCGTTCTGCTCCTATCCAGACCCACCATTTGTCTATGTCGGGTGGTAATGCCACTTCTCATTATATGGGTTCGGTAGGATATATGGGACAGGATGGTATCATGGAAGGTACAAGTACTGACCGTTTTAATTTCCGTCTGAATGCTGACAGCAAGTTCATTGATATAATCACTTTAGGACTGAATGTTTCTGGTAACCATGAAGAAGTAGAGGAACCTACCATTGGTACTTACTATGTATTCGAACAGATGAAATGGCACTCCCGTCCTTCGGTACCTTATAAATATAGCAATGGTGAATGGGGATTTGTGGATGGTAACGATAAAATGCAGGCTATTAAGAATCCGGCTTATGCCACTACCATAACCTCAAAGAAGAAATACAGCCGTTTTGACGGTAAGGCTTTCCTGGAAATAGAACCGATTAAGAACCTGTCTATCAAGACCAGCTTTGCTTATCAATATAACCAATGGAACAGTATTGGTGCTGAACCTGCTTATATTCCTCAGGATTCGTATGGTAACCCTGTGGGAGGTAGTGGTAAGAATTACCTGACCGATGCTTATTATTCCGAAACTCAGTGGATCAACGAAAACATTATTACTTATCACTTTGATGTGAACGGCCATGCTTTCAACTTCTTGCTGGGGCAGTCTAACCAATATAATAATTTCCGTTCTACCACGGCAACAGGTGAAGATCTTCCGAGCGACAATATCACCGTATTGAACGGTGCTTTAAGTACTTCTGCTAAGGGAGATGCTGCCGAAGCTGCTTTGAGATCATTCTTTGGCCGTGTGAACTACAATTACAAGGATCGCTATTTGGCTGAATTCAACCTCCGTCGTGATGAGTCTTCCAGAATACCTAAAAAGAACCGTACCGGTTATTTCCCTTCTGTATCTGTGGGCTGGAACATTGCTCAAGAGGCTTTCATGGAGAAATATAACTTTATCAGCCAGTTGAAACTAAGAGGTAGCTGGGGTGAACTGGGTAACCAGGAGATCGGTTACTATCCGTTTGCACAATATATCGGTTTGGGTAATAACTATGTATGGGGTGACAACAAAGTTTCGGGTGTGGCTATTTCCTCATTGGCTAATCCTGACATTAAATGGGAAACAACCGCTACTACGGATATAGGTATAGATGCCGCTTTCCTGAACAACAAGATTACCCTTACTGCTGACTATTTCTACAAGAAGACTTCTGATATTTTGCTGCAATTGCCCATTCCCGGAATTGTGGGTATTTCTACTGAACCTTATGTGAATGCTGCATCAGTAAAGAATGAAGGTTGGGAATTCGCTTTAGGTTATAATGATCAATGGGGCGACTGGAAATTCGGTGCAAATGTCAATTTCAGTAAGGTGAAGAATGAAATTCTCGACCTGCACGGTAAAGATTCATGGATTACAGACTGGTCTATCAATCTGGAAGGACATCCTATCAATTCTTATTATGGTTATGTAGCCGATGGATTGTATCGCACACAGGCTGAAGTGGATGAAGCTAATGAAAAGAATTCTGTTGGCGGTGGTGCTTTGAAGTTGGGTGATATCCGTTATAAAGATGTCAGCGGTCCGGAAGGTAAACCGGATGGAGTAGTGGATACTTACGACCGTACAGTGATTGGTAATCCGTTCCCTGATTTTACTTACGGTTTTGGTTTAAATGCCGCTTACAAAGGATTTGATTTATCTGCTTTCTTCCAGGGTGTAGCCGGTGTAGACCGTATTGTGATGGATTATCCTACCGTTTCGGGTAATGTTACGACGGCATTCCTGGATCGTTATTCTGAAAGTGCTAACCCTAACGGGAACTTCCCGCGTCTGGGTAATGGTGACTATAACAGCCAACCCTCTTCATTCTGGTTGAAAGATGCTTCTTACCTGCGTCTGAAGAATATTGAATTGGGATACTCTTTCAAACAAGAATGGATTCGCAAGGCGAAACTGGAACGCTTAAGAATATATGTTTCTGCACAGAATATCCTGACTATTACCGGCATTGACGATTATGATCCTGAAAAGTATGGAACCGATACTCGCGGTCATGCTTATCCCAATGCCAAGACATTCTCTGTGGGCTTAAACATTACATTATAATTTAAAATAAAGAAGATCATGAAAAAAATATATTATTCAGTTATTTTGTCATTAGCCTTTTCCCTCTTTTCTTGTTCAGACTTCCTGGATCGTGAATCTTTGTCAGAGTTGTCTAACGGTAATTTTTGGAATACAGAGGCTGATGCGACTAAAGCGTTGGTAGGTTGCTACGATGCTTTGCAAAGTGAAGGTAGCTTGGGATTTTGCTGGCCGGGTGGAAATACTTGTAGTTTGCGTGAATTGGAATTTGCTACGGATAACGGCTATTTTGCCTGGATTCCGTGGGTGGGCCCCGATGTGATCACTACCAATACCATGAGCCCCACAGCAGCTGTTACTAAGGCTGTATGGAATGCTTCTTATGCAGGTATTGCACGATGCAATAATGTTATTGAAAAAGTACCGCAAATGCTGGAGAACGGTAAAATAGGTGAAGAAGCAGGTACAAGAATTGTTTGTGAGGCTAAGTTCATCAGAGCGTTGTTTTATAATCACCTGACCAGTCTGTACCGTGATGTTCCGAAGGTGTTTAATGTGTTGACTACTGAAACGAGCCAGGTACCTAAGTCGCAGAAATCAGAAATTGTAGCTGACATAATCAAGGACCTGAAGGACATTACTGCCGAAGGTATGTTACCTGTTACGGCTGATAGAGGCCGTGCTACCAGAGGTGCCGCATTGGGCTTACTGACCCGTGTATACCTGTACAATGAGATGTATAAGGAGGCTGCCGATGCTGCTTTACAGGTTATTAACCTGAGCCAATATGAAATAGACCCGAATTACAGTACCCTGTTTACGGAAGCTGGTGGTGCCAGCAAAGAAATAGTATTTGCCATTCGCTTTAAAAATACCGACCAACAAAATGGTGAGGGTGGTTTCTTAGCTTATAACTACGGTTATCCGATGGAATGGCAGTTGCCTTATCCGAATTTAGCAAACGATTTTTATTGCAAGGATGGTAAACCTATTACCTCTTCGGGAATCTATGATCCGGATGATGATTCAACTCGCGACCCGCGTCTGACGTATACACTGATGACGAAAAATGGTGATACGTATGACGGCAAGGTAAGTGATGCATGGTGGTCCTGGAACAGTCCATTCCAGTTGTTTATGCGTAAATATCAGAATCAGCCTACTACATGGGCTGCCGATAATCAGGATATGTATGTCATTCGCTACGCTGATGTACTGTTAATGCGTGCTGAAGCTTTGGCTAAGCAAAATACGGGTAAAGACGAAATTATGTCAATGGTGAACCAGGTGCGCCAGCGTGCCGATGTGATGATGCCGAAGGTGGAAGATGCTGAAGGTTCCAATCTCTCTTATGATCAATTGCTCGACGTGGTGAAGCATGAAAGAAGAGTGGAACTGGCTTTGGAAGGTACCCGTTATTTTGATCTTATGCGCTGGAAAGAAATGGATAAAGCATATGAAAGATGCCGGGCAGACGGTGGGGCAGGTTCTCATATCTTCGATTCGTCAAAAGGATATGTATGGCCTATACCTCAATCAGAGTTAGACAACAACAGAGCTTTGGTTCAGGCACCGGAATGGGGTGGTAAATAATTGAAATAAATTCCAGATAGAGGCTGGCCGGATGAAGATCCTGTCTGAAGGCCGGCCTTTGCTCTGCTAAATATAATGATATGAGAAGTATATACAGCCTATTGTTTTTGTTAATAACGTTGGGATTGAGTAGTTGCAGTGAAAAGAAACCCACCCTTCGGGAACAATCTTTCGATGAGGAGTGGTTGTTCTATCGTGGGGATATTGTTGAAGGTGAGAGATCAGATTTAGATGACTCACAATGGCGTCAGGTGAACCTCCCGCACGATTGGAGTATTGAAGATATCCCTGGAACAAATTCTCCTTTTACTGCAGATGCTGTCACCGAGGTTTCGGGAGGTTTTACTGTGGGTGGAACTGGCTGGTATAGAAAACATTTCTATGTGGATGCAGCTGAGAAAGGGAGATGTATTGCTGTCGCTTTCGATGGAATTTATATGAATGCAGACATTTGGGTAAATGATCGCCATGTAGCCGATCATGTTTATGGATATACTGCATTCGAGCTGGATATAACAGACTATGTGCGATTTGGAGAAAAAAATCTGATAGCTGTTCGTGTAAAGAATGAAGGTCTGAACTGTCGTTGGTATACAGGTTCGGGGATCTACAGGCATACTTTCTTGAGGATAACCAATCCGCTGCATTTTGAAACTTGGGGAACATTTATCACTACACCTGTTGCCACAGCAAATAAAGCGGAGGTACATGTACAGAGTATTCTGGCAAATACTGAGAAAGCAAACGGAAAAGTGATTCTGGAAACGCAGATTGTAGATAAGGAGAATCGCACTGTAGCCCGGAAAGAGCAACAGGTAACATTGGATAACAAAGAAAAAACAGAGGTTGGCCATACATTAGAAGTGGCTTCTCCGCAATTATGGTCTACAGACACCCCCTACTTATATAGAGTTGTAAACCGTCTTCTGCAAGACAATAAAATAATAGATGAAGAATGTATTTCAATAGGTATACGCAATATTGCATTTAGCGCAGAGAATGGTTTCCAACTGAATGGTAAATCCATGAAACTAAAAGGCGGATGTATCCATCATGACAATGGCCTTTTGGGTGCAAAGGCTTTTGACCGGGCAGAGGAAAGGAAAATAGAACTACTGAAAGCTGCTGGTTTCAATGCGCTGCGTTTATCCCACAATCCCCCTTCAACTGCTTTACTCAATGCTTGTGACCGCTTAGGTATGTTGGTGATAGATGAGGCTTTTGATATGTGGCGACAAGGTCATTACAAGGATGATTACGGACAGTATTTTGATAAGTTATGGAAAGAAGATCTGTATAGCATGGTTGCGCGGGATAGAAATCACCCTTGTGTCATAATGTGGAGTATCGGCAACGAAATCAAAGACAAAGAAACTGCTGAAGTGGTAGAGGTATGCAGGGAATTGACAGGTTTTGTGAAGACGCTTGATACAACGCGGCCTGTTACGGCGGGAGTTAATTCTATTGTTGATGCAACGGATGATTTTCTGGCTCCTCTGGATGTTTGTGGTTATAATTACTGTTTAAACCGTTATGAATCGGATGCCAAACGTCACCCGGACCGCATTATCTATGCTTCGGAGTCCTACGCATCCCAAGCTTATGATTATTGGAAAGGAGTAGAAGATCATTCATGGGTGATCGGTGATTTTATCTGGACTGCTTTTGACTATATTGGTGAGGCAAGTATCGGCTGGTGTGGGTATCCGCTTGATAAACGTATTTTCCCTTGGAATCATGCTAATTGCGGCGATTTGAATCTTTCGGGCGAACGTCGTCCCCAATCCTATTTGCGCGAAACGTTATGGAGTGAGGCACCGGTATCCCATATTGTTGTGACGCCTCCTGTTCCTTCTTTCCCTCTGAATCCGGATAAGGCGGATTGGAGTGTATGGGATTTTCCGGATGTTGTGGATCATTGGAATTTTCCGGGATATGAAGGAAAAAAGATGACAGTATCTGTATACTCCAATTGTGAACAGATTGAATTGTTCTTGAATGGAGAATCTTTAGGCAAACAAGAAAATACTGTCGATAAGAAAAATACGCTTGTTTGGGAAGTACCTTATGTTCATGGAATATTGAAAGCCGTGAGTTATAATAAAGGCAATGAGGTGGGCACTGCAGCATTGGAAAGTGCCGGTAAGGTTGAAAAAATCAGATTATCTGCAGACAGAACGGAAATCGTAGCTGATGGTAATGATCTAAGCTATATTACATTAGAATTGGTAGATAGTAAAGGCATTAGGAATCAGTTGGCTGAAGAATTGGTGGAATTTTTTATAGAAGGGGATGCTACGATTGAGGGAGTAGGTAATGCCAATCCTATGAGTGTAGAAAGTTTCGTTGCTAGTAGTCGGAAGACGTGGCGTGGAAGCAACCTGTTGGTGGTGCGTTCTGGTAAAACGTCTGGTAAAGTTATTGTAACAGCAAAAGTACAAGGACTTCCAGTGGCTAATATTATTATAAATCAGAGGAGTAAATAAAGACATCTACAATAGAAAAGTGGATATTGGCGGATAATGAAGAGTATCCCTAGATTCTATCAAAATCGGATAAAATTTACCTTTTATCTATCTTCTCTTTGTTATATGTAAGGAGTAGGTCTAACGAAAATAGGAGATAATATGAAGTTGAAAGCATTAGTAAAACGATATGTATTTGTCATTGTAAACTCGTTGATTGTTACAGCATGCAGTCAGAGTATGGATTGTTCCGTACGAAAGATTAAGTTTGATCAGGGCTGGAAATTCCATCTCGGTCAAATAAAAGATGCAGCAAAAGAGTCTTGTGATGATTCGGAATGGCGAGTGTTAAATCTACCACATGACTGGAGCGCAGAACCTCTTCCCGATTCAGAAGGTTTATCAGTAGGACCCTTTTCTAAGGAAAGTATTGGAGGTTTTGCTACCGGACAAACCGTAGGTGGTGAAGGGTGGTATAGAAAATCATTTATTATTGACCGTAAAGATGCTCACAAGCTTCATTCCCTTTATTTTGAGGGAGTTTATGCGCAGTCCGAAGTGTGGGTGAATGGACAGAAAGTGAAATTCAATGCGTATGGATATTCATCCTTTAAATGTGATATCACTTCGTATTGCCATCCGGCAGGTGAAGTGAACACTATTGCTGTAAAGGTAACGAATGAGGGGAAAAATTCTCGTTGGTATGCCGGTTCAGGCATTTACCGGCATGTATGGTTAATTAAGACCGATCCTGTTCATTTGGATGAATGGGGAGTTGCTGTGCGTACTGTGAAAGTAACAGATGATGAGGCAATATTGGCAATAGAGGTAGATGTGCTGAATGAGAAAACTGAAAGTGCGGAAGCAAATATGGTGATTACTATTATTTCTCCTGATGGTGAGGAAGTAGGTGTGGAAGAGCAATCTGTGAATGTTGATGCAGCTGGTAAACAGACGATTGCTTTTTCTTTGCCGGTGAAACAGGCAAAGT
>OGQL01001916.1_pt1 | contig 14351 bp, 14 predicted proteins | sample 1553211 | NCBI WGS metagenome assembly OGQL01 (sample SAMEA2579942, study PRJEB22360) | human gut metagenome
CCCTTGCATATCATAGAAGAATCTTATTTACAGACTTTTTCTCACAGTCTCATATAAGAAGTACTTTATCAGCTACTCCTACACTTTCCCATGCTCTGATTTTGTCTACAGATATATATTTTTTTATTTTATCTCCTCCTTCAATTTTAATATCAATCATTGCTACATGACACAAGAATGTCTCTCCATTATATTCTAATTCATAAAGTAGGTCATAATCCTCGTCTACTTCTTTTACTTCTCCCACTTTTTTTAACTTTCTGACAATTAATTCATCAATTTCATTGTCAAAAGCATTCTTGGTCATACGGTAATTTGCACCTTCATCCAGAATATGCTTCCATTCGTCAATGTCCTTTTCTAAAAATTCCCCATCGGATTTAAAGTTTTCTGTTTCTAATAGCTTAGCTACTATCTCCTCGTACTCTTTCAATTTTTCACGTAATTCTGTTTGTTGTGTTTCTATAGTACGGCGTCTTACTACATACGATTTTCGATTCAACTTAAATGTTCTTATGTACTCTTTTCCTTGCATTGTCAATGCTTCAATTTGACAATTCTCTGACAATTTAATATGAACATTCCATATGTCATCTTTACAAGGATCTAATAGAGTCTGAGACCATGTATCTGACTTTCCAGCTTTGCCATTACAACTAACACATGAATAATACAAATTTTCATAATCATCTTTTCCGCCCTTTGCTATTGGAAAAAAATGATCTTTTTCGAAACTTTCTGGTCCTGCTAAATCGCCTTCTCTTATTTTACAATATGCACATTTTCTATTAAAATCTTTACTTAAAAATTTTTTACATCTTGAATCATTGTATTTCAAGAATCTTTTTTTCCTTAAGAATTCTGCCATTTTTTGCTCATTTCCTCAAATATTCTTTTAGTGCTTCGATTCGTTCATCTAAATATTCCTTTTGTAATTTATAGTTATTTTCAATTTCCCTTTCATTTTTTAAAGATAAATCCCTAGATAATGCCCGTGTAAGTCTCCTAACTACATTATCTATTTCTTTTGCAAGCTCTTTCTTTTTAACAGTCTGATCAAATTCTCCTATATGATCTTCAACAAAATCTTTATTTGTTAAATATATTATATAAATTTCTGCATCCTGTTCACGTATATTCTTTAAAACATCTATTCCTGTATATTTAACAGCTTGCTTTCCTAAATCATAATCTATAATTACAAAATCTACATTCTGATCAATCACTTTTTGATAAATCTCATTAATATCTTGTGGTAAATTTTCATATGGCAGCAATTGTATATTTTTTAATAAAAATAACCTTTTAATCGATTCAAAATTTTTTTGATCATCATCAATAAATAAGCCTAAATATTTATTCATCTTTCACCTCATCTACTGGAAATATAACTGTAAATTGGGCTCCTCCTATTGCATTACTCTTTCCAACCTCAATTTTTCCATTATAACTTTCCACAATATCCTTTACTATTGTTAATCCCAATCCTACACCATCTTCCTCTTTCGTTGTATTAAGCGGTATAAAAATCCATTCTTTCAAATTATCTGGTACTCCTGGGCCAGAATCTTCAAATACAATTTGATACTCTTCGCCAAAATCTATAGTCGATATTTTTATAACTCGTTTTCCGCCGGTACCTTTTAAAGCTTCAAATGAATTGGTTAACATATTCACTATTATTGATTCTAAATCTATTTGTTTCATAAAAATTTCACAAGAAAACTCCTGTAAATTGCTAATATCAATACTTATATTATACTCATCGACCAATATTTTATAATATTTAACTATTGTTTCAATAACATTTTTAAACGACAGTTTTTTTACTTCACTCCTCTTATTTTTCTTCAAAAATGCCATTAGCAAATCACTATAACAAGATATTCTTTGTATATCATTATCCAAATCGTTAAATGATGCTTTTATATCATTATCGTCAGGGAATTCCATAATAAGGCGTTCTCGTGGATATACGATATTTAATAAGATTCTTGCTATTGCATCATCTGTCTCATGCCCAAAACTTCCTGCTAATATGCCTAATGCTGCCAAATTTTTATACAACTGCAATTCATTGTTACTGTCTCTCAACTTTTTTTCATATTCTTTTTTTGTATTTTCAAAATGCTTCTGCTCTTTTTTTTGATCGCGAGATACTGTTTCTAAAATCTCTGATACAGCTTTTTCGGCCTTATCAATATTTCCATTTTTTAATGCTTTTGAAAACTTTTCTTTCGTTTGAGATATTGTTTTTGTCAATTCTCCACGTTCTTGTTTTCGTTTTTCCTCCTCTTCTGCAATCTTTGTTTGTTTTCGCTCTTCTAAATATTGAGTATATCTATGATTTTCAATAATATTAATACATTTGTTCACAACTTGTTTTAATTGTGCAAATGCTTCGTTTTCTATGATTGCCTCTCTATTTGTTGAATCAATAAGCAATGGATTAGCGTCCGAGTTTATATTCACAACACCAATTACCTGGTTATTTCCAACCCTGTAACCATGCGGATCACTTATCTTAATTTTATCCAATAAAAGCCAATCATTTCCCTCTTCCCCATATGGGCGTACTCTAAAACCATCTCTATATATTTTCACTCCACAAAATGTATCTAATACAGCCTTTGCTTCTGAGGCTTTCAATCCATCAAATTTTAAAGACGCATCTCTCAAGAAATAATAAATCGTTATTTGTAAATCACCGCATATATACACTTTTTTAAGTTCTTCCGAAAAATCTTTAATTGTGCCTTCTCGATCAGCATATCTTGCACAAAAAACTGTTTTTCTCTCTCCATTATCTATAGATTGAGTTTTTATTTTCGCCTCTACCTTTGCATATCTTTGTCTTAGTATATTATTCTCAAGTTTTACCTCATATAAATCATATTCTGGTGCTGTTATATATATAGAAAAATTGTTTTTTTCTTCAAAAGGTGACACTAAAAGTCTAAATTCTTTTATTACTTTCTCAATATCTTCCTTTTTCCAATTATCTCTTAAAGAATCTAATATCAAAAAAGTACCTGTATAATATTGTTCTTTATTTTTTCCAATTTTTTTATATAAAGTTCGTAATTTATTATAATATAATTCTTTTTCTTCCCCTTCCAACTCTTCAACAACATTTTTTATATCTTCAACTCTCTCTTCTATACCATTATATTTTTCATATATAGGATATAAAAATTGCTGTATATTTCCAAGTGTTTCTTTACTATAAAATATCGAAAAATCCAGCTTATTATTTTTTAATATTTTCTCCCGGATTATGTTTTTAGAATCAATATCAATTCGTTCACTGACAAGCAAATATTCTACAGCTCGTTTTATATACTTCGCACTTTCAAAATCTGGACTATTTTCCAAAATTTCAACTCTTTGTTTCATCTCGTTAAAGTCAATTCCTTCGTATTTATTCCAATTCATATAATACTTAACAGGTCTGTTATCTTTCGTAAAAGAATACAACGTACAATATTCAGCCAATCTTTCAACAGAATATCTTCCTATCCCTTTTCTGCCCACACATCTACGTTTGTACTTCTTCGAATAAGGATTTTTCACCTTACTACTCGTTCCTATAACTGCCCATTTCGTTTCGATGTCATCACTCGAAAACCCACAGCCTGTATCAGCAATTATTATTTTCCCCTCTCCCGAAAGCATATTTGTGAATGCAACTTCAACTCCCTCACCGTCTGCATCATATGAATTTTTTACTAATTCAGTAAGAGCAGTAACATAATCCGTAACTAATTCACGTCCAAGTTGCCCTACATGTCTAGCATTAACCTTTATGCTTATTTCTTTTTCCATATCTTCACCTACTTTATATCCTGTTCAAATCATCACAAAAAAAAGTAAACTCATTTATATCTTTTGCTGTAATTCGCAGTGATTTTCCACTTGCTGGGGTACCAATTCCATGCACATATTTCAAAAACTCTTCACTCTCCAGTATTTTCTTTGCAATTTTTAAATCATACCCTTTTTCCGAAATCACATATATTCCTGCATATGGGATTGACTTTGTTCCAGTTTCATATGTGTTTACTTCATTAGTGACAACTGTTGAAATCAGCAATTTTTTCTTGTTCATATTTTGTAATGCCTGACTTCTTCCATATTCAAACCACTGTGCTGATTTATCTGCATCCCTTTTTTCTAATTCTTTTTTGTTTTTCAACAAATATGCATATGCATTTGGATATTTTCTTTTGAATAATTCTTCCGAATAATTAACAACCTTATCTTTTCGTATCATATATGGAAAAATAATATATTCTTTATTTCCATATTTCTGATTTCTTGGGCTAAGTGCCAATCGCATTGCCCCTCTTTCCAATTTCCAATGTTTTTTTTCAGCCTCATTAACAACAAAAACTTTATTTCTCTGTGTTGCTATTGCCATAGAAGCTTGAAATAAATCTCCAAAACGAATTTTGGAATGATTTTCTTGCGAGCTTTCAAAAATCCATTTTCCATATAATTTTTTCTTTGCAATAGTGATTTGTTCTTTTTTAGGGACATTATTATAATCTACCACTTCGGCATATTCGCCTTTCCTAAGAAACATTATCGTAGAAGATGTCATTGCATTATCAAATAATTTCTGATTAGGATAATCTTTTATCTCTACAAGATATTTTTTAATTAATTTTCTCAAATTCTGTGCATATACATTCTTATATATACTATTAGGAACCAAATACACCATTTTCCCATTTGAATCCAAATATTGAATAGCATTTTCGATAAAAGCATAGCAATAATCAGGCTTTCCATTTTTGCAGGTTATATATTCTTTTTTTATAAAATCGCGTACTTCTTTTTCAAGATTCCCATATGATATATAGGGCGGGTTTCCTATGACATATTCAAATTTAATATTAAATGGTCGTGCAAGTACATCTCCATAAAAAATATTCCATCTTACTTTTCCTAAGTCATACTTTTTAGCAATATTGTCTAAATTTTCTATACATTTATCATATGTTGTTTTTACAATTTCTGCACCATATATATCAGATTCTAGACCGAGAACTATGGCTTCTCTTGAATAACCTTCCTCATACGCATTTTGAATATACCGTTCTACAACAAGACACAATATATTTCCTTCGCCACATGAGTTTTCTAGTATTTTTTTTCCATATACTGATTTCCGATATCCTAACAAATCCAGCATTTCATTAGCTATATACTCTTTCGTGAACTGTTGACATCTTATATCCATAGTTCTCACCACCTTTCTCTACGCATAGTTTGTTTTATTTTACCATGCTTCACCTGCTTTCTCAATGTGTTTTCAAACAATAAAATTTCTAAATTTTCACTCTTTCCACTCTCCCATCATCATACACATATATTCCCTGCACATATTCTTCCAGCATCTTTCGTGTCAGCTTCTTATAGCCTAAATACTTCAACATTTGCTCCACTGGAACATTCTTTTTCATCAGGATTTCTTTCTCACCATTTATCAGTTCTTCCAGTTCCTGTACACGTTTCTGCAGTCGTTCTCTTTCTTCTTCCAACTGCTTCTTCTCTAACCCCTCCTTGCTGATATCCAGATGGAATGTTTTTGACAGATTACTGTCACGCACTTTCTTCCCATCCTGATTCTGAAATGTGATATGCTTCCGTTTTTCTGTCCAATTTACACTCCATCCGAACTGTTTCATTTTTTCTATAAACTTTTCTTTGCTGATACAATTTTCCAGTGCTTTTAACACTGCTATTGCACAGTCTGCTACTAAATCTTAAGCATTTATTACATAAACCGATAATTGCTATTTTGCTACTAATATTATACAATTGCTATCACATATCCTTATTGTCGTTTTGCATATTACGAGTCTGCGGTGTGATAATCCAGTTATCGGTTAAGTTGACTCCATTCTTCTCGTGTTATAGCATACGCATATGAAATCTCATTCTTTGCATCGGGATATTCCTTTACCTTTTTCATTCCATTTGCAATTGCGGTAGAATATGATCCAACATTTGTATATTTCATATAGGAGTACAGACAATTATATTCCGTATTTTCAAATGCCCAGTCTCTAACCGCTCTTGCAGCTTCACTCCCAAACCCTTTTCTCCAATATCTCTTATGAATGTGATATCCAATTTCAGGGAGCATTTCGCCATCAATATTTTGAATTGTCAGCCCACAATCGCCAATAAATTTGCCGGTTTCCTTTAAGATTACAGCCCATATACCAAAGCCATATTTTTGATAATTCTGAATATTCCATTCAATCCAGTGCTTTGTCATCTCTTCGTCATAAGGTTTAGGATAATGCTGCATGGTTTCTGCATCGGACAGAATTTCAAACAGTTCGTCAATATCTGCCATAGTATATTCCCTTAATAGTAACCGCGCTGTTTCAAGTACCATTATCATTCCTCCAATTTCTCTCTACATATTTGCATTATTTACCCACTAACGCTCCTGAAAAAACTCGATTTCTTCTCCAAGCGGTCCTCTGCCGAATGCAATCCTTGCCTTATATTCGGGATCGGATGGAATCACAATATCCTTTGGTTCCACAAACACCTCGTACCCTGCTTCCTTCAGCTTTTCCACGCAGGCATCTACATCCTCGGTTGCAAGGGCAAAATGCCGGATGATTCCTGTCGCCGCTTTTTCTCCGCCTTTTGCGAATACTTCCAATACTGCATTTCCAAACTGGAACATGATTCCTTCGCTCCATGTTCTGGCAATCTCTAATTCTAAAATCTCGTGATAAAAATGTACTACTTCCTTATATTCCTCTTCGTTAGCACATTTCAGACATACATGATGAATCCCTTTAATTAAGCTCATTTTGACTCCTTTCCACACTTTCCCGCCCTTTTCTCATGAAAAAACATTTATTATTTTTTATTCTATCAAAAAATTATGAACCTGCAAGAACATATTTGATAATAACATGACATTCCTGCGATTCCGAATATTGCCAGATCATCTCCAACTATTGTATAGTGGACATAGAATTAAGAACGGAGGGTTGCTTATGAATTACGCATTTACAAATGGAAAGATACTGGATGGAACCAAAGACATGCAGGTGCAGACCGGTCTTTGCATCCTCGTACAGGATGGCACGATCACCGATATCGTACCGGATACAGCCGACCTTGCCGGCTACAAAACCATAGATTTACAAGGACGTTATATCATGCCCGGACTCATCAACATGCATGTGCATCTTGCCGGAAATGGAAAGCCGCAGAAAAAACAGCGCGACAATGAAAAACTCGTAAAGAAGATAATGCGTTCTTCCCTGACACGTGCCATCGCTTACAAGATGGTTTCTGGCTTTGCGAAGGATGAACTGTTAAGTGGTGTCACGACGATCCGGACGGTCGGCGGACTCGGAAGCTTCGACACCCGCCTGCGGGATGAGATTGCTGCCGGAACAAAGGTTGGTCCGCGTATCCTCGCTGCCAACGAGGGCATCTCGGTTCCGGGTGGACACATGGCAGGTTCGGTTGCAATCGCCGCTGCCTCCATCCCGGAAGCACTTGCGCATCTCGAACAGTCAAAGAAGGAAAAGGTTGACTTAGTGAAGCTCATGATTACCGGCGGTGTGTTAGATGCCAAAGAAAAGGGTGTCCCGGGCGAGCTGAAGATGTCGCCGGATATGGTGCGTGCCGTCTGCGACAAAGCACATGCCGACGGCTATATCGTTTCCGCCCATGTGGAATCTCCGGAGGGTGTCCGCGTGGCTCTGGAAAATGGTGTCGACTCGATCGAGCACGGTGCGAAGATGGATGATGCGATGATCGAATTATTCAAGGAACGCGGTGCATTCCTCTGCACAACGATCTCACCGGCTCTGCCATATGCGCTCTTCGACCGCTCTATCACAAATGCGACCGAAGTCGAGCAATATAACGGCAATGTCGTATTCGAAGGAATCGTGGATTGCTCCAAGAAGGCACTGGCAAACGATATTCCGGTTGTACTTGGCAATGATGTCGGCTGCCCATGGATCACGCAGTACGATTTCTGGCGTGAGCTTTATTACTTTCACAAATACGCAGGTGCCTCGAATGCATTTGCACTTTATACGGCAACCGCGCGAAGCGCCGAGCTTGCCGGAATCGGCGATATCACGGGATCGATTGAAAAGGGGAAAGCAGCCGATCTGATTGTCACTGCGAAGAATCCTTTAGATGATCTGCGTGCACTCCGCAACGTAGATATGGTGGTTGCCAGAGGCACGATCATCGACCATCCGAAGATTAAAAAGAAAAAACAGGTGGAAGCAGAACTGGATAAATTCCTGTAAAATACTTCTACAACAGTCCTGCAAATAACCGCATGAATAATTGTCCCAGACGCAGATACGCACTGCGTCCGGAACAATATTTTTCTGTCACTTCCCTGCTCTCCTGCATCGTTTTCTCCAGATCATGCCGGATAGGTAATACAGCAGGATTGTCAACTATGAAACAGCCGTTCTCAAAATGATGATACAGGCTCCTGTAATCCAGATTGATTGTTCCGCAGGTTGCCATACAATCATCTGCCACACTCATTTTCGCATGGCAAAATCCCGGTGTCCACTCATAGATCCGCACTCCATGCTTAACCAATCCGTGATAAAACGAACGCGTAACGTTGTAAATCAGCTTCTTATCCGGAATTCCCGGCGTGACAATCCGTACATCCACGCCCCTCTTTGCTGCCAGACATAATGCATGTGTCATCTCATCCGTGATAATGAGATAAGGTGTGATAAACCAGCAGTATTTCTCTGCTTTATTTATGATACTGATATAAACTTCCTCTCCAACCTGTTCATCATCGGTTGGAATATCTGCATACGGCTGCACGAAACCAGCCTGTCTGGCCCGGTAGCCGGACGGAGTAAGATATTTCTCAACATCCACATCATCCACATCTTTGTCACTCACGGCGTTCCACATTTCCAGAAACGTCACGGTCAGGGATTTTACCGCATCTCCTTCCAGACGAATGCCTGTATCCTTCCACCTGCCATATGGCTGGGTCATATTAAAATACTCATTTGCAAGGTTATACCCTCCGGTAAATCCTACCTTACCGTCAATCACCGTAATCTTACGATGATCCCGGTTATTTAAAAACATATTTAATCCCGGGGTAAATGGATTAAACACTCTGCACCGGATACCGACTTTTTCCATCTTTTTAATAAAATCTGTATTGATAAATCCAATTGACCCCATATCATCATAGAATACGCGGACTTCCACTCCCGCCTTTACGCGGTCTTCCAATACTTCCTGTACCATATGCCACGCTTCCGCATCCTCGATTGCATGATATTCCATAAAGATAAAATGTTCTGCCTTCGCCAGATCTGCAAGCTGTGCTCGAAGCCCCTTGATTGCTTCATCATAATATGTGATATCTGTATTCCGGTACACCGGATAGCTTGAATTTCTCTGTATATACGTGGAGATACTTCCGGCTTTGGGGAGTTGCAAACGTAATCTTTCCAGATTATCTCTGTTAGCCGGAATCAATGGGAAAAGGCGGCTGTCGATTTTCTCATACCGTTTGCGCATCTTCCGTGTGCCACCATTTAAACCAATCAGCAGATATAACGCAACACCCATGATCGGGAATATCAGTATCAGAATAATCCACGGCATCTTCATGGATGAAGTCTGATCTGACGCATATAATGCCAATACAAGGATTGTTCCAAGCAAACGTGTCAGAAGATTTACAATCTCTGCATATTCGTTCAGTCTTGTTATCATGGAGACCATAAATATAACTTCAAGCAAAATACACACGGCACAAAAACATAACCGTTTAATCCCGTTTTTTGTTTTGGCTTTCCCTTCTAACGTATTTTTCTGCATAATAATTTCCTCTCATAAATTCCTGGCAAATGCATTAATATCCAAGTGTATCGTTTACTAAAATCACATGAATTCTTCCCTCATGACGTGAGAACCTTGTAATCAGGAACTGACAGCAGAGTGTATCCGGAGACTTACAATCCGAACATCTGCCTGTGACCTTGCACGGTGTCTTCACATCAAACCGCTGGGCGTTCACCGGAGCTGCCACATTTCTGGCACGCTTCATCGCCGCATCAAGATCGGAACAGACCTTGTTCATTCCCACGATAAATAACACCCGCTTCGGTCCCTGTGCGATACAGGACACACGGTTGGAATTTCCATCGATATTTACGATGATGCCATCGTTCGTCATCGCATTGGCGCTCGATAAGAATACATCTGCATCATATGCTGCCAGCAATCCCTCACGCGGCGTCATCTGCGAACGATCTATGTAATTATAATTTCCTGCCTGCAAGGCATCCACCAGACCAATCTCGTGTGCGCTCTGACAACCACCCATCGCAACGGAGCTGCCCTCGCCGATTACTTCAAGTGCCAGCTTCAAAGCTTCTCCCTTATCTGCTGCATAGTAACCGGTCATGTTCCGGGATTCCAATCCTTTGATAACGGTCTGTGCCAGAACCGCATTTCTTTTTTTCATATTCTCGTTCATGCTATTTCCTCCATTCTCTATACGTGTCTTCTATTTTAGCACAATTTTACACATATAGAATCATGCCCACCAAATTTCCACGAAAATGCATATAAGACACATACAAAATCGATTATAATATATGGCTGCTTTCCGGAATTGTCAACCGCATATTGTCCTATATCCATTTTTCATTTATAATGATTTCGCTATGTTAGACAGTCAGCCGATATTGGCTTTAAATACAGAAACGGAGAATTAAAATCACACATGTTAACGCCGGATTATTATAACAAATTTACCTGTATTGCGGACAAATGTCCGATCACCTGTTGTAAAGAGTGGAAAATCGCAGTCGATGCAGACACGAACCGCCGCTGGAAGAAGCTGCTTCCGCCGGATACCGTACCGGAATGCCGTAAGAATTTAAGTGCCTACACAACGAAGAAAGACGGGCAGCGCGTAATCGGATTAGACGCGATGCATCGCTGTCCTTTCTTAGATGATGCAAAGCTGTGCCGTTTAGTCTCTGCCTACGGAGATTCTGTACTCTCAGAAACATGTGCGACCTTCCCGCGGGAATATCATACCTTCCACGACCACAAGGAAGGGATGCTCATGCCTTGCTGCCCGGCAGTGATTGATCTGTGGAGATATACGCTGCTGGATTTCCCACAGGTGTCTGAGCCGGACGCACTCTTTTTGATCCGCACTTCGATTATGAATCTGATTCAGGATACGAATATTTCTATCGAAGAAGCTTTATTAGAAAGCTTTTATATACTGTCTGAACTGGCAAAAAACGTACCGATTACCATAGCAAAGGTAACTGAATATTTCTCCCCTGCTTCGCTTGCAGAGCTTCGTGCAGCTATCCACGACGTAGAACTTCCGGCTGCGGACACATGGATGGAACGCAATGAGTTGTTACAGGATTTATCTGTAAATTATATCGGGGAAGGCTTGTACGCGCCGTACTTGAATCCACTGATTACGCTCGCAGAACAATTTACTGTACCAGACGATGAGAGACTTATCGATTTTAATAAGCAATTACATACCTACGATATTCTGTTTCGGAACTATGTGGCAAACGAAATATTCTCCGACCTGCTTATGCCGGAGGATACGATTGACGATATGTTGTTACATCTCGAATGGATTGCCTTGGAATATGCATCCATCCGGCAGAGCCTTTTTCTTCTCTGCTCTGCCGAAGGAGCAAATCATCTTTCTTACGAAACCGTCCGTGACTATATCGTAATCCTGTCGCGCATGACCGGTTATGAAGATGCGGATATCCGCGAATATCTGGAAAATAGTTTTGCATCCCCGATCTGGGATTGGGGATATTTTGCGCTGGTGGTTGGGAAATAATTACTTTTTCTCATCCAACAGCACAACGCCCTGTGCCGGGTTCTCCTTGATGGCTCCAACAACCGGATGTGGCACATACATCTCTTCCAGATAAGCCACGTCCTCTGCGGAAAGCTTCACATCGAGCGCGCCTGCTGCATCATCCAAGTATGCAGTCTTCGTTACTCCGACGATTGGTGCTGTCACGCCCTTTGCCCACTGCCATGCAAGAGCAATCTGTGACATCTTACAGTTGTGTTTTTCTGAGAGCTCATGCACTCTGGCAACCACCTTCATATCCTGTTCTTCCATCCGGTCATACTTTCCACGTGCAACACGGTCGGTCTGACTCCGCAGAGAATCTGTATTCCACACAGGTCTTGACAGATGCCCGGCTGCAAGCGGACTGTACGGCATCAGCGCAACATTCATCTGCTTACAGATTGGAATCAACTCGCGCTCATCCTCCCGGTAAAGAAGATTGTAATGATTCTCCATCGTAGCAAACGGTGTCAGTCCCCGCTCTTTTGCGGCAAGCTGCATATTATAAAACTGATATCCATACATCGCAGATGCACCGATTGCACGCACCTTTCCAGCCTTTACAAGACCATCCAGCGCTTCCATCGTCTCCTCGATCGGAGTATCAAAATCAAACCGGTGAATGATATACAAATCCAGATAGTCGGTTCCAAGCCTTTTTAGGGAACCGTCGATTTCCCGCTCAATCGCTGCCTTTGACAGTCTACCCTCATTGAAATACACCTTCGATGCGATCACAACCTTATCACGTGCCACATTCTTTTTCAGTGCCTGTCCCAGATATTCTTCACTGGTTCCTGCTGAATAACAGTTTGCAGTATCAAAGAAATTGATACCAAGATTCAACGCATGCTTGATCACCTTCTCGCTTTCCTGCGCATCCAGTGTCCAGTCATGCATTGTACCTGCTTTTCCGAAGCTCATGCATCCGATGCAAAGCTTCGATACTTCAATATCGGTATTTCCAAGTTTTGCGTACTCCATGTATAAAACCTCCTGCAATCCTAAATGTTTTTATTTCAACTTACCATATTCCTCGTCTGTTACCGGCTCGCACCACTCATTGGATGTCTCCTCGCCCGGTACTTCCACTGCCAGATGGCTGAACCAGCTATCCGGTGCAGCGCCATGCCAATGCTTAACCTCTGCCGGAATGTTGATGCAGTCGCCCGGTTTCAATTCGACTGCTTCCTTGCCCTCTTCCTGATAATATCCACGTCCGGCTACGCATACAAGAATCTGTCCGCCACCGCTCTTTGCATGATGGATATGCCAGTTGTTCCTGCAGCGCGGCTCAAATGTGACATTGAAGATTCCAACCTGACTGGTGGATACCGGTGCCAGATAGCTCTGTCCGATGAAATACTGTGCAAATGCATCGTTTGGCTGTCCAATTGGGAATACCATTTCCTTTGCATGCGCACACATCGCTGGATCTTCGTAAGGCAGATCGCCCTCATCAACATCCCAGACTTCCTTTGCCAGATTGAAAACTGCCCAACCATTTGGCCATCCTGCGTAAAATGCTACATGGGTGATGATCGCAGCGATTTCCTTCTGTGTCACACCATGTGCTTTCGCATTCTGTAAATGAAATTTCAGAGAAGAATCTGTGATTCCCTGTGCCATAAGTGCAACTACGGTAATGATGCTTCGTGTCTTGACATCAATATCCTCGTTGTTCCAGTTTTCTCCAAATAATACATCATCGTTAAAATGTGCAAACTGCGGAGCAAATTCTCCGAGTGCATTTCTGCCTGCTGTCTGTGTAATCTTTGCCATGTTCTTATCCTTCCTAAAATTCTGTTACCAGTTCTTCGATTTCCTTCTTATTTGCATGGTTGAGCAGCTTACCCTCGACAAACTGTGCGCCCGGTGCGGATGGCTGCAATTCCTTTACGGTATTTCCGAATCCGCTTCCGCCGGATGTTGCGAACAGCACGATCTTCTTGCCTGTAAAATCATATTTCTCCAGAAATGTGTTGATGATCGTTGGTGCTACATACCACCAGATTGGGAAACCAAGGAAGATCTCGTCATACTCTGCAATCTTCGCGTCGGTGTCTGTGATTTCCGGACGGATCTTCTTGTCTGCCATCTCCACGCTGCTTCTTGATTTCTTATCCATCCAGTTTAAGTCTGCCTTTGTGTAGGCTTCTTTCGGGGTGATCTCGTACAGGTCCGCGCCCGCTGCCTCTGCTACCATCTTTGCAACGTTTCTTGTAATTCCACTTGCACTAAAATATGCGACTAATTTCTTACTCATTTTTTGTCCTCCTAATTCTATTGGGCGGGCATATAGTGATTACGTACTGCCTATATTTCATTTCAGAAATATCAGATGTATTGTAACTAAGAAGAACTAAATGTTCTGATATACAAATAGATACCGAACGCAACCGCCGCCAATTCGCCATCCGTGGCTCAGTGGCGG
>OGQL01001920.1_pt1 | contig 14325 bp, 9 predicted proteins | sample 1553211 | NCBI WGS metagenome assembly OGQL01 (sample SAMEA2579942, study PRJEB22360) | human gut metagenome
GTAGAAGAAATCTCTCGAGATACAGAACGTGATAATTATATGACTGCACAGGAAGCTGTTGCATATGGTTTGATTGATAGTGTTGTTGAAAAGAGATAGTTGCTTAACGGGACTGTAGCTTTTCGCACAGTCCCGTTTTTTAAGACAATAATACAGTGGGTACATTTGTTAATCAGGTGTATAAAGCTGTTATAGTAATTGTGGAGGAAGTATGGCAGGCAGAAATGTAGATGAAAAGCTAAGATGCTCATTCTGTAATAAAACACAGGATCAGGTTAAGAAGCTTATAGCTGGCCCTAATGGGGCGTATATATGTGATGAGTGTGTAGGAATATGTGCTGACATTCTTGACGAAGAATTTGAAAATGAGGAAGATGTTCAGGAAGATGCTGAGGGTATGAATATCAACCTTTTAAAACCTAAAGAAATCAAAGAATTTCTTGATGATTATGTGATTGGACAGGATGAGGCCAAAAAGGTATTATCAGTTGCTGTATATAATCATTACAAGAGAATATTATCAGCCAAAGATGTCGATGTAGAGCTTCAGAAGAGTAATATTCTTATGTTAGGACCTACAGGTTCAGGTAAGACATTTCTTGCCCAGAATCTTGCAAGGCTTCTTAATGTACCATTTGCAATTGCAGATGCTACAACACTTACAGAAGCAGGTTATGTAGGTGAGGATGTAGAGAACATTTTATTAAAGCTTATTCAGGCGGCTGATTATGATGTTGAAAAGGCACAATATGGAATTATCTATATTGATGAGATAGATAAGATAACTAAGAAGTCGGAAAATGTATCTATAACAAGAGATGTATCCGGCGAGGGCGTACAGCAGGCACTTCTTAAGATATTAGAGGGAACTGTTGCTTCTGTTCCACCACAGGGAGGAAGAAAGCACCCACAGCAGGAGCTTATTCCGATTGACACAACTAACATTCTCTTTATATGTGGTGGTGCTTTTGACGGACTTGAGAAGATTATAGAAGCAAGAATGGATCAGAGTACAATCGGATTTAATTCACAGATTAAAGATAAGACAGCAACTGAAGATGTTGGAGAGATGTTCCATAAGGCACTTCCACAGGATCTTATTAAGTTCGGTCTTATTCCTGAATTTGTAGGAAGAGTACCTGTTGTTGTTGCACTTGATTCATTAGATGAGGAGTCACTTGTAAGAATTCTTAGAGAACCTAAGAATGCTATACTTAAGCAGTATAAGGCATTATTAAGCCTTGATGAAGTGGATCTGGAATTCGATGATGATGCAGTTAAGGCTATTGCACATAAGAGTTTTGAAAGAAAGACTGGAGCAAGAGGATTACGTTCTATATTAGAAGCTGTTATGAACGAAGTTATGTATGAAGTGCCATCTGATGAAACGATAGCAAGATGTACAATAACTAAGGATGCAGTTATGGGAACAGGAAAGCCTGTTATAGAGTATAGAACTGATGAAGTTAAGAAAGCACAATAAATATGAATATGATTACAATACCAGTAATTGCGTTAAGAAGTATGACCGTGTTACCCGACATGGTCATACATTTTGATATAAGCAGAAAAATATCAATTAAAGCAGTAGAAGCTGCTATGGAAAATGATGAGAAGGTGCTGCTGTTGACACAGACCGACTCAGCAGTTAAAAGTCCTACAGCTAAAGATTTATATATGACAGGAACTATAGCTTCTGTTAAGCGGGTTATAAGAATGCCTAATAAGTTAGTAAGAGTGCAGGTTGAGGGACTTAAGAAGGCTGTAGCCGCAGACATTAATACTGAGGGTGATTACATATATGCAGATGTACAGGAGTGCAGTACATTTATAGAAGAAACGGATAAAGTATCAGATAAAGCTATTGTCATTGGAATGAATGAATTATTAAGACAATATGCGGCTGCTAATCCAAGATGTAATAAGGAGATGCTTAATCACTGGCTGGCGATTGACAATGCCAGAGAACTTATGAGCAGTGTAATCTGTGATTTTCCTATGGAATATACTGACCGTCAGAAGTTCCTTGAGATGAATAATATACTTGATATGTATGAATATATTGCAGGGATACTTATAGAGCTGACGCAAGCGTATAGTATTAAAGAAGAAATATCTGGTAAAGTCAGGGCTAAAGTAGATGAGAACCAGAGAGAATATATATTAAAAGAACAGCTTGAAATTCTTAATAAGGAGCTTGGGCAGGATGAATATTCTGAAACTAATGAATTAGAAGAAAAGATAGATAAGCTTAATGCTTCTGATGAAGTAAAGGATAAGCTTCATAAGGAGGTAAAAAGGCTTAAGAACTTATCTAAGGGTTCATCAGAGGTCAATGTTGAAAGAACATATATTGAGAATTGTCTTGAACTTCCTTGGAATAATATGTCAGAGGATAACAATGATATTATTAATGCAAGAAAAGTGCTTGATAATGACCATTATGGAATGAAAGATATTAAAGACAGAATAATAGAGGCACTTGCTGTAAGAAATATAACTTCTAATACAGATGCTCCGATATTATGTCTTGCAGGACCTCCGGGAACAGGAAAGACTTCAATAGCACGTTCGGTGGCGGCTGCCCTTAATAAAGAATATGTAAGGATATGTCTTGGCGGAGTAAAAGATGAAGCAGAGATAAGAGGACATAGAAAGACATATGTCGGTGCAATGCCGGGAAGAATAATAGAGGGTTTAAAGAAGGCAGGAACAGCCAATCCATTAATGCTTCTTGATGAGATTGATAAGGTGAGCAATGATTATAAATCAGATACAGCCTCGGCTCTTCTGGAAGTGTTAGACAGCGAGCAGAATTCACATTTTACGGATCATTATATAGAAATGCCTGTAGATTTATCTAAGGTATTATTTATAGCAACGGCTAATGATTTATCAACACTCAGCAGACCGCTGCTTGACAGAATGGAGATTATAGAAGTATCTGGCTATAGTGTTAATGAGAAGCTTCATATAGCAAAGGAACACCTTGTTGGCAAGCAGCTTCGTAAGAACGGGCTTGCCACATCACTTTTAAAGATATCAGACTCAGCATTAAAGCATATAATTCTTGGTTACACTAAAGAGTCAGGTGTGAGGGAGCTTGAAAGACAGATTGCCAAAATATGCAGAAAAGCAGTAACCAAGCTGTATGAGGCAGGAGTTTTTAATGCTGATGGCACAAGAAACAAAGAAGTCAAGGTGTGCATAAGAATAACGGACAAGAATTTGACTGATTATCTTGGCAATATTAAATATAAGACTGACAAAGCATACAAGAAGCCACAGGTAGGAATTGTAAGAGGACTTGCATGGACAAGCGTTGGTGGTGAAACTCTTGAAATAGAAGTTAATGCAATGCCGGGAAGTGATGATTTGAGGCTCACAGGCAATATGGGAGATGTTATGAAAGAGTCTGCTATGATTGCGTATTCTTATGTGAGAGCTATTACTGAGAGTGGAAAATATAAAGTTGATATGAAGTATTTTGATGAACATATGCTTCATCTTCATATACCAGAAGGAGCAGTTCCTAAAGATGGTCCATCAGCAGGAGTGACAATGACAACGGCTATGTTGTCGGCAGTTACAGGTATACCGGTAAGACCAGATGTCGCTATGACAGGCGAGGTGACTCTTAGAGGAAGGGTACTTGCAATAGGCGGGCTTAAGGAAAAGCTTCTTGCGGCCAAGCTTGCTGGTATGAAGAAAGTGCTTGTGCCAGAAGAAAATGTATCTGATGTAGAAGAGTTAGATGCAGAGATAACTGACGGCTTAGAACTTGTATATGTAAAGGATATGTCAGAGGTTCTTAATAATGCACTTGTATTATAGAGCATAGAAATGAGGATAAATATGGTAATTAAAAAGGTTAATCTTGATATAGTAATAGGTGTGACAAGTGTTATACCAGATACAGAGTTTCCAGAGGTAGCATTTGCGGGCAAATCAAATGTTGGTAAGTCATCTTTGATTAATGCTCTTATGAATAGAAAATCATATGCAAGAACATCGTCACAGCCTGGTAAGACACAGACTATTAATTTCTACAATATTAATGATGCGATGTATCTTGTTGACCTTCCGGGATATGGCTATGCTAATGCCAGTCCTGCGGTAAAGGCAAAATGGGGTAAGATGATAGAGAAATATTTAAGACAGTCTGCTAATCTAAAGCAGGTGTTCTTATTAGTTGACATAAGACACGACCCATCAGAGAATGATAAGATGATGTATAACTGGATTGTTGATAACGGCTTCAGACCGGTTATAATTGCAACAAAGCTTGATAAATTAAAGAGAAGCCAGATAGCAAAGCACGTTAAAGCTGTAAGAGCAGGTCTTGGTCTTAAAGAAGATGATATACTCATACCATTTTCTTCACAGACAAAGCAGGGGCTTGATGAACTGTGGAATACAATAGAGGGCTACATCGGGCAGTAATTATTAAAGATGCACATTATGCAGTAACAACTGGTATGGCATAAAAAGTAACAGCTGGAATATTATAAAAAGTCAGATAATCGCAGTAACAGATATATTAAACTGGTTGTAATTATTTATGAAAAGTAGTATAGTTGTTGGTGTTGTGGGTTGATTAATTACATTTGAAGAATTGTAGGATAATTTACAGGAGGATTATTAGTATATGTTGACAGTAACAATTTTACTTGATTCAGTTGAGAAAGTTCAAAGATTTGTGAGCAAAATAAGCAGATATTCGTGTGGATTCGATGTCGAATGTGGCAATAGCTGTGTTGATGGTAAGTCTCTTGTTGGATTATTCAGCCTTGATATAAGCAGACCACTCCAGCTGACAGTTAATGGCGGCGAGAGTGAGATTGAAGATGTGTTAAGAGATATTAACGAATTTATGCAGTATTAAGGAAGCAGAATTTCTTGGACTGGAATGGAGAAAGAATTGAAGAAGATACTAAGTATATTAATTGCAATGATGTTATCAGTGTCTTTAATGGCCTGTGGAAAAGCTGCTGACAGCCAGACACAGACTAAAGAAGAGGATAATCTTTTATCAGGAAAACATCACGTTACAATTACAGTGCAGGATTATGGTGATATTAATGTGGAATTAGATGCTGACGTGGCACCTATTACAGTGACTAATTTTATTAATCTTGCTAATGATGGATTTTATGATGGACTTACATTTCATAGAATAATCAAAGGTTTTATGATACAGGGTGGTGATCCACTTGGCAATGGAACAGGTGGCTCGGATAATAAGATAAAGGGCGAGTTCAGCAATAATGGAATTGAGAATAGCCTCTCACATACAAGAGGAGCAATCTCAATGGCACGTTCAAGCAATAATGACAGTGCAAGTTCACAGTTCTTTATAGTTCATAAAGACAGTACATACCTTGATGGTAATTATGCCTGTTTTGGTTATGTAACAGATGGTATGGATATTGTAGATAAGATATGTGCCAATGTTAAGGCAACAGATGACAATGGTACGGTTGCTAAGAATAACCAGCCGGTTATAACTAAGATAGCAGTTATTGATTAGGAATAATATCGGATTATAGAAATAACAATGGATTGTAATAACCAGAGTTATAGATTTGGGTAACAATTGTAATAACCTGTGTTACAGGTCTTGATTACAATTGTAAATATGAAGTGTAAAAAAGGTGTGATAGGAATTAATCTTATCACACCTTTAAAAATATTAATTAATGCGGAAAATGGGACTTGAACCCACACGTGGTAACCCACACAAGAATCTGAATCTTGCTCGTCTGCCATTCCGACATTTCCGCTAACTATATTATTGTATTCTAAGGCAGGGATTTTGTCAAGGCATAAAGAAGTACTAGTTAGCAGACACACTTAATTTAAAAAAGATTAAAAATCAATAGTAAGAATTTGAAGATAGATTTAATATTATTTTTAAAAAGTGACAGTTATATAACAAAATTAAAGACGAATTAAAAAATAATAGAAAAAATTGTAAAAAGCTGTTGACAAAGTGTTACGCAGATGATAATATAATCAAGTCGTTGGGAAACAGCGATTAACTAAATAAGCAGTCGTGGCGGAATTGGCATACGCGCTAGACTAAGGATCTAGTCCATATTGCTTGGGTGCGGGTTCAAGTCCCGCCGACTGCACTTTATTGAGGGAAGCTGGTCAGGCTTCCCTTTTTCTATATCAATATATAGATATAGAAAGTAAATATGTATGCAGATTGTGATTATGAAAATATCTGTTTATGCAAAGGCATCAGTGTCTTATATAAAAGGTTAAGTGTATTTATAGGAAAATAATAATATATTACACAGAATATTAATTGGTAAAATATAAAAAATGATAAATAAGGAAATAAGGATATTATGAAAAAAGTATTGACAATAGCGGGAAGTGATTGTAGCGGAGGTGCTGGAATACAGGCGGATTTAAAGACATTTGCCGCACACGGTGTATATGGAATGAGTGTTATTACATCACTTACAGCACAGAATACAACGGGCGTATATGGAATAATGAATTGTAAGAAAGGCTTTACAGCAAGCCAGATAGATGCGGTATTTGAGGATATAAGACCAGATGCGGTAAAGATTGGAATGGTGTCTGAACCATACATAGTAGAGGAGATAGCAGAAGAATTAAGAAAATACAAAGCGGTTAATATTGTGTTAGATCCGGTTATGGTGTCAACAAGTGGTAAGAAGCTCATCACTAAAGAAGCAGAGGAAGTGCTTATTAAGAAGCTTATGCCGCTTGCAACAGTTATAACACCTAATATTCCAGAAGCTGAAAGTCTGTCAGGCATAACTATTAATGACAGATATGATATGGAAAAAGCGGCAGAAATCATCTATAAAAAGATAAATATTAATGATGAAGGACCGGCAGTTCTTGTAAAAGGCGGACATTCCATTAATTGTGCTAATGATTATCTGTATACAGAGATTGGAACAAGCTGGTTTGAGGCAGAAAGAGTAGATAATCCTAATACACACGGAACAGGCTGTACGCTGTCATCTGCTATTGCATGTAATATAGCAGAGGGGTATAGTGTTAAGGAGTCGGTTGCAAGGGCGAAGGAATACATAACAGGTGCTCTTAAGGCTGGACTTAACATAGGTAAGGGAAGTGGACCTCTTAATCATATGTATGTGCTTGATAAGTAAAATGGTGTGGATAGGAGATTGATAATGGATAGTTTTATATATAGTATTAATGCAACAGTTCCTATATTTCTTGTGATGATTATAGGGTGGTTTATTAAACAGATAGGTCTTATTGATGACCATTTTGCCAATGTTGCTAACAGATATGTGTTTAAGGTGGCATTGCCAGCATTACTGTTCAGGGATTTGTCAAAGTCTGATTTTAAAGGTAAATTTGACCCGCAGTTTGTATTGTATTGCAGTATAGTAACAATACTTATGTTCTCATTAGTGTGGATAGCAACTGAGATATTAATGAAAGACGATACACAAAAGGGAGCGTTTGTGCAGGGTTCGTGCAGAAGCAGTGCAGCAATTCTTGGAATGGCATTTGTGCAGAATATGTATTCAGATACAGGAATGGCACCGCTTATGATTGTTGCAGCAGTTCCGTTATTTAATATATTTGCAGTCGTTGTACTTACATTTAAGGCACATCCGGCAGACAGCAGTGAAGCTGTTAAGGCTGGAAGGGGTAATAATATAAAAAAAGCATTTGTTAATATATTAAAAAATCCAATTATTATAGGTATAGTTCTTGGTTTTATATCATCAATGCTTAATATGAAGTATCCTGCAATTATTAATAAGACTATAGAAAGTCTTGCACAGACAGCAACACCTATAGCTTTAATATGCATTGGTGCAGGTTTTGAGGGGAGAAAAGCATTAAAGAAGATAAAGCCTACTATTATAGCAACATTTATTAAACTTATAGGACTTGCGGCAGTGTTTATTCCGGTTGCAGTATTTCTTGGCTTTAGAAATCAGGAGCTTGTGGCGGCTCTTATAATGCTTGCATCTCCTACTACAGTTACAAGCTATGTTATGGCAAAGAGTATGGATAATGATGAGGTATTATCATCAAGCATAATTGTTTTGACGACAGTATTATCAAGCATAACATTAACAGGCTGGATATTTATTTTAAGAGCATTAGGCTTGATATAAAGTTGTTGAAAATGTAATAGCTATATGTTATACTTCTAATAGTTATGAACAAAAAGGAGGTATTGTTGTGAAGCATATTAAGACAATCAGCAATCGCGTATTAAAGGATACAATGAAGCACGGTGGATGTGGCGAATGCCAGACATCATGTCAGTCAGCTTGTAAGACATCTTGCACAGTTGGTAACCAGAGCTGTGAGAATAAGAATAACTAATAATTAGTTAATTGGTTAGTGAAGGGTAAGAGAGTGCTAAAGCATTTTAGACACTCTCTTATTTCTGTTAAGACAGTTCATAGTTAGTGTATGTCTGATAGCTACAGGTATATTAGTTAACTGTGATTAAGAATAAATGGCTGTATACAGCCAATAGAAATTGAGGATAATTATGATACATCAGTATAAGAATAATGGATATAACATCGTGTTAGACGTAAATAGTGGTTCTGTACACGTTGTTGATGATATAGTATATGATATAATCGCACTTTATGAGAATTCAAGTGTTGATGAGATAGCAGATAAGCTTAAAGATAAATATAAGGAAGAAGATATCAGGGAAGCCTGTCAGGAGATAGAAGAATTAAAAGAAGAAGGACAGCTTTTCACAGAAGATATATATGAGCCATATATAGATTCATTTAAGGACAGACCTACAGTTGTTAAAGCTCTATGCCTTCATATTGCACACGACTGTAACCTTGCCTGCAGATATTGTTTTGCAGAAGAAGGTGAGTATCACGGAAGAAGAGCTCTTATGAGCTTTGAAGTTGGTAAGAAGGCATTGGATTTCCTTGTTGCTAATTCAGGCTCAAGAAGAAATCTTGAGGTTGACTTCTTTGGTGGTGAGCCAACAATGAATTTTGAAGTTGTAAAGCAGCTTGTAGAATATGGAAGAAGCCTTGAAGAAGAGCACAATAAGAAATTCCGTTTTACACTTACAACTAATGGTATACTTCTTAATGATGAGATACTTGATTTTGCCAATAAAGAGATGAGCAATATCGTATTAAGCATAGATGGACGTAAAGAGATTAATGATCTTATGCGACCAACAAGAAATAACCACGGAAGTTCATATGACATTATAATGCCTAAGTTTAAAAAGGTTGCTGAAAGCCGTAACCAGATGAATTATTATGTCAGAGGTACATTTACACATAACAATCTTGATTTTTCAGAAGATGTTCTTCACTTAGCAGACGAAGGTTTTGAGCAGATTTCGGTAGAGCCGGTTGTTGCACAGCCTACAGACTCTTATGCGATAAGAGAAGAAGACCTTCCAATTATATTTGAGCAGTATGATAAGCTTGCCAAGGAAATTATTAAGAGAAAGAAAGCAGGCAATGGGTTTAATTTCTTCCACTTTATGATTGATCTTAACGGTGGTCCTTGCGTGGCTAAGAGATTATCAGGCTGTGGCTCAGGATGTGAGTACCTTGCTGTTACTCCTTGGGGTGATTTCTATCCATGTCATCAGTTCGTAGGTAATGAAGATTTCCTTATGGGTAATGTTGATGAAGGCATAACCCGTAATGATATAAGAGATGAATTCAAGAGTTGTAATGTATATTCAAAAGAAAAGTGTAAGAACTGTTTTGCCAAGTTCTACTGTAGTGGTGGGTGTGCCGCTAATTCTTACAACTTCCATGGTAACATCAATGATGCATATGATGTTGGCTGTGAGATGCAGAAGAAGAGAATTGAATGTGCAATTATGATAAGAGCTGCGATGGCAGAAGATTAAAAGGAATGTTGAAGGGAGTATTAATAGTAAAATGAAGTACAATTTAACTAAGAAGATAAGCTATAGCATTATTATTCTTGTATTGCTTGTAGGACTTTCGCTTACAGCTATATTCGGAATGAACGGCAAAGGCTATGGCAGTGCTAAGGACATCAACTTAGGTCTTGACCTTGCAGGTGGTGTCAGTATTACTTATGAGATTAAAGAAGATAACCCAAGTTCCCAGGATATAGAAGATACTATATATAAGCTTGAGAAACGTATCGAGGGAAGAAGTACAGAATCTCAGGTCTACAAAGAGGGCGAGAACAGAATTACAGTAGAAATTCCAGGTGTTACAGATGCTAATGAAATTCTTACAGAATTAGGAACACCAGGTTCACTTGAATTCCTTGATTACACAGGTTATACAGCGTGGTCACAGGGAGAGGATTACACACCACTTCTTACAGGTTCTGACGTAAAGACAGCACAGGCTTACACAGATACATCATCTAAAGACAGCACACCATATGGTGTATCGCTTACATTTACAGATGAAGGTGGAGATAAGTTCGCTGAGGCAACAGCTAACAATATAGGAAGCAGAATATACATAGTATATGATGGTTCGGTTGTAAGTTATCCAACAGTTAATCAGGCTATAACAGGTGGTAATGCTTCAATTACAGATATGGAAACATTTGATGCGGCAGATAATCTTGCTACATACATAAGAATTGGATCTATTCCTCTTACACTTAATGAAGTAAGCTCTAATATCGTAGGTGCACAGTTAGGACACGATGCAATTCATACAAGTCTTATAGCAGCAGCTATTGGTTTTGCATTGTTATGTGTATTTATGATTGCTATATACAGAGTACCAGGTGTTGTTGCAACACTTTCGCTTATTATATACACAACATTAGTATTATTCCTTGTAAGTGTATATGATCTTACATTAACACTCCCGGGTATTGCCGGTATCATACTTGGTATTGGTATGGCAATGTTATTATCTATACACGTATCAGGGAAGAGATAGCCGCAGGAAAGGGTGTTGAGAATTCTATTCTTGCAGGTTACGACAAAGCTACATCAGCTATCGTTGATGGTAACGTAACAACACTTATTGCAGCTATTGTACTTTATATATTCGGTACTGGTCCTGTTAAGGGATTTGCAACAACTCTTGCAGTAGGTAACATAGTTTCAATATTTACAGCACTTGTGATTACTAAAGTTATTATGAAGCTTCTTTATAACTTTGGTCTTACTAAGCCATCGATGTATGGAAAGACAACACATAGAAGAACTTATGATATTCTTTCAATTAAGAAATGGACTATTACGGTTTCAATTGTTCTTATTGTTATTGGTTTTATAACAATGGGAGTACAGAGTGCACTTGGTAACAGAGCACTTAATTTCAGCCTTGAATTTGTTGGCGGTTCAACAACAAGCTTTACATTTGACAAAGAATATTCACAGTCAGAGATAGAGAATGATATTATTCCTGTAATCAGGGATGCTGCAGGTATAACAGAAGTACAACAGCAGAAGGTTCAGAACTCAACTAAGGTTTCATTTAAGACAACAGACCTTTCACTTGAGCAAAGAGAAGCTGTTGAGGAAGCTGTAACAGCTAAGTTCCCTATTGAAGATGGTTCGATAGTTGAGACAGACACAATCAGCTCATCTGTCAGCAGTACTATGAAGAAGAATGCTATTCTTTCAGTAATTCTTGCTACAATAGCAATGCTTATATATATCTTTGCAAGATTCAGGGATATCAAATTCGCGCTTGCAGCTGTTATGGCTCTTTTACAGGATGTATTAGTAGTTATTACATTCTATGCAGTATTCAGAGTGCCAGTAGGTAATACATTTATTGCCTGTATGCTTACAATAGTAGGTTACTCAATTAATGGTACAATCATTATATTTGACCGTATCAGGGAAATGTTAAAGAGTGCTAACTCTAAGACTAATATTACAGAGCTTGTTAACTCAGCTATAACAAGTACATTAACAAGAAATATTAATACAACAATAACAACTCTTATTATGCTGGTTATGTTATACATACTCGGTGTAACATCAGTTAAGGAATTCTCACTTCCACTTATTGTTGGTATTATCGTAGGTTTCTACTCATCAGTATTCCTTACAAGTTCATTCTGGTATATGCTTGGTGGAAAGAACAGAGGAGTTATTGATGAAGCAGTTAATAAAAGAAAAAAAGCAGAAAGCATAGGTAAAGACGGAGCTCAGGTATAATAAATAATTAATATAATGGCTTTGTAAAGCAGTAAAATGGTGCATCATCAAACGATGCACCATTTTTAATACAAGCAATATTGCCATAAGAATGGAGAACAAACGTGAACAGCAAATGGATGGTATATGCCAAAAAAGCAGATTTTAAGCAGATAGCCTCTGAATACGGAATAGATCAGGTTCTTGCCCGTATAATAAGAAACAGGGATATATGCGGCAGTAAAGATATAGATATGTATCTTAATGGGAATCTTAACGATATACATAATCCTCATAGTATGAAAGATGCCGATAAATTTGTTGATATTATTACTAAGAAAATAGAGGAACATAAGCCTGTAAGAATAATCGGAGATTATGATATTGATGGAATATGTTCTATTTATATATTATTCTGCGGCTTAAAGGCGGCAGGAGCAGATGTGGATTATGTTGTACCGCATAGGATAAATGATGGTTATGGAATTAATGAGCATTTAATAGACAATGCAATCAATGAAGGGATTGATACAATTGTTACCTGTGATAATGGAATAGCTGCATATAATCAGGTCAGGTATGCAAAGGATAATGGAATTACAATGATAGTGACCGACCACCACGATGTTCCATTTGAGATAAAGGACGATAAAAAGGTATACATTGTACCTCCGGCAGATGCAGTTATTAACCCTAAACAGGCAGATTGTGATTATCCATTTAAGCTGTTATGTGGAGCAGGCGTTGCATATAAGCTTATAAGCCTGTTATATGACAGATTAGGGCTTGATAAGAAAGAGCTTGAAGATTATATTGAATTTATGGCAATAGCCACTGTAGGTGATATAGTCGACCTTATTGACGAGAATAGAATAGTAGTTAAATATGGCCTTAAGCATATTGCACATACAAAAAATACAGGGCTTAGGGCACTTATAGAGGAGTGCCAGCTTGATATTAATAATATAAGCTCATATCATATAGGCTTTGTAATAGGACCATGTCTTAACGCCAGTGGACGTCTTGATACAGCAAGACAGGCAATTGAACTTATGCTTTGCAAGGATAATGAAAAGGCACATAATATGGCAAAAGAGCTTATAGCCCTTAATAATGAAAGAAAGTCAATGACAGAGCAGGAGACGCAGAAGGCAATAGAATTAGTAGAGAATACTGGTCTTCTTAAGGATAGAGTGCTTGTTATATATTTAAAGGACTGCCACGAGAGCATAGCTGGAATAATAGCAGGCAGAATTAAAGAAAGATATTACAGGCCTACATTTGTTATTACTAATGCTGAGGACGGGGCAAAAGGCTCAGGACGTTCAATCGAAGGCTATAATATGTACGAAGAGATTAATAAATGTAAAAATGTTCTCACTAAATACGGTGGACATCCTATGGCGGCTGGTTTATCATTAGCAATATCTGATATTGACATATTCAGAAAAATGCTGAATGATAATGCGATACTTACAGATGAGGATTTAATTCCTAAAATGTGGATTGATGTTCCAATGCCTGTATCGTATGCCAATATCCGGCTGGTTAACCAGTTAAAGCTGCTTGAACCATTCGGAAAGGGTAATGAAAAGCCGGTATTTGCAGATAGGAACTTATATGTAAAGACAGCTTCAGTTATTGGAAAGAATAAAAATGTTCTTAGATGCCAGTTAGAAACAGAGGACGGAACTTATGTACCTGCTGTACAGTTTGGAATTAATAATATAGATGATATTCCAAGGGCAGGAATGAGAATTTCTATAATATATTATCCGGATATCAATACGTTTAACGGAATAATGTCATTACAGATAATTATAAAGGAATGGAAGGAAACAATATGAGAGAGAGAATGAGGAAACTGACAGCTGCTATTCTTATGCTTGTAATGGTCAGCGTAATGTTTACAGCCTGTGGCAGTAACAGCAGTGATAAGTCAGACAATGCAACACAGGAAAGTACAAGTGAGTATGTAAGCGAAGATATAAAAGTAGCTGCACTTAAAGGACCTACAGCTATCGGAATGGTTAAGCTTATGAGCGATAATGAGGATAATAAAACAGCCAATAATTACACATTTCAGATAGAGGCGGCGGCAGATGCATTTACAGCAGACCTTATAAAGGGCGATGTCCAGATTGCAGCTATGCCTTGTAATGCTGCGGCAACACTTTATAATAAGAGTAATG
>OGQL01001929.1_pt1 | contig 14296 bp, 13 predicted proteins | sample 1553211 | NCBI WGS metagenome assembly OGQL01 (sample SAMEA2579942, study PRJEB22360) | human gut metagenome
ACTGGTCAGATGCATTCAGAGCCGCTCCTGCAAGCCATTTTGCTTTGTGTTCGCTAGGAAGCTTGTCCATAAGCTTTGAAAAATACATTTTAGGTTTTGCTTTCGGGTCTGGCTGATACTTAGCAAGTAAGTCCTGAATAAGCTTGAAAACGGAAACGATATGCCGTTCATTTTTATCGCCAAACTCCGCTAAAAGCAGTATGACCGAGGCGAGCAGACCCTCAGCCGCATCGTAGAAAAAAGCGTTTTGTCCGTAGTTGTGGATGTCACCGTCGCCGATATTGATAATTGTTTTTGCTGTGATCTTAGCATATTTCTCAGCCTTTGCTTTCGCTGAAAGATTGCTCTTATCTTCCAAATACAAATCCATGTATTTATTAACAAGATGCAGTATATTGTTCTCGTCTGAACGTGTGGGATTTCTAAGGTCGAGAACAGAAACATTGTAACCGTAATATTTGCTTGCGATAGTTCCGTAATTTTGTGCCACATCGCCCTTTGTATCGGTACTGATGAACGACATTCCGCTTGCACAGGCAAGTTCGATGTTAGGGTACAAAAAGTATGCGGTCTTGCCGACACCTGCAGCTCCTATCATAAGAGTATGGACATCACCGGTATCCACAAGTGCAACAGTTTTCTTTCCAGAACCTCTGCACCCGACCACCGTACCTTGAACAGTCGGCAGATTCTGACCTTTTCTCCACATCTCCGGCTCGAATGGCAGAGGGATAAAAGTACGCTTTATCTCAGCTTTTGTCGCCCACCTTGCAGTTCCGTGCTGCCCGTTGCCGACTTTTTTCGCCTTTATTCCGTTAAGCGACTTGTTGTCAAGCAGATTTACTACCACTAAAAAGGCAATGAAAATTACAACAAGTACGCCTATCAAAATCATCTGTTTCTCATTCAAAATTTCATCTCCGATCTGTATAAAATATTCTTTCTTTTGTATTTAATACGACAGTTAGTTTGTTATCTTCAAGGTATTGCACCGTGAGGCAGAGGGTATCGCATTACCCGAATTCCATACATTGCTCCGGTTCTGAAACAATATATTCTGATTCGCTTTGCTCTTGTGTAAGTTCGGATAATGTATTTTCAACATTTAGCCGCAAGGCACTATCTGCAAGGCTATACAAAAGCTTTGCCGTCTGAACCGACTGCTCTCGGGTTCGAGCGGTCTGTTTCAGATCACGCAGAACCTCCTGCATACATTCCTGCAAATTTCTCAGTTTCAGTGCCTTTCTGCCGTTGTCTGTATAGGGCTTGTAACTACCCTTGAGCTTGCTCTGGAGCCTTTCAAACGCTTTACATTCGCTGTTAATCCGCTCACTTTTGGGCATGAAAAATGCCGAGCCAGCCAAAGCATACTCGGCAAGATATTTGTATTGTCCGTTTTTAAATGTTGCATAGATTTGTGAGGTCAGCTTGTCGGGACGGCATCGTAAATACTTTAAGCTATCAATCTGATGAAGATATTCTTCCTTCCGCTTGTGAGGAACAGCAGGTAAAGCTTTGACCCCGTTCTTTGCTTTCAGCACCTCGTTCCAGTCCTTAAACTTCGGTGCAAGCCGTTTCACATCGGTATATCCATTCTCTGAAAGAATATCTTTTAAGCGGCCAACGGCCTCGATCCCTCCTTCGTCATTATCAACGCAGAGAATTACTTCCGATAAGTTAGAATGATTCTTTAATGCCGCAAGCACAGCATTTTCATACACTCCGTTCATTGCAATGCAGCTGTGCTTTTGCCAGTCTTTCGGATAAAGCGTAAGAAAGCTCATCATATCTATGGGAGCCTCAAACACATAGAGTCTTTTGCTTTCACCGAAATGTGCAAAGCTGTATCTTGTGTCAGAACCTTGACAAGTGATCCTGAAACTATTGCCGTAGGAATTTGTTGAACGCTTGCTTGCCTGCCTTGGAACGCCGTTTTCGTCAACGCCTACGAACACCGCATTATGGTGTTCCTTGTCCTCATAAAGCGTGTGCTGTTTTGCGAAATACGATATAATATCCGGTGCGATAAACCGCTGTTTTATGAGGTAAGCATACACTCTGAGCATATTTGCGTTTGCCTCGGGCAGCTTGAATTCTTTCTTTTCTTCCTTTGCGATAGTTTTCGGCGGACTGTGGGACAGCGGAGTTACCCTCTGTCCCAACAGTTCCTGTACCGCAGTCTGAAAGTCCATACCATAAAACTCCTGCATAAACTTTATTGCTCCGCCGCCTGTCTGATTTTTATGGTCGAACCATTTTGAACCACGGATAGTTATACTGTCGTGCTTGCCTGAGCTGTCGTAATATATGAGCTTATGCTCTATGCCGGCACGCTCAAGCTTTTCACCACGCACACGCAGATATTCTGCCAAGTCTACGCTGTTGGCAAGGACTTTTTGTTCGTCTGTAAATGGGATATATGGCACTTTATCACCGCCTTAATACTTGACATTCTCCGCAAACTTACTCATCAGCTGCGAAAAACTCTGCCTTTCCATCATATCCGAACTGAGAAAAGCACCCGATACAACGGTAAGCTTGTCCTCCGAAAGCACAGCGTAGGTTTCCGTGTATCCGAACTGCGTCGCCATACCATCGGATTTCTGAACAGAGCCGTACTGCTGATACTTGCCCTTTGAAACAACACTGCTTGTCATTCGGTAACTCGAAACAAAGTCATCTTCGGTGATACCGCTCATCTGTGCGGAGGTCTGTCCGAAGTAATAATCTCCGAAGTTTTCGAGGATATATTCCATATCGTGATCAAGATCACTCTGACTTAGATCAATACACAGAACATCGATCATTCCGCCGCCGTTTTTGCCTTTCAGCGATATATTCTGCACTCCGTTTGAACTGTCTGTCTGCGTTTCAAATGAACAGCCTTTCATTGCTTCTGTTACCAATGCGCTTGTATCTGAAAAGCATATATTTGAATCGAAAAACTCCGCAATAAAGGTATCATATTTTACCTGTTCTTCATCGACGGTACTTTCAGCCTCCGAAGAGGCAGCCGCACTTACTGTCGGTGCGGCTGTTGTGACCGTTGTCTGCTCGGCTTTGAACGGCGGCGAGATATTTCCGCAGCCTGTAAGGATCACCGCAGACAGTACGGCGAATATAAGAATATTCTTCATTTGTCATACCTCCTTACACAATAGACCATATATACAGCGGAGCGGTAAGGGTGAATATGAGGCAGGCGAAGATTATCGCAACAGGAGTCCATTCTATCTGTCCGTGCTTGCGGTAGTCCATATACATCGCACCTATCTTCACAAACAGCAATACCGCAAGGATAACATCAAGGCACGGAAAAACAACATTGTTCACCACCGACACTATCTGCGATCTGGCTGTGTTCCAAGTGCTTGTGACTGCTCCGGCCACATCGCCCGAGGCGTAGGCGGTGGTCGTAAGCTTTGCGGCAAAGCAAAAAGCTCCTGCAAATGCCGCAGCCATTCTCTTGGTTTTGGCTCTTCTCATTACACATCATTCCTTTCATTATTCTTTCTTCTTGCAAATATTAAGGACAAAAGCATTACAGAGCCGATCATAAGATAGATACATATGCCATTGTCTGATGACACACCTGTGTGAGGGTTGTCTGTTGTGACTGTGTGAGGCGTGTCAGGCAAGCTTGGCTTAGCCTCGTCCACCATTATGACTATGGGTGTGCCGTCTTCAGCAATCACTGTCGCATCTGCATTTTCTACGGTAACATTGCCGTAAACATCGACTGTAAACTTAATGTCCGTTGCGATAACATAACCGTCGGGAGCGGCGATTTCTTTCAGCGTGTAATTTCCCACAGGAATTTTGGTTACAATATGATCCGTGCCGTCGGAAGTCCATTCATCAACAATATTTCCCTCAGAGTCAATGATCTGCATTTTTGCTCCCTTAAGCTCGTTTCCGTAAATATCACGTTTTGAAATCTCAACAGTAATAGGCTTGTTTTCCGCAGTTATCTCAATAACTTCTCCGTCCTCTGAAATGCTTACGGGATAGCTTTTATTGCTGAGAATATATCCTCTGGGAGCTTTTATCTCTCTTACAACATACTCGCCGTAAGGAATGTTTCCAAACTCAAAATATCCCTTTTCATCGGATACGGCTGTCATTATGGCATTGCTTTCTGAAAACACTTTACAGTCCTTTCGGAACAGTCCGAACACCGCATTTTCAAGGGGTTCGCTCTTGTCATCGGTCTTATGTCCCTCTATCCTGCCACGCTTGATAATATTTTCAAACTCTCCGCAGTCGATATCCACGGTCTGAATATCCTGTCCCATATACTCGAATGTCACAAGGTACTTTTCGCCGTTGAGGACGTAATGTTCGTCAGTAGCGATCTCCTGAACATAGTACTTGCCGAAGGGCAGAGCAGTGTCAAATTGTGCGCTCATATCTTCTTCAAGACTGATTTCAGAAATAAGACCGCCGGCAGGGATCGACGTGCCGTTTGCTGCTGTGATATCTTCTGCGGCAAACAGTCCGAAACGAACATTTTTGTACTCTCCGTTACTGCCGATACCGAACAGTTCATCATTTTCCATTGTCTTAGAAAGCCTTATCATTACTCTCTGATATTCATTTTCAAACTCTATATCCACAGTATCTCTCACCTCAAATTCCTGTCCTGCATAGATAAGCTCTGCATATTTAGGCTCGCTGTTCATCACATATCCAAAAGGAGCTTTTATCTCTCTGACTTCATATCTGCCAAGATACAGCGGCTCAGTTTCCCCATAGCCGTTTTCATCGGTCATTATCTCCGCTACAACATCGCCTGCCTTTGCGTGAACTGTTCCGTCTGCTGTAACAATATCCTCTGTGGCTGTTACCTGAAATACCGCTCCACTAAGAGCACATTCCGTAAACACAGGCTTGTATGTGGTCTGACCGCTTTCCATGATTTCGCCGTTCTCGTCAACGGATATGGCGCTTCCCATAGCGGTAACACCTGTAAATGCATCGCCCGATTTGTAAACCGATATCTTTCCTTTCTGCGAATCGTTTCCTACGTCAATATTAAGCTTGGAGTATGAAACGCTGTTGCCTGTGAACTTAAATTCAAAGGTCTTGCTGTCGGAGTTAATGGCATAACCCTCTGCCGCCTTGGTCTCGGTAAGAGTGTACTTTGCTCCCACATACATCTGTGCATTTCCCGTATCCGCATGACCTGTGCTGTCGGTTGTCATTTTGCAGATTACATCTCCCTTCTTGTGAAGCTGTTTGCCGCCTATTGCAAAATCTTCCGCCGCTCTTACCTCAAATTCAACTCCTGGAAGAGGTTTCTTTGTTTCGCTGTCTGCTTTGTAAACTTCAAGAGTTCCTCTCTGAACATCGTTTGTTACGGTCACTTCGTGAGGGATAGTAAGGGTATCGGCTTTATCCGATTTCGCCGTAAACTTCGTATTCTCCGCAGAAATAACATACGGCTCGGGAGCGGAAACTTCCACAAGTTCATACTCAAAGTTCGGGTAGATGGGTATTGTCTTTGTATATCCCTGCGTTCCGTCGGTTTCGTATTCTGTGTAGGTGCTTGAGACATAACCCTGTTCATCGGTCACAACAGTACCCACAGACTCGCCCTTTTTCTGAACGGTCTTGCCGTTAAAAGCAATATCCTGCGTGGGAACAATGTCAAAAGCAACACCCTTTATTGGATTGCCGAATTCGTCAACCTTGTGAACCTTTAAATCTACAAGCTGCAAAGTATTTGGAATATCCGCAGTGTAAGTTATCACAGGATTCGTGCCGTCCTCAATATCCGCAATTGTGGTCGTTACAGTAAATGAACGGCTTAACTCTCCGTTCTCGTCAAGCATAATATACTTGTCGTTTTCACGCTCTGTTACGGTATAAACGTTTTCAAAGGTTTCACCGTTAAGCTTGCCAAGAGCAAGATTTTCAACGCAAGCGTAACCATTGCTGTCGGTAGTGACACTCTTTACAACCTTTCCATTTAGCGAAATATCGAAAGTAACTCCTTCTATCTTAATATCATTAAGAACATCATATTTGTTAAGCTCCAGCTTAAGTGTAAAAGGCTTGTCCGTTACTGAATAATTGTAATCCGAAAGCTTTGCATTCTGAAAATTATCAAGGTCGTTCACTACCGAATTTGCACGGTTCACAAGATGATATTCGGTGTCCAGAACATAGCCGTTAGGTGCAGTGATTTCCTTAACATAGTAGTTGGTGTTGGGGAGCAGATCGTAATCGAACTTTGCTTTTCCGTCACTTCCTGTTGTTGCGGTTTTTAAAAGCTTTTTTGCGGAGTTATACAGACCGTACTTTGCTCCCGAAAGAACATCGTTTGTATTGCTGTCCTTCTTTGTAAGCACAAGACTGTAATTTACAAGCTGATTTACTATCTCAGCACTGCTGTGAAGTCTGTTATCTTCAAGTTTGTTTGATGAAATGGGATAAAGATTTTCTGCTCCGAGAATATATTTCTTCCCATTTTCATCAGTCAGAGCATATGACTTACCTGTATCGTTTCTTATGATACCGCAGATATCTCTTTTTGAAACAGCGTCTTTAAGACCGCTGAGGCTGTATGCTTTTGAAGTCTCAAGACTTTCATCATAGCCATATCCCTTTGCTCCGTTTATCTCGATAAACACAAGCTCCTTTGCATTGCCTGAGCTGTCAAGAGGTACAAGATCAAAGAAAAGCTGACCGAAGTGATCGCAGGTGTCACAGCCACTGTAGTTTGAGCCTGTGCTGAAAACATATGCCTTTGAGATATCGGTTGTAGTGCGTGAGGTATCGAATATGAGGTCGTGATTCGAGTTAAGCTTGGTTGGCACATAGTAACAGCCGTCCCCTGCGGAGTACGTCTTTCCATTAAAGCCGTCAAGGTCGTTAAGATCGCCTGAAAAAGCTTTGTCTGCGGACTTGTGACCCTGCGAGATATATCTCATAACAGGCTTGCCGTTTTCCTCGTCCCAGTAACCCACAATAAATTTGGTGGACTTGTAGATGTCGGAGAGGGTCTTGATGTCGCTCTCGTTATCGCTTGATAAAGCCTTTCCATCACCGTTGAGAATGGTTTTGTCAAGCACCGCAGTTCCAAATTTAGCATTGTAGCTTGTTTCGCTGTTGTTCATCTTGACCGTCTTTGTTCCTGCGTTTGAGGTAAAGTCAGATGTCGGCGAAGGCAAAGTGACGCTCTTTGACAGCTTTTCATACCTTTCATTATCGGGGACAGTATACTCCGTTACCGTATATGTCCTGCCATTTGAAGTTGAGGTCGGCAGATCGTTTACTGTGAAAGTACCCTTTGTGTCTGTGTTTTTAATGGTCTTAAACTTTGTAGCCTCGCTGACAGAAGTCACATACTTTGAAAAAACATATCCAGTTCCTGCACTGTTTTTGTCTGCCTGAACATAATACTTTTTTCCGTCATAAAGACAGGAAACTACAAACGTGGTCTTGCCAAGAAGAGTATTAAGCTCCGCCGCCGTTATCTGATTATTGCCTGAATCGGTGTATGTCTTTTCAACGGTAAGATTCGGCTCGTTGTATGATGCAAGTCCCACATATCCTACGATTGGGTCGAGTCTGGTTGAAAGCAGGCAGGTCTGATAGTAGCTGTTGGCAAACAAAGTTTCCTGCTTTTTCAGGCTGTTCTTCATCTGCATCGGGATACTTTCTGTAACATAGATATTGCTGTCGCCGCTTGAAGAGAACTGCCTTTCCTTTGACCATATGGTGTAAACAGTATTTGTTCCGCTCATTTCTGTTTCAATGCCGTAGTCCTTGCCGAAAGTACCGCTGAATTTAGACTTTATCAGCGATCCAAGCTTGCTTTCAAGGCTGCTGAAATTATGTGCAAGGCTTGAGGCTGTGACATAGGAAGTGGGCACAGTCACTTTTGTTTCGTATCTTAGATTTTCAGCGTTGTATTTCATAACGTGTGCTTCGTCCTTTGCCTGAGCTTTGGTGGATTTCATAGCAGAGGGAAGCTTGTAATGATCCTTCACATTTGAAACAATATCGTTGTACGCTTTTTCAACTCCCGATCTTGTACACCAGCCGCCGCTTGGGTAGGTGAAGTCATTCCAAAGGATATCCGAGCACTTTGAAAAGGTTGCCTGCGTATGTCCTCTGTAGCCTAAAATGAGCTCCCATATGAGGCACTGTGTTGCGGCATAGTAGTCACCTGTTTTGTGGCTTGAATAGCCGTAATACTGCACAAGACCGAGATACTTCGCCATAGGTCCGTCGGTTCCGCCTATGGACTTCCAATATGCAAAGCTGTCTGCCTTGTTCTTATCGGTCAGATCAAATGTATCATACTTTGTAAAGCCGTTCTGAGTATACCAATCCTTGTAGCTTGCTCCCTGCATTGACTTTGCAGGCTCGATACAAAACGCCCAGTCGGAAGTTGATGACGGACAGAATCTGCATATCTGCTCTCCGGCTTTGATATATTGTCCGCTTACTCCTCCTGCTGCGCCGTTCTTTCTGTTTTTGATAGTTGGATTGACCGAGCTGTTCCAGGTATATCCTATTGATACTCCCGATGTGGCTGCTGAAACATTCGCCGTCAGCGTGGTCATTCCTATTGCCGCCGCAAGCATTGCCGCTGTGCAGCGTTTTAATATTTTTCTTATCTTCATCTGTAATTACTCCTTTGTTTTTTTGCAAAGAAAAAAGAGTCGAATTTTCGACTCTTTTCCCTGCTTATTCAGTTGTTTTTAGTCCTCCGTAAGAAACCATATTGCCGTGCCGTCAAAGCCTACATTAAACTCAATATCGCTTGCATATTTGAGGACATTATTGCCGCTGTATATCTCCCACCTGTTGAACAGTCCGTAGTCTATGACGTGCAGACATTTTTCTCTCGTTTCACTGACTATGCTGTAGATCTCTCCTTCGTTTCCTGCATGATCTATCAGCCATCTGCTGTCTGCGTCAGCATATGCGTCCATGTGAGCATATGACAGGTCGGTCATGTCATTTCTGACCGTAAGATCTAGCGGTTTCTCATAAAATATATCATACTCATCTATTCCAAAGCTTACATGGATATCTCTTTTGCCATTGAAGCTTTTGGCATATTCAAGTATTTCAGACCTTATGAGGTTTTGTTCATCATCGCTCAGGCTTTTGCCCTCGCACAGCTTTCTCCATGCTTTCATGGGCTCCGACCACTGCATGGTATTTTGCGGTTCTGTTGTGCTTTGCTTTGCCGTTGTTGTCTGCGGTTTCTGTGTAGCAGTTGAAGGCTTTGGTGGGGCTGTTGCAGTCTGCTTTTGCTGTGTAGTTGTTACCGCAGGTATTTGAGTAGTATCAACTTCTGTATTTTCCTGCGGCTTTGCTGTCTGAGAATAACTCTGCTGTTTCGTTTGCTCCTGCGGTGGCCGCAGACTTACATCCTTACTGCTGACCGTACTTTTCTTGGTTGTTTTAGCTTTGGAAGTTTCGGATACCGTCTGCGAACTCTTTTTAATGGTCGTTGTGGTTTCACTTGTATCCATTTCTTCCTTTGTCGATGTTTCTGCAGAAACTATAGCCGTGACCGTAGTTTGACTAGCTACTGAAGAGTTTTCGCTTTCTGTGGATTCCGATATATTTCCACAGGCTGATAAAAATACCGCACAGAATATTGATATGACCATTGCTCTTTTCATATCATCACGCTCCTTGACAAGCAATATATCACACTAGTACTTTAAAATCCAGACTTTTTATTGAAGTTCTACCTTTGTGACAATTTGCACAGCATAAGCTTTAGCAAACTACATACTTATCTCCGGTGACTCTTCAAATTCTTCAAGCGGTTCGATCACTTCAGGTCTTGTTTCTCTCACAGCAACCAGCCCGATACCAGGCAGATCTACTATGATATGATCAAACTGCTGCTTGTACTTTTCTATCTGTTCATCGGTAAGTGAACAAGAGTCCCATTCGCCGTATTCGTTCAGACAGTTGCCCGAAATATAGAAAGTGCCGTGAACAAGAGTGTTTCCTACTATCCTGTTAGGCTTTGAGCCGTTCAGCAGGAACTCATCATTACACCAGCAAAGGGCGTTGTTTTTTGGTTCGAAATATATAGGCTCGATGCTGCCGCCCACAATTTCCTGCATGGCATGGATATCATCCTCAATATCCTTTACATACGGTTCTTTCAGAGGTTCAAACACAAGTATCCTCATTCTTTTGCCTCACTTTCACAATACTCTTTCAGCGGACAATCGCCGCAGTCATCAAACATTGCACAGGTACGCTGTATCTCCTCCTCTGAGATGCCGCAGTCATGGTGCTTACTCTCATTCTCTGAAGGAAAAAGGGCGATCTCAAATCTTCCTCTCTCGACCCATATTTTCAGATCCACCTCCGCTCCCTCTTCAAAGAACACACCGGGTACTTCTATGTCTCCCAACTCATTGATAAATCCTTTTGTACATATACCATTTTTCATAAATCAAACCTCCGTGATCGTTTAATTGTCAAAGAGCGAAAGCTGACGAACTGCCTTTGCCCTTTCGCTTGTGTCATAATTTGAGATAAGCAGTTCGCCGTACTGACAGCCTGCGTCATAACGCTGTGCTAAGTTGTTAAGTCTGCTTATCTCCTCGATGTGGGTATTAGGCTTGTCCCATATCTCCCTTATCTCCGGACAGTCATTGTATGAAACCAAGAACTTGCCTTTGATCTCTAAAAGTGTGTCACGCAGTCTGATATGATCCTTTGCCGTAAATCCCACGTCCTTGTAGTAACTTTCGGTAGCAAAGTAGGGCGGATCGCAGTAGAAAAAACTTACTGGTCTATCGTACTGCTTAATCAGCTTTTCAAAATCCTTGTTCTCAACAACTACTTTCTGCAATCTTCTTGCGGCAAGGTCGATCATAGGGAAGTCCGACCATATCGAATGCGGCTGACTTCCAAAGCTGTCAAGACCGCTTGCATAGCTGTAACGTATAAGCTGATAAAACTTAGCCGCCCTGTCAACGTCATAAAGTCTTGGCAAAATGCCACGCTTATGAAGTAGGGCTAAATACTCAAAATCTTCTCTTGAATCAAGCACATACCTAAGCTTGTATTTCAGCTTTGCAGGCTTGTCACGAACGCAGCGGTAAAGATTTGCAAGATTTGAATTGAAGTCATTGTACACCTCAAAATCTGCACCGGGCGGCTTGTGAAACAGCACCCAGCCTGCGCCGCCGAAAACCTCTATATACCTTTCATAGTAAGGTGGAAATCTTGCAAGAACCTCGTCACGAAGATTCTTCTTTCCCCCTACCCATGACATAAAACTGTTCATATATAATTTGCCTCCGAAAGGAGGCACACCTCCTTCCGATGTTTTGTGCAAAGCACAAAACTCGTAATTGAAAGCTTTGCTTTCAATTTACTCCTATTCTGCCGTTAGAACCAACAGCAGAAAAGTCGCTTTGCAAGCACCAGATTTTTGATCTGCTGTTGGCAAAACGACCTTAATAAATATTAGATTTTACGCTGTTTTCAGCCCTTGATTATCGGGTCAACATAGCTGAATATGATGCGTTTCTGTTCAAGGTAGCCGTCGGCTTTGTTTACCTCATTACACAGCTCCTTGTATTGCTTTTCCGAAAGCACAGGCTTTGTTGCTCTCAGCATTGCAGGAATATTACCCATACAGAACTTGAAGTCTACTTTGGCTTTAACTCTGTTTGTGTGCATCTTTGACCTCCTTATCAAGACGTGCGATCTCTTTTTCAGCAGACTTAAAAGCCACGGCAAGAGAACCTATCGTTGTTCCGATGATAACACCTATCATCATTCCAATGAACAAATACGTCATTTACATCATCTCCATTTCCATATCCTCATCTTCTGTCTGTTCATCATCGATAGAAGTGATCTCAACATACTCGCCGATAACATTCAAGGCCTCATAGTAACTGCCCGAAGAAGTTATTCTGCTGCACATTTCCTTTGCCTCATCATACATTCCATTCCTTTTCAGCGTTTTTGAGGCTATGCCCATAAGATTGAATATATTTCCGTCCTGACCTATCAGCGGACATTTTGGCTTTTTGGACATCACGACATCTCCTTTCCGTAATATTTTCTCAGCAGACCTATGATAAAAAGCTGACCCTTTCCCGTAACAAATGTCTGCCGATAAGTCTTTTTCATACCCTCGACCTCGAACACCGACTCTTTTACAACAAAATATCTGCGGTCAATATATCTCTGATACGGCAGATTGTTTGACATAAGCACTCCCATTTCTTTCAGCCAGCGAAACAGTCTTGTTCTGCCGATATTGAAATTTTCATCAGCCGCAAGCTTTGCCATAGCATTCATATCTATGAGATCCTCGCTGTTGGCAACGTGCAAAGCGAAATCCACGAAAGGCTTATCATTTCTGATCCGTTCATTCAATTTGCTGATAAACGTCATTTGCAGACGGAAGAGATTTTTGTACGGTTCGTCGAGGAAGGGCAGGTAGTTTTCAATAAACATTTCTTCGTTTGTAACATAACCGCCTGTTCTGCGTATAGTCGGGAGTATCTCTGATGTTACCCAGTGCTTAAACTCTTTTGCCCTTGGCATCTTGCTTGAAAGTATTAGGCTGTATAGTCCGCTTTCATTGATTATTGTCGGATGCTGCACTCTGCCCATGGGGTCACGAATTGTTACCCCATCGCCTTGATACTTATCTTCCTCATCAACGTGATCAGATAATGCCTTTTTCGTATTTCTGTACTCCAAAATCTTGGCAACATCCTTTCCCACAAACCAAGGCTCGCCGTCCTTTATGATCGTTCTTACTTTGCCGAACTCTTCATTCTCAAATATTTTTATCTTCTGTTCCATTTCCATTCTCCTTGTCGATCTCTGAAATATACTTTCCAATAGCCTCGATAACATTTGTAGTCACGGCATTTCCTGCTTGCTTGTACAGCTGTGCATCGGACATTCCTGTGGCTTTGACCTTGTTAAACTGCTCATCGGTAAAGCCCTGCAAACGCCAGCACTCCAAAGGCATAAGCTTTCGGATATATCCGCAGTAAACAACGCCGTGTCTGTCCGTTACAGTTATCGTAAACATAGGCTCGTTGGGAAGTTTAAATCTTCGTCCCTCCTGTCTTACTTCTGCCTTTGCAGGGGTAAGCACAGCTATTGGCTCGGTAACGAGTATCACTGCGGACTTCTCACCCTTATGATGACCTATACCGCTGTCCTGCCTTGCGGTTATACATCTTGCAAGCTCTGTAACTTTCGGTTCGGGATTCATATCTATCCCCAATGCGTAATACCCCTGATTACAGCTTGTTGTAAGGGTATGAGCTATCTCCTTTCCTACTCTCCCACGCCTTGAATTCATATTTGGGTATGCAAGGTCAATACTGTCACCGGGCAGAGCTATTTGATATCCTGACTTAGTTTTTGATTTTATCGGCAGACCGATTATCTCGTAAAGACCTGTTTTTCCTCCAAAACCGCCAGCCTGACTTGTAAGGGTTATGCTCAGTCCGTCGGCTGAATATACCCTGTTTCCCTCTCTGCCTGAAATTCTTTTGACAAGAGTTTTTGGATTTGCATCTGTGAAAGACAATACTTTTCCGGAACACTTTTCTCTATGAAATCCGATAATATACACTCTTTTTCGGGATTGGGCGACTCTAAAATTTGCGCTGTTAAGCACCTGCCATGCGACATCGTACCCCAATTCGTCCAGCGAACCAAGGATGGTCGCAAACGTCCTGCCTGAGTCATGCGATAACAATCCGGGTACGTTCTCAAGCAGCAGATATTTAGGTTTTTTAACGGCAGCGATTCTGGCAATTTCAAAGAACAGAGTTCCTCTTGCGTCGTCAAATCCGCCCCTTTTTCCAGCGATTGAAAAGCTTTGGCAAGGGAAGCCTCCGCATATAAGGTCGAGATCAGGCAGCTCATTGGGGTCGATTTTTCTTGCGTCATCGTAATACACCTCGCCTTCCGTATCGTACATTGTTTCGTATGCTTTTTTAGCATATCGGTCAATCTCGCAGTACCCGACGCACTCAAAGCCTCCTGCTTTTTCAAGTCCTGAGCGGAATCCGCCGATGCCTGCAAAGATATCGAAATACTTTATCATTTATCACCGATCCTTTCTTGTTTGTGTAATAAAAAAACGGCTAAGTCTTTTTCAAAACTTAACCGTTACATTGACATTTCCATTTCTTCGGATTCTTCAAAACCCTCAGTTTCTGTGATTTCTTCAGATTTTTCCTGCTCATCCGCCATAGCCTGTTCCTGTTCGATTTTATGAAACTTATCCACATCGGGGATAACCCCAAGCGTT
>OGQL01001931.1_pt1 | contig 14290 bp, 14 predicted proteins | sample 1553211 | NCBI WGS metagenome assembly OGQL01 (sample SAMEA2579942, study PRJEB22360) | human gut metagenome
TCCCCTTTTTACTGTCTTTTTTCAGACAGTATCAATTATCTTTCTTTTCTTTTTCGGCTGAACATCACGATAGCAGCTCCTGCGAGTATTACAGCTACTCCACCAAGAACTGTTCTTCCGTCAACATTATCGGAAACGCCAGTGTTAGGCGTGTCAGGAACTTTTTCATTAAACATATCTGTATCAATAGTCTGAGCATATGTTACAGTGACCTGTTTTGAGTCGGCAACAAGATAGCCGTATGGCACTGTTGAGCCGTCCTCTGTTATTGTGTATGTACCTATCGGTACGTTTTCAAACTTCGCTATGCCGTCCTTGTCGGTGATCGCAGGAATGTTTATCTCTCGACCTGTATCGGAAATGCCCGAAAGAATAAATCTGATACCCTCAACGTTAGACATATCGGCGGTTTTCTTATGAATCTGTATTGTTCCTGTCTGCTCCTCGTTGAGTATATCAGTATCAACAGTTTCAGCATATGTTACCGTGACCTCTTTTTCGGCAGCAACAAGATAGCCGTATGGCACGGTTTCCTTATCCTCGATAATTTTGTATGTACCCACTGGTACGTTCTCAAAAACTGCTACGCCGTCCTTATCGGTAGTCGCAGGAATGTTTATCTCACGTCCAGTGTCTGATGTACCCTTGAGGTAGAATGTGATACCTGAAATATTCAGATCACCCTCTGTTCTCTTATGTACCTTGATAGTACCTGTCTGCTCGTTGTTGAGTATTTCTGCGTCAACAGTTTCTGCATAAATAACTGTTACCTCTTTTTCATCGGCAACGAGATAGCCGTATGGCACTGTTTCTTCGTCCTCGATGATACTGTATGTACCTATCGGTACGTTCTCAAAAACTGCTATGCCGTCCTTATTGGTAGTTGCAGGAATGTTTATTTCACGTCCTGTGTCTGATGTACCTTTGAGGTAGAAAGTGATACCCTCAACATTTTTCTGACCCTCAGTCCTTTTCTGAACCTTGATAGAGCCTGTTTTCTCGATATTCTCAAAAGCGACTTCCGCTGTTTCATTATACTCAACAGTGACTTCCTGCTCATCAGCAGTGAGGTAAGCCGCAGGAACTGTTGAGCCGTCCTCTGTTACTGTGTACTTGCCGATAGGGAGATTTTCAAAGAGTGCTTCGCCGTTTTCATCGGTGAAAAGCTCACGCTCTATATCGCTGTTCGTGTCGGATATGCCCTTAACGATGAACCCTATATCCTTAACGTTGAGGTTGCCTGTTGTGGTCTTTGTGACCTTGATAGAACCCTCTTTGAGATAGTTCGTCATTTCAGCGTATACCGATACGCCCTCTTCGGTTATCTCAAAAGGATAGAGAGTATCGTCAATGATGTACTCTTCAGGTGCTGCTATCTCGTGGTAGAAATACTTGCCGTAGCCAAGTGAGAACGTTGCAATGCCGTTTTCATCAGTAATGCCTGTCGTTATCTGACGCTTGTTTTCGTCAAGTATCTCGAACTCGCAGTTCGGCAGCAGCTCACCACCGAGGTTTTTCTTGGTGATGATGAAAGGTGCTGTCCAAGGTGAGTTCTTAACAGACACTTCTGATCCAAAATCAGCAGTATCTGTTGCTATCTTCACGGTCTGAGGTTCGCTGTTCAGCGAATAGCCTTTAGGTGCTTCTATCTCTGTAACAGTGTAGCTATAGCCCTGATAGATGTCCTTTGTAATAACAGCTTTTCCGTTTTCATCGGTTGTAACTGTGTCGATAATGTCGCCCTTTTTGCGTATCGTTATGCCGCCGCTTACTACTATATCTTCGGCTGCTGTTATCTCAAACTTGGCTCCGCTGAGATATTTTTTGCCGCTTTCGTCAGTTTTGTAGATAACAAGCTCGCCCTTGTCTACAGATGTTCTCTGATTATCTACTACTGTTTTGCTTGTTTTATCAGCCTTAACAGTTACGTCTGTTTTGGTTTTCAGTGCATAGCCATTAGCTGTAGTTGTTTCCTTCCAGTAATAGCTGCCCTGCGGCAGACCTGAAACGTGGATATTTCCGTCAGCGTCAAGTGTCATATCTGTAGCGTTAGCCTGTGAAACAGTTGAGCTGAATGTATACTTGCCGTCGCTGCCTGTTGCCTTGATGAATAGATCGCTGTCGCCGTTCTTCATAACAAGGTTGAATTTAACAGCTTTCAGCTTGTCGGCAACGTTTGTTTCCTCGTTTCCGAAGAAATCAATGAAGTTCTTTTCAAGGTCAGCGTTGCCTGTAGGCATATCAATTTTCAGCTTGAAATAAGCCTTAACAGGGTCTTTGTCCTCATAGCAGGAAACCACCATTTCCTGAACGTCTGAGCCGCCCGAAAGGATAAGAGGTGAACACTCGTCTATTTTGTCAACGTACTTGCCCTTTGTCTTTGTGAGCGTGAAAACAACGTTTTTCAGGTCTTTCTCATTGTCTGCTGTGATAGTCATATTTGAGCCTGAGCGTGTAACAGTCACTGAGTTCGGCTTTGAAACGCTGAATTGTGAAAGTGTGCTGTCAAGCTTAACTGTGGCTGTCCACTTGCCTGTCTTGACATCATATTTTGCTTTGTAGGTTGGTGTTCTATTACTGTTTACAGATGTGCCGCTTGGAATATCATAATGCGAAACCATTTCAGCTTTCATTTTTTTATAGCAGTCAACAAGGTCTTTATGATGAGCACTTGCATTGCTGCCGTTGTAGCTGTAGGCATTGAGCAGCTTTGTTTCGTTGCTTGAAAGGCTTGCTGAACTGCCGTCATAGTATCTTGCCGAAACAGCCTGAGCCATTATGCTTGAGGCACATATCTCGGTATCTTTTGAGTAGCCGTATTGAGTTTTTCCCTTGTAACTGTAAATGCAAAACTCCTTGATCTGTCTTTGCATACTGTCAGGAACGTGAGCACCCTTTACATAGTCAGCTAGTGTTTGCTGTTTAGAGGTTGTTCCGTTTGTGTGCAACTTATCAAAGTTGATACAATAAGCATAGCTGCCGTCAGATGTTGAGAAATACGGCACTGAGCTTGCCCAGTAGCCTGTGAAGTGTGTGTCATTGGACTTGCCCGTTTCAATGTCATAGCCGTTTGGAAGTCCTGAGCCTCTGAAATCATAGCTCCATTCATTGAGCCACTCCTGTGTGGCTTTGTTAGTGCTTGAAAACGCTGAAGCTGTTATGCCCTGCGTTAATGCCGACAAGCTGAGCAGGAGAGCCATTGCAGCACTGCTCAGCCTTTTGAAAAGCGTTTTTCTTTTCATTTGTCCTTACCTCCTAGAATTTTTTATCTATCTGAAAAGCCGTGTGGCTTGAATTTTTGCAATAAAAAAAGCAACTCGAAATTCTCGAATTGCTTTAAAGTTCGTATTCAATTTTCATTATTTCTTTTTAATTAGTATATGAGGTATATCTCCCACGCTGGCTTGCCGTCTGAATTGATTGCCGAACCGTCACCGTGCCATTCAGTATATATAACTATCTGTGCGTCTTTCGGTATTACAGTGTATAAATCATCAACGTGACCTTTGACCTTGCGGTAAAGTTCATCATATGAGGAATAAGTATCAGGTGAAACAGTATCAGGCGTACCCCAAGAAGAATTATCAAGGTTCATCCAACCAACATCAGCAAGTAATTCATCTACAGAAGAATAGCCAAATTCGGAATAATTATTCTGAAATCGAGGACGTGCAATGTCATTACTATATGCCTGCAATTCTCTCTTCAGCCTGTCTATATCATTCTGAGTAAGCTTAAACTTTGGTTTAGCCGTTGTAGTTGTAGTCGGCTTTGGCTTCGTTTTCTTTGCCGTTGTTGTGGTCTGCCTTTTAGTCGTTGTCTGACGCTCTGTCTGTCTTTCTGTCTGACGTTCGGTCTGAGAAGCTTGTGTTTCCGCAGGCTGATAGTTGTAGTTGCCGTTTCCGTTGTTGGTGGTGTTTCCGCTGTAGCTCTGACCGCCGTTGTTTACTGTTCCGCCATTACTAGCCTTAGAGCTGTTCGCCTTTGCAGTGTTCTTTGGAGCAGTCGATGATTTAGAACTGCTTGTGCTTTTTGTGCTTGCAGACGTTCCCGTTGTGGTAGCCGAAAGGGAAGTTGTTTCCTCACTCTGAGAGGTCAGTGTGGCTTCTGTTGTGGTAGTTGCCGAAGCTTCTGTGCTTGAAGCCGTTGTGGTTGCCTTTGGAGGGGCTGATGATGTGTTGTCTGTGTTGCCACAGGCGGTTATGCTTATCATTGTCGCACTGATTATCAAGGTGGCTATGGCTTTCATTGTGTTCTTCATATGGTTTTCCTCCTTTTCCAAACTAGATTATATCACAATTGATTTGTGATGTCAAATATTGCTGTTTAATTTTGAGCGGTTATCACGTTTGCGATATCATTGCTCAGGGCTGCTATTCTCCACTGAGTATTTTATGATAAACAAACAATGTTGCAAAACAATCCGCAAGGCTATTATGTGCTTCAATTCCTTTCACGTTCCAATCATAATCATAGTACGCCGCCGCTGTTGTGAGTTTTTGCCATTTATAATTCTCATGATACACACTGTATTCACCGTAAATTTCAGCAAATTGTATCATCACATCTTCAGTACGAAAGGCGTTGCACTCCTCATCTGTTATGATATCGCTTCCCACAAGAAAATTCAAATCAAAATCAACGTTATAGCCGATTATCCAATGTGCCTGCGATAATATCGCATATAGTTCAGCGGCTTTCTCGTTTATATATGGTGCGTCAGCTACCATTTTAGGCGAGATATGATTAACACTTTCTGCTTTTGACCATTCTTTGTGCTTGAGTGGATTGAAGTAGCTGTCAAAAAGAACGTTTCCATCCTCATCAATGATAGATACTTGCAATAGCTCATCACGAAAAGGGTCAAGTCCTGTGGTTTCGGTATCTATCACTATTGTTTGTGGATACTCTTTTTTCGGATAAAGCTCTTTGGTCTTCTCAGTTAATTTCCATATCAATTCTCGATAAGGCAATAAGGCAGCTTCGACCGCTTCATCAAATATCTTCTTCTGTTCCTCTTGGCGTTTCTTTTCCTCGGCTTCTTTACGCCACTTGCGGTTAAGTCTTGCCAGCTTATTTTTTCTGTCCCTCTCAGGCTGAAAAAAATCCTGCAACTCTTTTTCTGTTGCAGGCACTACCTCGTCAGGGCTATAGTACACATATGAAGTTTGACAATTCCTATTTGCCCAAAGCTCAACGCCTTTAGCGTCCTTTTTCGGTAGCTGTCCTAAGAGCGCCCACTGACGTATGGTTTTGTATTCTTCAAATTCAGGACAATAGTTCTTGGCTTTCATACCATTACCTCCTTTTCATTACTTACATGAAAATCTCGTACCTGATTTTGATTGCTTCGAAGTAGTACGGCGTGTAGTTGCAGTTAAAGATGTTGTTGGGCGCATAATACTTGCTTGGTATATATGCTTTCTCTCCATTTTTGTCGATATACGTTTCAGGGGGATCGGAGTCATACACTGAACCGTTCCAAAGGTTGAATGCCAAACGTGTTGTTTTACTGCTTGTGCTTGTCTGAAAAGGCTTGTTCAACCCTTCGAAAATAATAACATCTTTTTTTACGTCATATAGTGCGCCAATATGGTCACGCAAAACAGTGTCCAATGTGAGGAGGTAAGCAAGTGACATATGAAAGTTATCGAGATATGGCATTTCCTTGCACAACTTATTGAACATTTTCTCGTGTTCTTTATCTTGAAAAATCATTTTTCTTTCCTGCCTTTCTTGAAAAGTCTGTATTTCTCAGGAATAAATTCTCTGATTATTCCCCAAATTCCTGTTATACAAAGACTTGCACCCAGTGTAATGTAAAATATTCTTTCCATGGTCTAATTACTCCTTTTTATAAAAAAAGGACACCTGAACCTTCAAGTGTCCTTAAGTTTTTATTTACCTACATCTTAAATGCAGAAATAACGATTTCTGCAAGAAGTCTGTCATATGAAACCTATTCACGGAGCTTATAAACGATCTCCTCCATTACCTGATGTTCGAGCGTCATGAGCCTTTCCTTTTCCCACTTGCGTATAGCATTGAACTCTGTAGGACGTGGGTGATCTTTTCTGTAGATCTCGTCAAGCTCGTTAAACCTCTCCTCAGCTTCGATATCTATTTCTCTCGGAATGATCTGCCAACGGCATTCGCACACGAGAATGTCAACGTCTGCTGGGTATTCTGCTTCCATCCATTTCATCCATGCACGTCCCCATCTGCGGATAGGCTTTTTGAGAAGCTTTTCTTCTTCGGGGTCACTTGTGTATGCTATCTTCGGGACGTATGTACCCTCTGGAGTAAGCTCATACTCAAAAAGATCGCAGCCAACATCTTCTGGTCCTGCCTGCTCGATTTCAAAATCTTCGTTAAAATTCCTGTTTTCGTTCATAATGGTCCTCCTTTTTCAATTACAAACTTTTATGTTTTTGGGTGATGTTATCTGAGTGTGTCACCGTGACACGCTGTTGTTTTTGTGCATTCGGTTCGGCATAGCACTGATGAAGTATTTTGCTGTAGCTCTCTGCTTGAATTCTGTGAGGGAAATATTCAATGCTTGAAAAATCGATCACATTGTTGATCTCATCGAGAAACGGCTTTGCAGCGACTGCAAATGTATCATCAAATGCCGCAGCCATTACAGCACAGTCGGTATCGATAGATATGATCTCGTATAGCCGGTTGTCTTTAGCCTTATAGAGTGCCGTCTGGTTTTTGCTATCGTAGGTTTTCAAAACTCCGTTATTCATCTGGCATATCTTCTTTCTTTTTTCTGACAGCCTTCTGCTCCGAAGTCTTTCTGAGAAACTCCTGCACTTTCTTAGGAACATTCCTGTTGTAAAGCTTGTCAACTGCAGAGTTAGCCGCCTTTGTTATCTCCTCGTGCAGAAGTTGCTCAACGTTGCCGTCTGGGAGATAGCAGCGTATCGCCTCTATTTTTTTACGATCTATATCTATTTTGAACGTCATGTTCATTCTTTTTCCTCCTGTGCTATGATTATATCATATTATTTTTCGTTTGTGGTAACTTTTTTTGTACTCTTGAAATTATTTTCAAGATATTTATCAAGCAGCTCATACATTATCTTGTCAAGCTCACTTTCGGTCATGTTCTGCATACATAACGGCTTTTTGATATACATCTCATTGTATAAGCTGTTCTTGTATGGCTCTTTTTTCTTTTCAGACAGATTTCTTATAGCTTTCATGATATCATAGATATCACTGCTTCCACTGTTTGTCATTTGCTCTATGACCAATGTCAGCTCTTTTGAACTGAGCCGTTCGTCATAATTGTAATAGTCTGCTATGGCTTTCTGCTGCTCAGGACTGAGCTTTGCAAGCGGCTCAATGAATCTTATCTGAATAGATTTGCTGTCTATAAGCTCTGCTAACCCATTATCAAGATTTGAGATATTTGCATAGCGGTAAATGGTTTTTCTGGATATACCAAACATATTGCTTATCTCATTTACTGTCAGGTCTGCTGAAACGTTCTTTCTCAGACTTAAGTATGTATTGAACATTTTTGAAAGCTCGCTTGGACGTGGCTCTTTTCGTTGAATGTTTGCCTGGCAGACTATATCGAAAGCCACGTTATCATCAGTGACTTCGATAACAACGGCGTCAATGTCAAGGTGCATAAGCTTTTTGCAAGCAGCGTATCTTTTATGACCGCTGAGTATCTGATAGCTGTTGCTGCTAATGCTGCGAACTATTATCGGTGTGATAAGTCCACACTTTGAAATAGAGTCGGCAAGTGCAGATATCTCATTTTCATCTATTGCAAATGGCTGTGGATCACCATTAAAGCTGAAAGGCTCAATTTTTGACATAGGCAGTGAAACCACCTTTTGCTTATCCATGAGAAGCTCCTCAAAGTTATTTGAGAAGTTAGCTCTTGGACGATTTGCGGAGCGTTTTATATCTATCATATTGAAACCTCCTTAGTGTGTCACCGTGACACACTCTATTTTGTCAGCTATAACACGATACTCGTCTGCGAGCATATTCTTGTATTTATTTGTGCTGCTGATTTTATAGTTGCAAAGGGCGATGCCCTCACGGCTGCTGTCCTGAGCTGCTTTTGACTTGCTTATGCTGCCAAGGTATTTATCATTGAATGCGGCTTTTATTGACTCAATTACTTCAGCTGACATTGTGTTGTTTTTCTCTGTCCATGTTGCGAATACTCCGAGTATTTTAAGGCCAGGGTTAGCGTACTCATGGATATCGTCAATGCTGTCAAGAAGAAGCGGTATTCCGCTCAACGCCATTTCCTGAGCAAGCACAGGTATCAAAACCATATCTGCGGCGGAAAGAGCGTTGTAGAGCAAGTTGCTCAGTGACGGAGGGCAATCTATGATGATGTAGTCATACCAGCCGATGTAATTACTAATGACACGCTTCAGCACCATTTCGCAGCAGCGTGTTCTACACAGGTCAACCTCAATGCCTGAGAGCGTTATGGTTGCAGGAATATAATCAATGTTGTTCAACTCATTATGGTGCACCGCAGCCATATAATCAATGTTATTCTTATTTATGATTGATGACATAAGCTCTGTGATAGTGATATCTTCAGGATCATACTCATATTTTAAGCACGATACTGACAAGCTGCTCTGAGGGTCAAGGTCTATCATAAGGACTCTTTTCTCTCGCTGTGCAAGAATAGCGGCAATATTGAATGCCGATGTTGTTTTGGCAACTCCGCCTTTCTGATTTGCAACGGATACGATCTTTGCTTTTGTGTTCTCCATTAAAAACACCCTTTCTGAAAATGTTTAAGTTCTCCGTATTAAGCACAGAAAAAGCGGCAGGGGAGAACGTCCTGCCGCTCAGGGAGCTACCCTGTCTATGCTTGATGATATGTGTAAATATCATCAAAAAAGCTGCCAAAGAAGTCTTAGCAGCAATTTTCATGATATTTTATTTGACTGAAAGAAAATTTGTGGTTTTATCTTTGGATAGAGTGACTGGCTACGAACCAGTAGGTCGGGGGTTCGAGTCCCTTCTGGCGCACCAGGTCACTTGTAGTGACTGGCATAGCACGTCTTACAATTTGTAAGGCGTGTTTTTTTATTTCTGTCATTGCCAAAGCACTGTCAATGTGGTATAATATGACCATTAGGAGGCATTAACTATGAACACAGAGAAAAAGAAAACCAAGGTAGACCTTGTGACGGGGTTTCTCGGAGCAGGGAAGACCACTTTTATAAAAAAATATGCCCGTTATCTTTTGGATAAGGGCTGTAAAATTGGCGTGTTGGAGAATGATTTCGGTGCAGTGAATGTGGATATGCTTCTTTTGCAGGAGCTTTTGGACGAGAATTGCGACCTTGAAATGGTCTCGGCGGCTGATAAGGATTGCCACAGACGGCGTTTTAAGACTAAGCTTATCGCTATGGGTATGCGTGGTCTTGACAGGGTCATTGTGGAGCCGTCAGGTATCTATGAAGCTGACGAGTTCTTTGACGTGCTTAGAGAAGAACCTCTTGATAATTGGTACGAGATAGAAAGCGTTATAACTATTGCAGATGCCTGCCTTGATACCAACTTGTCGGAAGCTTCTGATTATCTTCTTGCTTCTCAGCTTTCGGAAGCAGGCATAGTTCTCATGAGCAGATGTCAGGAAGCCACAAAGCAGGAGCTTGAGGATACTCTAAAACACCTTGAAGCCGTGCAGAAAAAGTTCCATTGCCACAGAATGACTAAGCCTGAGATAATAATGAAAGATTGGTCGGAGCTTACAGACGAGGATATGGAAAGGATAGCCAACAGTGGCTATGAGCCTGATTCCCACGAAAAGCTGTGGTTCGACCAAGATAAAGCTTATACCTCTTTGTATTTTATGAATATGAAGCTTCCCGATAATGCTATGGAAGATGCTGTGAGCAGGCTTATGAGCGACAGCAAGTGCGGAAGGATATTCCGTGTAAAAGGCTTTATGCAAAACGCTGAGGGCAAGTGGCTTGAGCTTAATGCCACCCACAAGAACATCACTGTTAAGCCTATAGAGCGAGGTCAGGCGGTGTTTATCGTCATTGGCGAGGGGCTTGACAAAGAGCATATCGACGGCTATTTTGTGCCTGTATAGTGTCAAAATATTGTAAAATAAATGCGGAATGTATTGTATATAAGCTTGGATAGTGATATGATAATTGCAGGTTATAATTACACATTTTAAAGAGCGGTGCAAGTGTATCTCATGCTGCAATGTATGGCGTAAAATGCCCGTCACGGCGAGTGACTGTAGGGGAGCGGCGCAATTTCTGCTTTGCAGAAATACGACGTCCCGTTCGGAGAGCGACATGGTTTGTATAATCGCAAATTCATGCAGGCGAGCAAATGCGGGCGAACACTGTTCGCCCCTACAATACATTATGTGGACGTAAAAAGCCTTGCGTAGATAAATATAATCATAAACCAACAGGAGAAATCAATGACATACAAAGAGATAAGAAAAAACAAGGAAATAAAAGCATTTATAAAAAGGGCAGGGATAAATCTTACATCTCTGGGTTTTACAGACCATTCAGAGGTGCATACCACTCTTGTGGCAGACAGAGCCGCCGCAATACTTAAAGAGTTCGGCTATGATGAGCATACCATAGAGCTTGCAAAGATAGCAGGGTATATGCACGATATCGGCAACGCTGTCAATCGTACACACCATGCAGAGTATGGTGCAATACTTGCAAACGATATTCTCAAAGACACTGATATGCCATTGGAAGATAGGGTGACGATAGTTTCCTGCATTGGAAGCCATGACGAATCAACAGGGGGCGCAACAGACCCAGTGTCAGCCGCAGTGATAATAGGTGATAAAACGGACGTGCGACGAAATCGTGTGTCAAATAAGGATAAGTCCTCTTTTGATATCCATGACAGGGTGAACTATGCGGTAACAGAAGCGAGCCTAAAGATAAATGCTGATAAAAAGGTCATATCCCTTAATTTGCAGATAGACGAAAGTATCTGCACCATGTATGACTATTTTGATATTTTCTTACAGCGTATGCTCATGTGCAGAGGTGCGGCAGGTGTTCTGGGAGCAAAGTTCAAGCTTACAGCAAACGGAAGCAAGGTGCTATAATTTAACGCACAAACTATGTAGGGGAGCGGCGCAATTTCTGCTTTGCAGAAATACGACGTCCCACTCGGGGTGATATGGTTTGGATTATCCAGAATTTGTGTAGAGCAACATTGTGCGGATAACACAAATGAGATTGCAGACGAAACGTAGAGGGGACGGGTTGTCGAGGGCGCCAGCCCCTACAGTTGCATTATATCCATAAATAACAAAAGGCTATGTGTTTTTTTTCACACATAGCCTTTGTTTTATTTTACAGTCTTTTCAGTATAAGCACCATAATAGTTCACACCATTGTATTTTCTGTATGCCCTTATTCTGAATGTTTTAGTGCCTGACAGATTTTTTGCAGTGTAGCTTTTGCCTGATGTTGTGGTGAGCTTCTTCCAACTGCGTCCTGACTTAACATATATCTCATATCCTGTGGCTTTTGATACCTTGTTCCATGCAAGTGAGATGTTGCTTCCCGAACGCTTTGCCGTTTTGACAGTGACGTTTGCAGGGAGCGTGCAGGTGACCACCTGTGCAGGTTTGCTGTATTGCATAACATTGTCGCTTACATAATATGCCTTTACTCTGTATGTGTACATAGTGCCTGATGACTTGCCTGAGTTGGTGTAGTATGGATAAGCAGTGTCGCCGAGCTTTTTGTAGCTGTCTGACGTTCCTACCCACTGATAAACGCTGTAGCCAGATACTCCATTCACGCTTTCCCATGTGATAGTGTTAGAACTTGATGTGTTCACTGATGAGGAAAGCCCCTTTGGTGTGTTTGCAGGACGAATGGTGATGTCCTTTTCAGTGTAGTCACCGTAGTAGTTTATGTAGTTATAATTTCTTATGGCTCTCACTCTGAAACGATAAGCTGTTTTCTGTGAAAGATCGCTTGCAGTGTAGCTCGTTCCCGAAATGGTGGAGAGAGTTTTCCATGTTCCGTTTGTGTACATCTCTACCTGATAGCCTGTAGCCTTTGATACCTTGTTCCAGTTGAGTGTTATGGAATCAACGTCAGTGGAGCAAAGGGAGAATGATACGTTTGCAGGAAGAGTGCAGGTGGTAAGCTCAGAGGAATATGCACCCTCAATACGCTGTCCGTCAACAGTGTTGAATGCCCTTACCTTGTATCTGTACATCGTGCCTGAGCTTTTCTTTGAGTTTGTGAACTTTGTGGACGTGGTCGTGCCTATGAGCTTGTAGCTGTCGTTAGTACCTATCCACTGATAGATCTCATAGCCTTCCGCTTTTTTGGAAGCGTTCCATGTTATGGTGTTTGATGTAGAAGTGTTTGAAGTGCTTCTTATGCCTGTTACTGTACTTGGTATGTCAGTGACCTCAGCGTTTACATATGTGTAACCACCGTTGTAGTATACGCCACTGTAATTTCTTCTCGCCTTTACCCTGAACTTATTAACGCCGTTCTGTGTGATACCATTCACCTTGTATGAAAGGCTTGAAGTTGTGCCGACCTGCTTCCATGCACCGTTCACATAATGCTCCACGATGTAGTCGGTCGCCTTTGAAACTTTGCCCCAGCTAATGGTGACAGAAGTTCCCCTTGCAGAAGCGGATATCTTTGAGATGTTCGCAGGAAGAGTGCAGGTGGTGAAAACATCAGAGTAATCCCCGTAAACACGCTTGCCAGAAGCGTCACTGTAGGCTCTCACCATGTATTTGTACATAGTGCCTGTGGACTTGTTGGAGTTTGTAAAATATGTATTCTTTGTATCCCCTATTTTTTTCTTTTTAGGGTCGCTAGGGCTTGTTCCCTGATATACTTCATATCCTGTTGCGTCAGGAGCGCCATTCCAGGCAAATGTGTTGGAGGTGGAGGTGTTTTTCACTGAGATAAGGTCGGACACGTAAAGTGGAAGCTTGCGCGAATACCATACGTTCACGTCAGTGTAGGCTGAAATGCCTGAAACAGTACCGCTTCCTGAATATTGCCACATATCCATGCGTTGGTCATAATTGGTGTTGCTTGTGTAGTGAGCCAGCCATATAGGATATTTCTTGCCAAGCCCTGCTCCGTCAATGTAGTAGTTTAGCCATGTGTAGTTTGCATAAACACCTGCGCTGTAGCCCGATTTTATGATAGTGTCGCAAAAAGCTGTGCAAAGAGCGGTCTTTTGAGCCTTGGAAAGCCCTGCGCTGTCAAGTCTGCCAGTGTCATAGTCAACAGACTCAATATCGTAATAAACAGGCATTTGCAGAGAATATCCCTTTATCTTGTCAAGAACGAACTTGGCCTCTGCCTTAGCCTCGGCTGTGGTTATCGCCTGCGTGTAGAAGTATACGCCAACTTTAAGCCCTGCCTTGGTAGCTCCGTCAAGATAGGTCTTGAACCTAGGGTCTTCCACAAGCGTTCCTGCACTGCCATAGCCACGGTAGCCTACTCTTATGATAACAAATTCCACACCGCTGTTTTTGACCTTTTTCCAATCTATGTTGCCCTGATAATAGGAAACGTCAATGCCATAGACCTTTGAAACACCGCTGAATCTGTTTTGATGAGTAAGGCTGTCAGCACCCCACAGAGCAGACATTGTCATAATGCCGTATGGATCGTTGTTTTCAAGATATTTATGATACTCAGGGTCGTCCTCAGTGACAGGTTCTAAAAGACCATCAGCCTCCATATTGCCTGTAGCATATTCAGGCTTTGATACCTGGATATCATTTGAAAGCTCACTTGACGCAATGCTTTCCTCTGCCGCATACACGAATGGAACAGACTGAGCCATTATTGCCGCTGACAAAACCACACCGGTCAGCTTTGGAATAAATTTCATAATTTCCTCCCGTAGAAACGTAGGCAGAGTTAACATTTTTTCTGCCAATTTACACGATAATTTTTACACACCCTTTATTATAGCCCTTTTTCAGCACGTTGTCAAATTCGCATTTATACAGATAAATACAATTCAGTAATTTTAAAGTTAAATCATTACACTTATTTTGAGATTTATGTAATAATAAGTAAATAAAGATGTTCATGATACACAAGATTAGGAAAGAAATTTTGTGTATCATGATATGCCTGAAATGGCACTGCAAGGCACAGTTAATGAGAATAATCAGCATTTTAGCTGGCATAATAATGGAGAAAAAAGAAAAGGAGAGCATAAAAAATGGATATATCAAAGCGAAACGCAGTTAGGATAGTGTCTTTCACAGTGGCTGTCGTGGGTG
>OGQL01001932.1_pt1 | contig 14289 bp, 9 predicted proteins | sample 1553211 | NCBI WGS metagenome assembly OGQL01 (sample SAMEA2579942, study PRJEB22360) | human gut metagenome
CCCGCCGCGACCAGCTTTCCCCGCTCTACGACTTCGACCTCATGCAGCAGAGCGGCCATGCACGCGGCTGGGCGGTCACATCCGACACGGACAAATCCGCCATCGCCGCCGCCCTAAATCGCCTGAAGGATGCTCTCGGCGCAGACCCGCTTCTCTTCGCCGTTGGCGACGGCAACCACTCCCTCGCCACCGCGAAAAAATACTACGAGCAGCTCAAAGCGACCCTTCCCGCCGAGGAAGCCGCCGTTCACCCTGCTCGTTACGCGATGGTTGAGCTGGTCAACATCCACGACGATGCGCTGATTTTTGAGCCTGTTCACCGCGTGCTGACGAACGTCCATCCGGCGGATGTTTTGGCGGACTGGTCAGCCTACTGCGCCGCGCACGGGATGGCACTTTCTTTCGTTCCGCTGGATGCGGATGCGCAGGAACTTCGCGTCGTTTCCGCGTCGGGCGAACAGACGGCGTTCATTGCCCACCCGGACGGAGCGCTTCCCGTCGCGACGCTCCAGCGCTATCTGGACGACTTTCTGCGCCGCCACCCCGAAGCCGCAATTGACTACATTCACGGCGACGAGGTACTTCGCCGCCTGAGCCGCGCGGACGGCGCGATGGGCTTCCTGCTGCCTGCGCTGAACAAGGCGGATTTCTTCCCGGCGATTGAGCAGCTTGGCATCCTCCCGCGCAAGACCTTCTCGATGGGCCACGCGCACGACAAGCGCTTCTACATCGAGTGCCGGAAGATTCTTTGATTTGCAAAAAAGTTATCCACAATCCCTGCACACCATGAGGACAACCAAAAGCCCCTCGACGGATTTTGCTTCGTCAAGGGGCTTCGTTTATGTTTTGGGGAACGTTGCACGCCCAGCCTTCTCCTTTGGGAACGTTGGCTGAGCGCAGCGAAATTGGATGAGATGGGTGCTGCAACGGGTAAACCCAGTAACATGGTTATGCACTGCGAAGCGCGAAAATCCCCTGCTTCCGCATGTTTATCCCTGTTGACCTTAGGCTTACCCTTCCCCCAATTTTTCCTTCAATTCCGCGAGGTGCCCTGCTTCCTCCCGCACAATCTCCAAAAACGCTGCCCGAGCCTCTCCCTCACACTTCTCCGCGAATTTCGTATATGTCTCCACCGCATTCGCTTCGCTCTCCATCGCATACCGATATAGTCCCGTCAGCGTCGTCAGCGCATCCTCCCGCGCCATTTCCGTTACGCCGCCGCGGAACAGCACATCCGCCGCCATCGCCTGCAAAAGCACCTGCTGTTCCGCCGAATTGACGGTCTTGTCCCACATTTCGGTAAAGCGCTTCAAGTGCCGCCGTTCGTCGCCCAGAATGTCCTCAATGCCCTTGCGAACTTCCTCGTCCTTCGCCAGCAGCAGCGCTCGCTCGTAAGTCCGGATAGCGCGGCGCTCCATTTCCATCGCGACGGTCAGCGCCTGTCCCTGATGCTCAATAATCACTTTTGCACACCCCTTCCACAGGAAATTCCCATGTATTCCACAGCTGTTCACTGTTTTTCCACAGACTTATCCACAGTTTCCACATTTCTGGGAAGGCTAACAGCCTGTTAATCCACAATATCCACAGTGTTATCCACATGCCCCGTTGATAGTTTTTTTCTGCGGAAAAGTCCGCAAAGCCAGTAAAATCAACGGTTTGCTCGTTTATACTATTTTCGGATGAAAATGCGCCAAGATGCGCCGCGAATTTTTCATTCTGGCTAACGTGAATGAAACGCAGCGTAGCAGCGCTACGCTAAGTGGAATGAGCGGACGCCAGAAGGGAAAAGGCGCAAGCAGATGGCGCAGGTAAATCTGGAAATAGTATTAACAAAATCAAATTGGGATTCCCCTGCCTGTGGGCAAAGGAATCCCGTGTGCTTATTTGGCTTGGAAAACGGTATTGAGCTTTGCAACCAGCTCTTCAACGTCGTTGCCATGCACCATCGCGGCTTCTTCGAGCGTTTCCGCCGTCGAATGCGGGCAGAACAGGCAGTGCATCCCCATATCGGTGAAAATCTTCACCACCGCGTCCATCGCCGCGTCCGAGCAGGAGCGCAACACTTCGCCTACGGTCATATCCTTGTTAATCATGCGTGGAACTTCCTTTCCCGGCGCACGATTGGGCGCGCCGCTCTTCTATGATACCCCGGAAAGGCGCATCTGTCAACCCTTTCGACAGGAAAATCACTCCATATCCACCGGCAGGTCAGAATCGTTAAACGGGTTCTCGCCGTCGTATGCTTCCAGCTGCACCTTCTTGTTCCGGGCGACTGGCGCGCTGGTGACGGACTGCATGTGAACAGTCATGTTCTCCTGCTCATCAAATTCAAGCAGAATCATGTCGCCGGGTGTCGTCATGGCGATAATCTCCGTCTGCGGCGAACGGCTTCTCCGCGCGTATTCGCGGATAACCTCCGCCCGCTCCCAGAAATGCATAGGAATCATCAGCCGTGGCTTGACGACCATCGCGAAATAGTTCGGCCCCGCGTCGAACATCATGCCCAGCCGCGGATCTACCGGGAAGAACGCCACATCGACCTTTTCCCCGCGCATCGTCTCCATCACCTGCTGAAAATCGCGCTCCGCCTCTTCAATCTCGCGCGGCGTTGATTCCTCCCGCCAGTGCCAGTTGTTGAGGTCGCCCGCGTGGAAGATGCGGATGCCGTCCATCTCCACAAGGTACGACAGCCCTTCATCCGTGGAGTCGAACGCCTTCACCTTCACATGCCGCGACAGCGTGATTTCGCCCCCCACGCCCATCCGCCGCCCATGCAGCGATGCATCCATCGTTTCCGGCAAAATGTACGTCACCGGCGCATACTGCTCCCATGTATACACAACCGGGTCGAAGTGGTCCTCATGCCCGTGGCTGATGAACACGAACACCTCACTGAAGTGGCTGAGCGTTTCTGGCGTAATCCGCTGCGCTGCGGGCAGCTTTTTCCCCTGCCGCCCCATCCAGTAGTCAAACACCAGCAGCGTTTCGCCGCTCGCCACCGAGAACCCGCTGTGGTAGTAGTATTTCACCGTCATCTGTTCTGTCAAGAATGAGCACCCCGTCAACGCCCTTCGGCTTTTCACCGCGGACAAAATGAATTTTACTTGCCGCCGCCGGAGCGCTCCCACGCGCCTGCGGATTGATTTCGCTCATCCTCTTTATTATGCCACGATAAACCCTTTTTGTCAAATTTTTTGGCGTTTTGAGTGCTGAAAACCCATTATTTCTTTGATTTCGGCAAAAATTCAGCGTAATTTCCCCACTTTGCAACCACTTTTCGCACGAAAAAGCCTCCTGCTTTCCCCAACCTCATATCTTCCAATATATCGCCTTGCGCCCCTCAAAACTGACCTGATACTTCCCCCCAAGCGCCCGCACCATCTCCTTCGCCCGTTCCACATCCGCATAATCCCGTGCCGTATCATGGCTATCGCTGCCAAACGTGAAATTCTCACCGCCCAGCTCAATATACCTGCGAATCAGCGACGAATGCGCGAACGTATCCCCCGTCGTCGCGTACCCTGATGTATTCACCTCGATACACTTTCCCAGCGCAATCACATGCCGGAAAATCGCGTCAAACGCATCCGGCGCATCCTCGTACACCAGCGCGCGCTCCTTCCCCGTATAGATGGAGAACTTCGCCACATACCCGATGTGCGCTACGCTGTCAAAATCCTCCCAGTCCAGTATCGATTCCGCCTTCGCCTCGGCGTATTCCCGATACGCTTGCGCACGCGTTTTGCCCGCGAAATACTTTTCCGAATCGTAGCAGTCCACGCCGTTCACCAAGTGCAGCGACAGCAGGCGGAAATCCAGCGGCAGCGTGTCCAGCAGTGCCTTCGTCTCCGCCCGACACAGCGGATTGTCCCCAATTTCGATGCCGCTGCGGATGATTAGCGCCGGATACGCCGCCCGACAGCGCGCAATCTCCGCGAACCAATCCGCCCACACCGGCGGCACGTCCATCTCTTCTTCAGGATGTCCGGGTTCGATATGCTCCGTCAGGGCGATTTCCTGCACGCCGCGCGCCAGCATTGTTTCGCAAAGCTCAGGCATTGTCTGCCGCCCGTCCATCGAGTGATTCGTGTGCAAATGGTAGTCCATTCGACGATGTTCCACGTGAAACATTCCTTTCTCGCCTTATTTCGCGTCTATCTCCGGCACGGCAATCGCCTTCCCCACACGCAGCGCATACAGGTAGCGTTCCTTGACCGGCTTCCCCGTGATTTCTGTCAGTGCCCGCGCATACCATGCCAGCTGCTCCGCGTACCGGTTCACCAGCGTCTGTTCGTCGTCCACACGGTCAGTCTTGTAGTCTACCAACACCCACGCGCCGTTTTCCTCGAACGCGCAGTCAATCACGCCTTGCAGCAGCAGCGCCTGCTGACCCGTCAAGCGCAGGTTGAATGCCCACTCGCGCCGGACATTCCCGCTTTGCAGCATCCGCCGCCCGATTTCGCTCGTGAAGTATCCGCTGATAGCGCTCACGCTGATGATGTGCAGCTCCTCCTCCGTAAACAGCCCGCGCTTCTGCATCGCTTCCAGTGCCTCACGGATGACCCTCGGGATATCGTCCGCCGCCCGCAGCGCATCCAGCGGCATCAGCGACAGCGCCCGGTGCGTCAGTGTACCGCGCTCCGCCGCCGTCATCCGCTTTTCCTCCATGAAGGCCGGACGGCGCGGCAGTTCCGACAGCAGCAGCGGCGTACCGTTCTCATCCACTGCGTGCTTCGTCTCAGCGTCCTCCTCCGCATCCGAAAGCGGCAGTGCGTCTGCCTGTTTTTTCACAAGCGCGGATACCGACGTTTTCAGCGGCAGAATGTCCGTCTGAACCGTTTTTTCCGGGAAAACGCCCTCTGGCGGTGCCGTTTGCAAAAGCGAAAGCACCCTTGATGCATCCGCCTCCGTCTCCCCTACTTTATCCACAGTTTTCTGGGGCAGTTCGTCCCAATCTCGGCAATCCCATGGGGTTGAGGCCTGTGGATAATTTGTGGATTTCGTGTGTGCATCGGTGGATATCGCCTGCATCACCCATGTAATCATGCTCCCAGCCTCTCGCACGCGACTGTCGCTCGGCGGCAAATCCAAATCCCACTTCGTGCGCTCAAGCCCATCCTCAGTTGCCACCAGTTCCAGATGCAGCTTCGCCCGTGTCATGGCCACATACAGTAGGCGCGCCCGTTCCGCCAGTTCGTCCAGCCGCCGCTGTTCGTCGAAAGCCTCCTGCATCAGCGTTCTTCGGCAGATGTTCAGTTTCCGGTTAATGTACGGCATCGCCACGCCCAGTTTCGGGTGCAGCATCAGCTCACTGGTCTGCGTCCACAGAAGCCTGCGCTCCATGTTCATCAGGAACACCACGGGGAACTCCAGCCCCTTTGATTTGTGCATCGTCATCACGCGCACCAAATCTTCGTTTTCGGTCAGCAATTTGGCGGATATGCTGTCCCCGCCCCGCTCCTGCTCGTCCATCCGCGTGATGAACGCCGCCAGCGTGACGCCGCCTTCCGCCTCGAACGCCTGCGCCCGTTCGTACAGCATCCGCAGATTCCCCTGGCGAACTTCCCCTTTTGGGAGCGCCCCGACCGCCGCGTAGTAGCCCGAATCGGTCATCAGGTGCCAAATGAAGTCCGATAACCGCATGACTTCCGCCTGGAACCGCCATGTTTCAAGTTTTTCGCTGATTTTTCGGCACTTTTGGGCGAATTCATCCTCCCCGCCGCACGCTTTGGCGAACGCCTGATAGAACGGCACGTTCTGCCCCGTCTGCATCAGGCGAATTTGCGCCAATTCCTCGTCCGTCAGCGAGAACGGCACCATTTTCAGCACCGTCAGCAGCGGAAAATCCTGCTGCGCATTGTCCAGCAGGCTCAGCAGCGCTTTCATATCCATGATTTCCGGCAGGTTGAAATAGCTTTCCGCGCCGTCGTAAAAGGTCGGAATCCCCTCTTCCGTCAGCGCATCGACAACTGTCTGCGCCAAATTCGTCGTCTGCGCAAGCAGAATCACCATGTCGCGGTACGAAATCGTCTTTCCATCCGGCATCGTCGTTCCCAAAAGCTCCTTGATGCGCCGCGCCACCACGCGCGTCTCTGTCTGCAGCACTTCCTCGTGGCCAGCCGCCTCGCTCGCACTCCCCTCCAGCGCATCCCTGATGTCCGGCCCACGCAGCAGGTGCACCATCACGGGCGGATCGTCCTCCCGCGCACCCAGCCCGCAAATCAGCTCATCCTCCGGCGCATAGGTCAGCTCCGTCACCGCGGGGCGCATCGTCTGCCGGAACACGCGGTTCGTCGCATCCAGCACCGGGAAGCTGCTTCGGAAGTTCTGCTGGAGCACGATTTTCCGCTCCCTTGCCCCCTCGTCTTCCGAAAACGTCTGCATCCGCCCCAAAAAGAGTGTCGGATCTGCCTTTCGGAAGCGATAAATCGACTGCTTCACGTCCCCGACCATGAACAGGCAGTTCTGTTCCCCGTGGATTGCTTGTAGGATCGCGTCCTGCACCTGACTCACGTCTTGGCACTCATCCACGAAAATGTGGTCAAACTCTCCCTGCATTTGCGCCCGCACTTCCGGCTGCTCCAAAATATCAAGCGTGTACTGCTCCATGTCCCCAAAGTCCATGCAGTTCCGGGCGTTTTTCTCTTCTCGGAAATGCTGATGCGTCCGTTTGACCAGTGCCGCCAGCCCGCGCAGCTGCGCCTGAATCGCCGGAAGTTCCCGTTCCAGCTGCGCAAAATCGGGATTCAGCAGCTCGTTCGCCCTTTCTGCGCGCTTTTTGATTGCCGTCCGCCCATCGCTGAAGCGCTTCCCCCATTCCTTTTCTTCCGCCGACAGGCCGCGTTTCGGGGACAATCGTGGCAAGGAGAAGTTCGCAACCGCCGTCCGAAGCGCCTCCCCCTCCAAACCTTGCAGTGCCGAAATCAACTGCGCGTCTGCATTCATTGCTTCCATGCGATCCAGCACTGCATTTGGCAGGTCAAATAGGCTACGAATCGCTATTAGCGCATCATCCATCGCTCCCACCTGCAATTTCGCCGCATTTTCGAGCGTTTCCACCCACGGCTGCTGCATAAGCGGCTGCGAAAGCTGTTCTACATGCTCATCCAGCCACGCAAACGGCTTCGGCAGTGCCATCAAAAAGTCGTACAGCTGCGCCGTCAGCGACAAAAGTTTGTCCTGCTTCCACGCATCTGCCAGCAGAAGGAAGTTTTCATCCGTTCGCTCGTCTAACAGCTCGTCCATTGCCTTCGTGAACGCGGCTTCAAAGAGCAGTTTCTGCTGCTGTTCGTCGCACACGCGGACAAGCGGGTCTACGCCCACCTGCTCGAAGTGGCTGCGAATGACGCGCTGGCAGAATGCGTGAATCGTCGAAATCTGTGTCGTTTCCAATTCATCAAGTGCCTTCACCATTGCCGGGTCACGGCTGATAGCCTCTCGGCTGATTCGCTTCGCCAAGCGCTGGCGCATTTCCGCTGCCGCTGCCTTCGTGAACGTGACGATGAGCATCCGATTCATCGACGCGCCTTCGCGGACAAGCGAGACGATCCGCTCCACCAGCACGGCGGTTTTGCCCGACCCTGCGGCGGCACTGACGAGAATGGTGTGGTTGCGCGCGCGAATCGCCTGCTCCTGCTGCTTCGTCCAATTCGGCATCATGATTCCTCCTGCGTTTTTGCTGTCTCCATTGTACCACAAAGGCGGATGTGATTCAATGTTTCACGTGAAACATTCCTTTTTGCGCTGCTTTCATTGACGTTCTTTGTATGGTGATGATAATATAATTATTTTATTCTTGAAGTGCTTGATTTTCCTGCATTCTATCGGAATTTTGATCACATTCTCATTCTAATTTACCTTGATGATCATCCCTTTGTCCGTCGCATCATTCGCTCTGTCTCAGCGCATTATACAAAAACAGCCGGCAGGCACTTTTTTGCCCGCCAGCCGAATGTTTCACGTGGAACAATTTCATTTTCCGGATGGTTCATCGAGTTCCGGGTCATCCAGCAAATCCGGCTTCATCACTTCATCGCCCGCCGACTCTTCCTGTACATGCCCTTCCCCGTCGCTGTCCATCCACACGCGATAACTCCGTTTTCCTCGGCAGCCGTCGAGGTCGCTTTCGTCCGTGCAGGTGATGAATGTCTGCACCCCCTCGATTTCGCGCAGCAGCCGCGTGCGCCGCGTCATGTCGAGTTCGCTCATCACGTCGTCGAGCAGCAAAATCGGCTTCTCCCCTGTCTCTGCGCGGAACGTCTCCAGCTGTGCCAGCTTAATCGCTAACGCTGCCGTGCGGATTTGCCCCTGCGACGCGAACACCTTCATGCTTCGCCCCATCAGCGACAGCCCGATGTCCTCGCGGTGAATACCGCAGCCCGCACCGCCGACGCGAATGTCCTCCTGCCTGCTTTTTTTCAGTTCCGCCCGAATCGCCGGCACAGGATTGCTCGTTTCCGCCACGCACGGCTGATAGGTCATTCTGAACATTTCGTTCGGCCGTCCGCTGATTCGCTCATACTTCTCCGCCGCGATTTTCGCCAATTGCTTCACCAATTTGTCCCGCAAAGGCATGATGATGCCGCATGGTATCGCCATTGCATCTTCAAACGTATCCAGCAGCACCGGATCAGGCGTTATTCCGCGCTTTGCCTCGCGAAGCAGTGCCGTCCGCTGCTCCAGCGCCTTTTGATACTGCTGAAGCGCGCTGAAATACGCTGTTGACAGCTGAGAAAGCATCATATCGAGCATTCTGCGGCGGATTGCAGGCCCTTCTTTGACCAGCATCAAGTCTTCCGGCGAGAAAATCACGCACTGTACATGCCCCATCAGCGCTGAAATGCGTTCTGCGCGCTTGCAGTCAATAAAAACCGTTTTTTTTCGCGCTTCTGATGGCGTTAATTTTACCGCAATTTCTGTTTTTCCGCTTTTTTTGCGCAGCGTCACGCCAGATGCCGCCATCATTGCGCCTTTCCGCACCACTTCGCGGTCTAATCCTGTGCGGTGTGAGCGTCCAAGGGCGCAATAATGAACGGCTTCCAGCAGGTTTGTTTTGCCGGAGCCGTTTTGTCCGAGGAGAATATTCACGCCCGGATGAGGGGTCAATATTAGCGAATGATAGTTGCGGAAGTCCCGCAGCCGAATGGTTTCTATCTGCATTTTCGTTATGAATCCATATCGGATTGGTCGCGAAATGGGCGCACAGCTTTTCCTCGTGCGCCCGGTTTTTCTTCCAGTTTTATCCTCTTGTTAGGTGAACACGCGCACCGGCAGAATCAGGTAAAGGTAATCCTCCCCTTCCTGCGGCGCAATCACACACGGGCTGACATTGCTGTTGAAGCGCATGCACAGTTTTTCATCCGTGATGTTGCGAATCACGTCGGTGATGTACTTCGCATTGAAGGCGATCTCAATCGGGTCGCCCGTCAGTTCCGTCTCCAGCTCTTCCAGCACGTCGCCCAACTCCGCGTTCGACGAGATGGCAAGCGTATCACCCGAAAAAGACATGCGAATCAGGTTATTCTTGCCTTCCCGCGCCATCAAGCTCGCACGGTCAATGGCGTTCTGCACGCCCACGCGATCCGCCAGCGCCGTCGTGCGGAAGGAAGCAGGCAAAATTTTCCGATAGTCGATGTACTCGCCCGTCAGCAGCACCGTCGAAAGTGTCGTCGTCCCGAACGATGCCGTCATGCGCGACTGGTCAAACACCAGCGTGCAGTATTCATCCGTGTCGCCGAGGACCTTGCTCATTTCGTTCAGCACGCGCCCCGGAATGACTACACGCACATTTTCTTTTCCGCCGGGCAGCTCAAAGGGCATAACCGCCTTCTGAATCGCCAGCCGGAAGCCATCCAGCGCTACCAGGCGCGCTTCGGTGGGCTCAACCTCCAGCAGACAGCCTGTTAAAATCTGGCGGTTATCTTCCGTTGCAATCGCGAACACAACACGGGAAATCATTTCCTTCAATTTATCCTGCGGAATGCGGACGGTCGTGCCCTCCGCCACACGCGCCATTTCTGGATAATCAGTCGGATTCATGCCCGCCAGATTCGACTTCGAGGACAAGCAGCGAATCGATGCCGCATGATTTTCGCCCACGCGGATGGTCACTTCCCCGCCGGGCAGTTTGCGGCTCAGTTCCGTAAACAGGCGACCCGGCAGAACGGCTGTGCCTTCCTCTTTCACGTCCGCCAGAATCGACATTTCAATAGAAAGGTTGCCGTCAGAGCAGGTCAGTTTCACATGCTCGCCCGCGGCGGAAAGGTGCACGCCCTCTAAAATCTGTTTTGTCGGACGAGCCGACAGGGCGCGGGTAACGGTATTCAAGCCGTCCAGCAGCAGCTGAACATTGGTAGTAAATTGCATGGCGCGAAGCCCTCCCATGAGAGAATGCAGGGAATTATATTTCCGCAGTCGTAGTAGGGGATGTGGATGCTGTGGATAACCCCTTTCCTGCTTGATTTTGCAAGGGTTTGTCCACAAGGATAACGCTGTGGATATCCATCCTGCTTCTCCACAGCGCTGTGGACACGGCGGTTGCGTTCCAGTCAGGGAATCCCCTCTGACTCTGTATATTCGAGTTCCTGAAGGGGGATTCCTGCCTGTTTTCCAAGAAAATCTCGATTTTTTTCGCAATGAAGTTGCAAGAAATCCTGCAAAACGCGGTATTTCCGGCTTATCCACCGTATCCACAGGCTGCACATTCCACCGTTTGTGGATATTTCCAGCGGGTGATTACGGGAACTTTCGGCAAAACCTGCGGAGATTCCACAGCTTTTCCACAAGTTTGGCTGTGGATAATTTCCCTGCCCTCTCTGCCCCTGAAAATGGCGAATAACCCGCTGGTTAATCACTTTTCTCGGACACCTGCGAAAGGAAAAACGCCATGTAACCTTTTCGCAGGCACATGAAAGCGCTGCAGAATTCCCTGCAAAATTTTGAAGGCTACATGGCAAGCAGGTTGCAAATTTTCCGCGCGCGTGATAAAATTAGAATGGAAAAACGTCTGCGGACGAAATGGAGGAAAAGAAACGATGAAAATTGCGCTGATTAACGAGAACAGCCAGGCCGCCAAAAACGCGATGATTGAAGGTGTGCTGCGCAAGGTGGTTGAACCGATGGGCCACGAAGTGGTGAACTACGGCATGTACACGGCGGAGGACGAATGCCAGCTGACGTATGTGAAGGCGGGGCTTTTGGCGTCGCTGCTTTTGGAAACGGGTGCGGCGGATTATGTCGTGACAGGCTGCGGAACGGGCGAAGGCGCGATGCTGGCGTGCAACTCGTTCCCCGGCGTGCTGTGCGGGCATGTGGTGGATCCGTCGGACGGCTACATGTTTGCGCAGATCAACGACGGCAACTGTGTGGCGCTGCCGTTCGCCAAAGACTTCGGCTGGGGTGCGGAGCTGAAATTGGAGATGATTTTCCAGCAGCTGTTTGGTTTCGGGCATGGCAATGGCTATCCGAAGGAGCGTGTTGTGCCGGAGCAGCGGAATAAGAAGATTCTGGACGGAGTGAAGAAGGTAACGTATCGTCCGCTGCTGGATATTTTGAAGGATCTGGATCAGGATTTTGTGAAGGAAACGATTTCTGGAAAGCATTTCGCGGAGTATTTCTATCGCGACAGCAAGGACGAAGCGATTAAAGCGTACTTGAAGGAACTGCACTAATACGATTGCTGCATATATCTGCGAATCTGCTTTACAGTATACAAGGATAAGCCCCCTTCTGACTGCTGCCTGACAAGGAGAAAGTATGAACATGAAAACAAAACATCACCCGCTTCGAACGATTCTGCTGTCCCTGCTGATTCTTTTGCTGCTGGTCCTTGTCGTTTTTGTCGGCTTTTACTTTACCCGCTTGCAGACGATTCAGAGCATTGAGCAAATAACAGACTATGATGATGGTTACAACCTATACCGCATGAATGTGCAGTACGATTATAGTCTGGATCGTGTAATTGCATATGGCATTACGGATAATCAGACGATGCTGGATGCAATTTTGAAGGAGGCATTGCCGCTTCTGCCCGTCAACATGAAGGTGCCGAATTACGGCTGTACGGCGTTTACGCTGACGGATACGGATGGCAGCGTGCATATGGGGCGCAACTATGATTTCAAGCGAGATACGTCCGCGATGCTGGTATACTGTGCGCCAAAGGATGGCTATCGGTCTGTCGCCTTTGCTGCGCTGGATAATGTGAGCGCGAATATACCGGATGAAAGCCTGAAAAAGAAGTTAGCAACCCTTACTGCGCCGTTTATCTGTCTGGATGGCATGAATGAAAAGGGCGTTTCGATTGCGGTGCTGACGCTGGACAGTGAGCCGGTTCATCAGAATACAGGAAAGCCGACGATTGCGACCACGCTGGCGATTCGTCTTGTGCTGGATCGTGCAGCAACGACAGAAGAGGCTGTGCAGCTGCTCAGCAGCTATGATATGTTTGCTTCGTCGGGGCGCGATTATCATTTCTACATTACAGACGCCAGCGGCGATGGGCGTGTCGTGGAATACGACTGCGAGAAGGAGACTCGTCCGCTTGTTGCAACGCCAATGGAAGCCATCACGAATTTCTACGGTCTGTACCGAGACAAGGTGCTTCCGAACCAGCGTAATGGCATTTACGGTCATGGCAGGGAACGCTATGATGCGGTTATGAAAGTGCTGGAAGAACAGGCGGAAGGGTATACCAATGACACCGTATGGGATGCGCTGAAAGCATCGTCGCAAGAACCGAACCCCGTGGACATCACGAGCAATACCCAGTGGTCGATTGCGTATAACAATACCGGCTTGACGGCAGAAATCGTGATTCGCCGCCATTGGGACGAAATAATTTCGTATTCCCTGTCGCGGAATGATGTGACGCGATAAGCAATGATTTGGAGGAATCTGCCCTATGACAGAAGCATCTTCCCTGACGCCGCGCTTCCCGGTTTTCCTGCACGGCGGCGACTATAACCCTGACCAGTGGCTGGATCATCCGGAGATTCTGGAACAGGACATCGAGCTGATGCATAAGGCACATGTGAACTGTGTGTCGATTGCGATTTTCGCGTGGGCGCGGCTGGAGCCGGAGGACGGCGTGTACGACTTTGCGTGGCTGGACGAGGTCATCGACCGGCTGTGGCGCGGCGGCATCCACATCATTCTGGCAACGCCGTCGGGTGCGCGTCCGGCGTGGATGGCGCAGAAGTACCCCGAAGTCCTGCGCGTGAATCAGCACTACGAGCGCTACCACTTCGGCGGACGGCACAATCACTGCCTGACCAGCCCGGTTTACCGCCGCAAGGTACGGGAGATGGACACGGCGCTGGCGCAGCGGTATGCGCATCATCCGGCAGTCATCCTCTGGCACCTGTCCAACGAGTTTTCCGGCGACTGCTACTGCCCGCTGTGTCAGGAAAAATTCCGCCAGTGGCTGAAAAAGCGCTACGGAACGCTGGAAAATCTCAATCAGGCGTGGTGGACATCGTTCTGGAGCCACCGCTACACCGACTGGTCGCAGGTGGAAGCGCCCGGTGAAATGGCGGAAACCAGCACCAACGGCATGTTTATCGACTGGCGGCGCTTCTCCCCCCATCAGTGCAAGACGTTCATGATGGCGGAGCGCGACGCGGTTCAGGCGGTGGATGCGACGCTGAAGTGCACGGCGAACCTGATGGAGCGTTTCTGGGATTACGACTATTTCTCCCTTGCGGAGGGCATGGACGTTGTCTCGTGGGACAGCTATCCCGCGTGGCATTCAGGGGATGATGTGGCGAAAGCGGCGGAGTTTGCCATGAACCACGATATCATGCGTTCGCTGAAAAATCAGCCGTTCCTGCTCATGGAATCGACGCCCTCGCAGGTCAACTGGAAGCCGGTCAACAAGCTCAAACGCCCCGGAATGCACCTCTTGTCCTCCTTGCAGGCAGTGGCGCATGGCAGCCAAAGCGTCTGCTACTTCCAGTGGCGCAAGGGGCGCGGCGCGGCGGAGCAGTTCCATGGCGCGGTTGTTGACCACGATGGGCGCGGCGATACCCGCGTTTTCCGGGACGTGACGCAGGTCGGTCAGGCGCTGGAGACGCTGCAGCCCCTGTACAGCAAGCCAAACGCCCCCGCGAAGGCGTGTATCCTCTTTGACTGGAGCAACTGGTGGGCGATTGACTACGCGCAGACGGGGCAGAAGGGCAACATGCGCTACTTTGACAGCGTGAACATGCACTATCGCGCACTGTGGGAGCAGGGCATTGCGGTGGATTTCCGCGATATGCGCTCCTGCACTGATTTGAGCCAGTATCG
>OGQL01001944.1_pt1 | contig 14257 bp, 16 predicted proteins | sample 1553211 | NCBI WGS metagenome assembly OGQL01 (sample SAMEA2579942, study PRJEB22360) | human gut metagenome
CCGGAGTGACAGATAAAAAAACAGGCCGGAGTGACAGATAAAAAAACAGGCCGGAATGACAGAAGAGAGAAAATGTTGCGGTATGACAGGAGGAAGAAAACGCTGTACTGTGACGGGAAGAGAAAAAACGCTGTACTGTGACAGGAAAGAATTAATTCGCAGATCCCTTGACGTTTTCTTACGAAAACGAGGAATGACTCTATGGGTGGACAGCTGCTCCGCAATCGAGGGATGACAGAAAGAGAGGGAAACACCGGTCGAAGATGACGGGGCGCAGGGATATGGCGTTTAGCGATTTTCGGTTAGCAAATAATTAAGGATTAAGTTATTACTATAACATTTGTTTAAGCAGATTGGCTTTTTTTGAAAGGGAAACACAATGAAAAAACTATCCGCCGCCGTTTTGGCTTTGGCTGCCGGAATTTATGCTTCTGCCGCTACCGCCCAGGAAGCGCCGCAAATCGACTTAGATGAGATTCAAAAGCGTCTTGATGAAATGACAAACAAAGAATTTCAGAAAATAGATGCTGACGGCAACGGCGAAATCTCATTAAAAGAATATCAGGATTATATCGTAAAACAGACTTTGGCCGGCAGCGAACAATCATTTGCCCAGCTGGATAAAAACAATGATAAGAAAATCAGCCCCGAAGAATATGCCGGTTTTATGAGCGGCTTTACCACTAAGCTTCAGGGAATGCTAAAAAACATGCAGGAAAAGAATGCCGCTGAGGCAAAATAACTTTTCTCCCGCCGATACCGCAGCACAATGCTGCGGTATTTTTTTGCGGATTAGAAAACAACGCCTCAAAAAAAGCTGTTTATTTTAAAATTATGATGTATATTATTTCCATGAGTTTGATTTTAAAAAACATAATCCTCAATGGAAAAAAACATGACATTCGGATTGCCGGTTGTCGCTTTCAGAAAATTGCGCCCAAAATAGAAACCGCGGCCGGAGACGAAGTTATTGATGGCAGCGGGAAAGCGGTTTTTCCGGGTTTTTATAATTTGCACACGCATGCCGCCATGAGCCTGCTTAAGGGAATTGGCGACGACAAAGAGCTTTTTTCCTGGCTTTCGCAGGACATTTGGCCGCGGGAAGCCAAGTTTGACGCAGACATTATTTACGCCGGAACCAAGCTGGCCGTTTTGGAAATGGTAAAGTCGGGCACGGTTTTCTTTTCTGACATGTATTTTGAACAGGCGGCAATTATGAAGGCAGTTGCCGAATGCGGCATTCGCGCGGCGGTTTCAATCGTCGGGTTCGATATGTTTGACCCGGAGCAGACCAAGCAGAAAATCGCAGCTACCGAGGCTTTTTTGGAACTTTTCAACCCCTGCCCGGAAAGAATTTCCAAAACGCTTTCCATTCATTCGGTCTATACGGTTTCGGAAGAGCTTATCCGCTATATGGCGAAAACCGCCGAAGCTTATGCCCTGCCGCTGCATATTCATGCTTCGGAGACCCGCAAAGAAGTTGAAGACTGTCAAAAAGAGCATGGCTGTTCGCCGATTGCCTATCTTGAAAAGCTTGGCGCCCTCGGCCCCCGGACAATGTTGGCGCATGCGGTGTGGCTGGACGACAAAGACATTGACATTATTCTGAAAAATGAAGTAAAATTAATTACTAATCCGTCATCAAACTTTAAACTGGCTTCCGGAATGTTTCAGTTTGGAAAATTGAAAAAAGCCGGTTGTAAAATCGGCATCGGGACAGACGGGAGCGCCTCAAACAACAGTTTGAGCATGTTTGACGAGATGAAGCTTTGCGCCCTGTCGGCAAAAATCCAGAGCAACACCCCGACTGCCGGAAAAGCTGAAGACATTTTTGCAGCGGCAACCAGCAGCGGCGCTCAGATTTTTGGATTTGAGGGCGGAGAAATCGCCGAAGGAAAGCTGGCTGACTGCATGATAATTGACTTGAACAACCCTTTGATGTTCCCTGACTATAACCTTATTTCCAATTTGGTTTACGGAGCGGACAGTTCGGTTGTCGACACGGTCATCTGCCACGGCAGAATTATTATGAACAACCGCCGGATACCGGGAGAAGCCGAAATCATGGCTTTGGCCAGGGCGGCGCTTAAACGTTTTAACTAATTACGGAGTTTAAGTCATGAACAAAATCATCCTTACCAGTCTGATTGCCGCGGCAACTTCTGTTTTTGCCTTAACGGCGGAAGCAAAGCGCATTAACGTTGCCGAAGCTTATGATAATATGCAGGAACAGATTCGCGGAACTTCGGAAGAACGGATGGCGGCGATGGACAAGAACAAAGACGGTTTTGTTACCCGGAAAGAATATATAGAATCCGAAATCGGCATCAACAATATGCGCAACAAGCTGATGTTTGAGGATATTGATACCGACAAAGACGGAAAAATCAGCGTTGAAGACTATTACACCGCCTTGAGCATCCGGAATTATCAACTTTTAGTGCGAATCGCCAAAGCGGCCGAAGAAGAAGATGCTAAAGCCGCAGCCGAAAATAAAAGTCAAGAACCGGCCGGCGAATCCCAAAATGCCGCGGAAACGGCTTCCGGCAAGGCTTTGAGGTAGGTCTTTCCCATCAGCAGGCGATTTTTGTCACCACGTGAGCAACTTATTGTTTTTGAACAATATTTAAAATATTTTATGTGAAGAACAGAAAAAGCTTGCAGTTTAAAATAGAATCGTTATATTCAGCCTAGAGATTCTTACAGCTCTTCTTATTAATGAATATTTTTCTTTAAATTTGTTGAGAGTTATTGCCGGGTTTTGGCTCGGAAGGTTTAGGTTGCTCTTTGACAAGCCGGATTGCGCTGACGTTTGGTATCAGCAGAAAAAACGGCATAAAAATAAATTTAAGGAAAAAATATGACCAGTTTTAACAAGTTGGGCTTGCCTGATATTATATTAGACTCCCTGAAAAAAATAAATTTTACTAATCCCACCCCAATTCAGGAGCAGGCTATTCCGGCGGCGCTCGACGGGAATGATATTCTCGGTTCGGCGCAAACCGGAACAGGCAAGACCGCCGCTTTTGCTCTTCCGATGTTGGCGCATTTGCTCAATTCGGAAAGCTCGGCGGCTCTGGTATTGCTCCCCACCCGCGAACTTGCCCGGCAGGTTTGTGAAGCGGCCCAAAAATTTATCGGCCCCAAGTCCGGTCTTCATACGGCGCTACTTATCGGAGGGGAAGCAATGCCAAAACAGTTGCGGCAGCTTAAATACCGGCCGCGGCTGATTGTCGGTACTCCGGGTCGGATTAATGATCATCTTCTGCGCCGCAGCCTCAAACTAAACCACTGTGACTTTTTGGTGCTCGATGAGACCGACCGGATGCTCGACATGGGTTTTGGCATCCAACTGGAACAAATTTGCAGACATCTGCCGGAACAACGGCAAACTTTAATGTTTTCGGCCACGCTTCCGGGTAACATTGTTTCACTCTCTCAAAAATATTTGAAAAATCCTGTTCGTATTGCTATTGGTTCAACCCAAACCGCCGCTCCGAAAATCAAACAAGAAATCGTCAAAACAAATGCTGCGCAAAAATATGATGAGCTGACAGCCCAGCTTGCCGCACGCAGCGGTTCGATTTTGATTTTCGTCAAAACAAAATTCGGCGCAGAACGTCTCGCCGGAAAACTGAACAAACTTTCTTTGACGGCCTGCGCCATTCACGGCGATTTGAAACAACGCCTGCGGGAGAAAGTCATTTCTGATTTCCGGAAACAAAAAAACCGTATTCTGGTAGCAACCGACATTGCCGCGCGAGGATTGGACATTCCGCATATTCAACATGTTATCAACTATGATCTGCCGCAATGTCCCGAAGACTATATTCACCGTATCGGAAGAACGGCCCGCGCAGGTGCGGAAGGTTGCGCCGTCAACATCATAACCGCTGCCGACGCCGCCAAGTGGAAAGCAATCCACAAACTGATGCATGCCGCCGGAAATGACGACACTCTCGCCTTGAACAAAGAACGCCAACACCGCAAACGCCATTCCGGAAATTTTCGCCGCGGCAATCTCCGGGCAAACCGCTGTACACAACATGCCGCTTAGGTTTTCGCTATAGACATTTTGACAGCTTTAATTCGGCTTATCAGTCCTTATCTCTTTAAGGCAAACAAGGAGAGATCAATGACCGAGAGCAAGAATCAATATTGGTCGGAGGAGGTACATTCCGATTATCATCCGCCCAAGGGAACTTTTACGCAAAAATCGCCGCAGGTGGTTTCCACGCTTTTGGACGGCGCCGGGAACAACCCGATTTTGGCTTTGCAACGCCTGGTCTTTTACATGAACCGGGCCGGAAAGGATCTGCCAAACCGGGAAGAGCTTGACAAAGCCAAACAAAAGCTCGAAACCATGATTCACTCCTGACTTTATGCTGATACAACAAAGAAACGGAGGCTTAAATGAGAAACTCACTGACACGAAACGAAAATCATTATTCAGATGTTCCGGTACATAATTCCAATAACGGAGACATTAAGAATTTTATGAACCATTTTTGGCATATGCTTGACTTTCCGCGTTATGGCGAGCCGGCAGATCCGGAACCCAAACTGGAAATTTCGGAAAACAAAAAACAGGTTACCGTATCTGCCGAACTGCCGGGAGTTGCCGAAGACGACATTGACGTTCAGATATCTTCCGACGGCTATCTGACCATTAGCGCCGAAAAGCGCCAGGAAAACACCAATGACGACGAAAATAACTATTTTTCGGAAATTTCCTACGGATTGGTTCGGAGAACCATTCCTCTGCCCTGGGATTTGGACTTTGAAAACACCAATGCCAGCTTTGATGACGGGCTTTTAAAAATTGCCATTCCCAAAAGCCGCGGCGAACAGGAAAAAGTAAAAAAAATCAACGTTAAAAAACAGAAAAAAAATTAACTTTACCGTTTTCTACCTCAACAGCGCCGAATTTTGGCGCTGTTTTTGGCGTGAAGAAGGCAAAAGCGTTTTACATTTGCCTTCGCAAGACGAAGTATGGCGGATAAGAAGAAGGTTTGCCGTCAGAATAATCAAACCGCCAACCACAATATTCCAAGTCAGCTGCTGTCCCAGAAAAACGACATCCAACAAAATTCCGGTAACCGGTTCCAACAACAGAATCATTCCGATAACATTGGCCGGAATTTTCCGGTTATTGCGATACAATAAAATATTGGGCAAAGTCAGAATAACAACCACATACCCCAAAAAAGCCGCCCACAACCGACCGGAAAGATTCAGACCGAGCTGCAATTCCGCCGTTTCGGGAAACATAAGCCTCATTGCCAAATATAACAGACTGCAAGGCAGCAGCGTATACCAATAGCAAGCCCAGAAAGTCCCCCAAGGAGATATCCCCTTCCTGCTCATCGCTTGTGTGGTTAATATCCAGAGCGACAATCCAATTCCGCCCAGAAGCGCCCAAACGATCCCACTCCATGAATAGGACAATTCGCCAACCGGGTTAATCAGAAACAGCAACCCGATAAGCATGCAAAATAACAATCCCCAGCTTTGCAGGCTGACCGGGCGGCGGAAATAAAACCGTTCAATCAATGCCGTCCAGACCGGCTGCAGATACAACAGCAAGACTACCAAAGTTACCGACACCCCCATATACAAAGGCGCATATTGTCCGATGTTAACCAACAACATGGAAGCAACCAGAAGCAATTTAAATTTCAGCGATTGTCCGAAAACCAGCCGGATATCATGGCGAGCCATAAAAGCGGTTAAAACCACAACCAAAAACGAAGTATATAAGATAATTTCCCATAGATCCGCGCCCAATTCCGACAGTATCTTAGCAAAAAAAACAACACCGCCATACAAAATTCCGGACAAAACCAACCCCAGATATGCCAATTTTTTCTCCTTATAAAGGTGACAATTTCAATATAAACCTTTTTTGATAAAAAAATACCAAAATCATAAAAAAATATTGTCCGTTTCATTGGAATTATCAACAGATCACAATTGTTAGACACAACCCTAAATGGAAAATAAATATAATAAAAACATGATTTTTCAATATCATATTTATATAAATACAATCATAGCTTACAGCACACGCAACCTTTTTTTTAGTTTATTATGTTTCTCTTTTTTAAATTGTATTTTAATTTTTATTCATATATGATGATGTTAACAAAATTTTTTAGGGGTCACGAATAAAGCGATGCCAAAGTTAGTGAATAAAGTTGTATTCGTCAACGGGCGCAGAACCAGTATGAGGATGTGTCAAAGAGAATGGAGTGCTTTTGAGGAGGTTTGCGGAAGAGAAAAAATATCCAGAAATGAGTTGCTGGGTCTGATAGAAGAATGTAAAAAAGACGAATTGGGGTTAACCTATTCGACCAGGCTTTTTATTATTTCATATTTTTGGAATGCCGCAACCGAAACCGGGCATGCCAATGCGGGGCACAGCTGCAACGACAGGTATCAGACATTAAGAAAAATTATCGGAAATTCCCTGACAGATTAAAAAAACACCCGCAGCTGCAACTGCGGGTGTTTTTTTTACTTCAATACGTTACATCAGATCACCGAACTTGTCACTCGACAGACGTTTGAACTGCCGTACCAGTTGGCTTAATTCCGCCTCGTTGAGAACTTTTCTTGAAATGGATAAAAACTCTTCTCCACAGTCCATTTCTGCCAAGCTTTCAAGATTTTTATTCATTTCGTTATGAAGAAAATCAACAGCTTTGCCGATAATATCCTTAAAACCGTAATAAAACACTTCTTCAGGCGTAATAATCAGCATATTGGGATAATGCTGACGCCAGAACAAGCGGTCGATTACCGTTTCAACATGGGCATGCGGCAAATAAGTTATTGCCATACCATGCAGACTTTCCCCTTTTCGGAGGGCAATTTCCGCCATTTTTTCATCTTCCTCCGACACCCCCTGTGCCTCACGGCAAAAGCGTGTCATTTCATCAATCTGTTTTTTGGACCAGCCCTTCATAACAAGTTCCAACAAGGTATTCGTTACTGCGGGCAAAATCTCATATCGACAAATTGCTTCATCGCGTTCCGCCGCCTCATGGTCAGTAAGCTCTTTTACACGGATAATCGGGAATTCATCATCAAATCCGATTACAATACCGTCTTCGGCAGCCGCATGGTCCAAATCCAGAAAAACGAAAACCGGCGTATAAGACAAAGCTTTTACTTTTTCAACTTCAATCCGGTTCGGAAGATATTCTCCTTCGGCATTTTCCTGAACTGTCGTATACTTCTGATTTGTCTGATCAAGGAAAGAGACTATTTCCTTTTGCATTCCGCAAGGAAAGCCGACAAAATACCAAAAACCAAGTGATGTCGCCATAACTTAAAAATTTTTAAGATTAATAATAAAGATAAAAGTGAGGGTAAATCCGCCTCGGAAAAATGTCAACCATTATTTAGTTAATTTACTCTTCCAAGGCTCGCCGTCAAGCCACAAGTCAACAACCCGGGGAGTACCTTCGGCAGGGAGTGCAAATTGAAGTTCCGTACGATATTTTCCTTTGGCAATCAACTGTTCCAAAGAGCGGGCTTCGGCCTCGGGAACATAGTAAACATATTCTTGGCGAAAACGCTCACGCGGACAAACCGCTCCAAAAAATTGCCGGCAATCAGTTTTGTCCCAATCCAGCTGCAAATTGATATAGCGGCCGGAAAGCAGATGGCGCGGATCATACCCGGAAGCAGCAACAAGCACCCGCGGCTGACGCCACAATGAATACTGCAAAAAACCGGTCCAAGCGGCCAAGACCAAAATCGGAAAAGCGACAGCGGCTGCTACATATAAATTTTTCCCGGACATTTCTTAATTCCTTTCCTGACGATTGTACACAATAAATTTTTTGGTTGCCGCGGCAAGCACCAAAAACAAAATACCACCGCCCAGCAGGCCGAACCCGGTTGTCATCAGGCTGCCGAAAACCTGCAAAAAAACAACGAAAATTCGTAGTGCCAACAAAATGACCAGCTTATTCATTACTGAAGCGGAACGATATTTCCAGGCCAAATATATTCCCTGCCCTAAAATGGCGGCGGTCAGCGAAAAACCGGACAGCTCCATCAGAATCCCTCGCGGCGGCAGAAAAGCATAAAGGATTGAAAATCCCCATAAGGTCAGAAGGAAACGGCCGGAAACCTCACCGCCTTTTTTGAAACGGGCCAAAACATAAAATCCGAGCAGAAAAACAAAGGCAATCAGAGCCAACAACGGAAAACAAGAGCTCTGCCAATAAGGACGATGAAACTCGGCGCCAAGAAAATCATAGCAAACAATCATCAGGGCAATTCCGACAAACATCCAGTTTTTGAATGCTTCGGCCACCGGACGGCAACAGGGTTTGACAACAACATATAAATATGCCATCAGCAATAATCCGCCAAACCACAAAGAAGCCGGGTAGGCGTTTTCAAGAAAATGCGTCAACTCGCCGAACCATTCGGTTTCTTCGTCTAAAACCGCAACGGCAGAGGCGAGGAACAACGGCACCCAAAGCATTGGCAACAATATCTTCCGGCAAATTCCCAACAACGGCAAGGTCAGAACACTCCAAAACAGCAAGGCTTTCCAGATATCGCCCTGCAGCTGGCAGACCTGTCCAATCAGCCCAATGCTGCCCATGATAAGCAACGAAAAGCCAAATAACAGTCCTTCGGTCCAAATTTCACGCTGTTTTTGCGCCGAGAGCCATATTCCCCAGCCGACAACCGCCAGCAGAATAAAATCGGCGGCCAGTTTTACACCGGCGGATATTTGCTGCCAATTTGCCGAAACCAAAGCGATTATGCCCAATCCGATACAAAAAATACCCAGCAGGACAGTTGCGGCAAAAAAGTGCGGCCGCCCTGCCCGCCGTTCATATTCCAAAATTGCCTGCGCCTGAAAAGCGGATATAATTTTTTCTTTTTCCCATTTAGAAATCTTATCGCCTAGCTTCATGGATTTTTCCTTTACCTGTTAGCAGATATATTCAGATTATCAATCCGGAATGAATTGTCAAACACAAAGCCTCCGGTGTGATTAACACCGAGAGGCTTTGTTGTATTTCAGACATTTCACGAAACCGTTTTTAAAGGAGGCTTAATCCGCCAAAACGAAACGGTTCGACAATCGGCGCTTTGACAAGATTTCGCGAATACCCCATCAAAGCATACTGGAAACCGGCTATGCTCCCCAGTTTGCGCTGTTTATACAGAAGAAAAAACAAACTGCCGACATCTATAAATGGGAAAGTCTGCTGCAACAGATTTTTCCGGCGTCTGCAAAGCTGATATCGGCAGCGGTAATCCGCCAATCTCCAATAACTCAGGCTTTTCTCCCGTTGTTCAATCTTACTCAACCGTTTGCGAATATACTTGATTTTCCTTATCAGAGGCTGAACTGACTTGCCGCTGCTGTCCAGAGCGCAGCAGAATGCCAGTATCTTATCCTGTGTCTGTCGTCCGGCCAAAGCAAGCTCTTCTACAAAAATGTTTTGCCCGGAGGAAATCGTCTCGCCGTCATGCCGAAGATTGCGGTAAGACAATTTAATCATCTCGCAGTGAATAATTTTGAACATACAACAACTGAACAACTCTCCGTTATCAATTCCCTCCAGTTCGTCGAGAATATCCAACAACCGTTTTGCTGTAAATACAAGTGTTTTCATATATAATTGATTTAATAATTTTCATATTCGTTCTAAAGTGTTTTTAGTTTATTACAACCATACCGCAGCTGTCAACATAAGCCGGGCGGTTGTGCTCCGTTCAAAGGGAGATTGTCAAAATTATTCATAAAAATCAGAATATTAACTTAAAATTATTTTATATTTTCCGAAAATAAGATGATTAAACGAAATTTTTGCTTGAATTTATCCGATAAAAACCTTATAAAGGTCTTTGTTGTAACCAACGGGACGTAGTTCAGCCTGGTAGAGCGCTTGCATGGGGTGCAAGATGTCGGAGGTTCGAATCCTCTCGTCCCGACCAGATAAAAAAAAGACCGGTTGAGAAATCGACTGGTCTTTTTTTGTATCTGAATGGCGGGCGCAGGATTTGAACCTCCGGCGGGAGGTTTGACTACCAGCGAAAGGCGGACGAGAGTACGCCGGTGAGTGAAGCGAATGAGCGCCTGTGCAACTCAAGCGAAGCGCAGAGTAATCTCTCGTCCCGACCAGATAGAAAAAAAGACCGGTTGAAAAATCGACTGGTCTTTTTTTGTATATGAATGGCGGGCGCCAAAATATGCCCGTCTTTTAACGCTATCACATATTGTTTTTATCTGCCTCCGTATGTATTACCAAAATTAGAATATGTCTGTGTTTTGGTTGAACTACGTTGTGAACTGCCAGTTGTTGGCGATTTCCAAGTAGTTTCTTTTCCTTGAGCTCTTTTTATTGTTTCTGCATTAATTCTAGATTTCATAGACTTAGAATGCGAATCTAATTTCTTTTGCGTATCTTCATCGAATGTACTTCTAAAACCGTTTAATGATTCCAAGGTGCTTAAACATTCTTTTTGAAGTTTTTCATCATGAGGAAAATCATTAAATATTTTACGCATTTTGCTAATGGAAGCTTCTGCCAAATCAGGATTATCTAAACTAAGAGTTTTATATAAAGATAGCATTTTTGAAGCTTCCTCGGAATTTTGAGGAGATACCAAATTTAATGCTCTAAAGGCTGATGTTGCAACATCTTTATCTGTCTCAGAATTATTTACAATAGAATGAACTGTATTTATAACATCATGAGGATTTCTTTCATATGTTTCTAAATTTTTTGTTATGCTTGCAATATTTTGTAATGCCAAGTCTGCTTGTTTGGGGGTATTATATTCACATTTAGCATATGTAGGAATTATATTTAAAGCAAACATACTAAAATATGTTGGTGCTTCTTTGTCATAAGTATGACCTTCCTGATAACATGCAATGGTTTCTTTTGATACTTTATTTAAGGTATTTAGCAGTCTTGATGAAAATGATAAGTCAGGATTGTGCTCGACCAATAAACCAAGGGCTTTAACATCTGCAGTATACGCTCCTATTTCACCTGAAGGATCACCATCAAATTCATTAACATATCCGCCATTTGCATTATTTTCGATAATACTCAACATTGTTTCCGGTTTAAATGTAGGATCTCTATCTACTATACCATAAGGTACATATTTGGTATATTCTCCACTTTTATCATTTTTCTCTAACTGATTTGCCATATTCCATAATTCTTCAGCTGTTCCTGTATTATTAGCAATATGATTATAATAGTTATCCTCTAATGCTTCGTCATTAGTATTAATATTGGCCTTCTGATTAGTGGTTTGTTTGGTATTTTCTTGAGTTTTTTCTGAGTATGTTGTTTCAATCTTAGCTTCTTCTTGAGATTTATCAGTCGATTGTTTGCCATTATAAGCATTTATCCCCATATCATATTCCTCCCTAAAAGTTCCCGGTTTTTCTAATTCTTTCCAAAAGTCGGTTTCAACATGCCCCGGGATATAAAAATCTGTCTCTTTTTTACTAAATATTCTTTGAAAAAAATTTTTTTTGTTTTGTTTCTTTTTTATTGTTGCGCCGGGAATTTCTTGAACATTTTTTTCAAAGTCAGCAAATATTGAGCGTATTAATTTTTTCTCTTCTTTATACAGCTTCTTGGAAAAAAACGAATCTGTTTCAGCTATTGCTGCGTTATATTCATTTATTTCACTTTCTCTAATCTTCTGAAGTTTTTTATATTTATCAGATTCTCTGATTTTATTTATTATGCTTTCATATTGTGCCAAATGTTCATCTCTTAGCGGCAATAACTCTTCACTCATCAGTCTCTCCTACAATCGCAAAAAATTAAACCACCTTTTTATAAGGTGGTCGGAGAGTTCGTAAATCATATTAGGTAAAATGACTCTTGTGGTCTTTAAAACCATATTCTTTCAGAGATAGCCATATAGCTTCTGGACATACACCACAAGCTCCCCGGCCATACCCGGTCGAGGTGATGTGGCATATTGCAAAATCCAACAGCCTTTCGGTATCATCATTACCGTACCTAATACGAGCTTACGACAGCTCTTTCGCACCTTAAAGGCACTCAGAGTACAGTTTCCCATACTCAAGTTTATAGTAACATATATTTAGCAAAAAAACAAATTAAAAAATTATAGTATTATTTCAAGCTATGAGGCATTAAATAATTTTTATATTTTGACAGTTATGTTCGACCAGATACAAAAAAGTAACACCGCATTGAATGCGGTGTTACTTTTTTTTCGCAACTAAATGGCCGTTCTGCCATTATTGGCCTGGAACTGGATTTGATACATCCAATTATTTTCGGTTTCGGATTTTTTATCTTTTACCGGATGATTCAGAACCATAATTTGTTCAATCTTCTCCTGAACCTGTTCAGGAACCGGCGTATCGGCCGGAACATAGACATAATATCCGCCGTAACCATTCAGAGTTCTGCGAACATTGCGGATTTTGCTGGAGAAGTCTTTGGCCCTTCCCTGTTTATCGCGGCCGACAACGAAAATATGTCCGTGACGATGGCTTTTCTGTCCCCGGTCAAAAATAACGACCGAACCGCTGGGAAGTTTATCCAAATCATTAAAATCGCATCTTATCTGTTTGAAATTCAAGTTCTCATCCATATACTTTCTGGCCATATAAGCGCTGCGGCCATACATTTCGCCCAGATTGGTGCGGCGAAACATTCTTTTGACCCCGCGATAGCAGTAGCCTTCGCAATTCATATTTCCGGCAACTTTCAGAGCCTGTTCCGAAAGTTCGGAACCGATTTTGCTTTCACCCATAGCCGCCAATTCCTCACCGGAAAAATAATAATCGGCATAGCTGATGTCAGCAACGGTTTTGGGTTCGGTTTCTTCTTCGTCGGTTTGCGTTTCACCGACCATCCACGGCAGGCTTAAATCAAGGCTTGATTGAAACGATCCCAAATTCGGCAAGGCTGCTGTTTGTTCAAACATCGGCGCCAAATCCAGCGTATCTTTGGCCGGGCGCATCCGTTCCATTGCCGCTGCAGCTTCATCGGGAAATTCAAATTTTGACAAATCGCGTACAACTGACGATGCTGCGGAATAATGCTCGGCATGTGCATTAACATTCGTAAGCCCGGTAGTCCCGGAAACGCCCCACAAGGCAACTGCCGCCATACCGTAGCGGCGGATATTTTGGCCGATATAGTTTTTGGTTTCCGCGGCGGTGTTGCTTACAGAGTTTTTGATACCGCGCAGAAAAGCAACACGCATCTGCGAAGTTTTTTGAAGTTTGAGCATAACGCGTTTTTTCGACTGTTGTCGTGAAGCCGAATATTCGAAATGCTGCCGAGCCGGCGCTTTTTTATACATATTTTTGTGTTTGCCGGCAACGGCGGCTTTTGCACGTTTTTTGAAAGACAGGGCATTAACCAGCTTTTTCATAAGCGTTTCAGACTTACCTGCTGCCGTCCGAACCTTTTCTGCCAGCTTTTCAGCGGTTGCCGGGTGAACGATAATTTTTGATTTTGCTTTTTGAGCAGCCGTTGTTTTTTCAGCTTTTTCAAAATTATGCCGATTTTTCTGAATTACCAGTTTGGCGCGGGTGGCTTCCGGCGTATATTCGTAATGCAACTCCTTTCCGTCTCTGACGTATTCCCGGCCGAATTCTTCAATAAAATCCTGCATCAGATTAAGTGCGTCGGCATCTACAGACATTCTTTCAGAAGAAAAAGCCTTAATCATTTTTGAGGCTTCTTCAACAATCATCGCAAAGCGCGTATTATACAAATCCCGCATTTCAGGCTCAGTATGAGATCGTTTACACATTTGGTAGACACGGGCGATTTGTTCCAAATCACTCTTACTATAATGCGTTTTAGCCATGTAGGAGCGATTGAATTTCAAGACTTCTTTCATATTCTGGTCTATTGCCATAAAATCCTCCAATTAAATCTGCCAATCTTAATGGGTGTATTATTATATTATTATACAATTTTGTAAAGAAAAAAGACAAAAATTTACAAAAATGTAACATTATTGTAACATAATATTCAAACAAAGGAATAATTATGTAAATTCATATCATTAGATTAAAAAATCTAATTATTCACACTCATTAAGCTGTTAGATTTATGTCAGAATATATTATTTTCAAGAGGGTTAGGGACGAAATTTTACATAAACTTCTTCGTCATGAAACTCGCCGTAGGTGTATAAACGTTGTTTTCTCACGGCCTCAAGACAATAACCGCCACGTTTGGCAACGGCTGGC
>OGQL01001946.1_pt1 | contig 14252 bp, 8 predicted proteins | sample 1553211 | NCBI WGS metagenome assembly OGQL01 (sample SAMEA2579942, study PRJEB22360) | human gut metagenome
AAGCCTCGACGCATGTCCGGCAACCGATGCATTTCTTTTTCGTATAGAGTTTTTGCTTCCGGCTGGAGATTCCTTCCGGATTATGGCACCATACGCACGACAGGGGGCATCCTTTCATAAAGATCGTAATCCGGATACCCGGCCCGTCGTTGATGGCATATCGTTTTATATCGAAAACAAACATCTTTTTTCAATTGCTAAAACGTTTCCTGTTCCGTCCGCATGATCACATCCGCCTGCAGATCGGCATTCATGTCATTGAAATAATCGCTGTAACCGGCTACGCGGACCAGAAGGTCGCGATAATCTTCCGGACATTTCTGGGCAGCATAAAGCGTCTCCGTATCGACGATATTGAACTGGATGTGATGTCCGCCCAAAGCGAAATAGCTGCGGATCAACGAAGACAACTTGGAGATATCCTCCTCGCGCTTCAGCAGGCTCGGCAGGAAACGCTGGTTCAGCAACGTTCCTCCGCTCTTCACCTGGTCAAGCTTGCCGAGCGACTTGATGACGGCAGACGGCCCGTGCGTATCGGCGCCATGAGACGGAGATGTGCCGTCCGAGATGGCACGCCCGGCCAAGCGTCCGTTAGGAGTCGCCCCCATCACCTTGCCGAAATATACGTGACAGGTGGTAGACAGCATATTCAGATGGAAACATTCGCCTTTCGTATTCGGCTTTCCTTCGATCGTATCATAGAGATCGTCAAACACCTTCACAGCAATACTGTCGGCATATTCGTCATCGTTTCCGAAGAATGGCGTGCGGTTCAGGATCGTCTGTCTCATCGCCTCGGCCCCTTCGAAATTATCGGCCATCGCTTTCAGCAGTTCGTCCATCGACCAGCGTTTATCTTCGAATATATGTTTTTTCAACGTCGCCAGGCTGTCGGTAATCGTACCGAGTCCCGTACACTGGATATAGGTCGTATTATAGCGCGGACCGCAGTTGTAATAATCCCGTCCTTTCGCTATGCAATCGTCGATGAAGAGAGACAGGAAGGTGGCCGGTGCATACTTGGCAAACATACGGTCGATATAGTTGCTGACACGCACCTTCATATCCACAAAGTAGCGGACCTGCTTCATAAAGGCAGCATATAGTTCGTCATAGCTGCCGAAACCGCGCGGATCGCCCGTCTCCAACCCGACCTTACGCCCGGAAACCGGATCGACACCGTTGTGGAGCGTCACTTCCAAAATCTTCGGCACATTCAGGTAACCGGTCAGCACATACGCCTCCTTGCCGAACGCCCACCTTCCTGCGAACGCCCCGACCTCGTTACACCCGCTGCAACCGCCTTCGCGTGCATCCTGCAACGATTTTCCCTGGCGCATCAACTCCTGGATATACACATCCGGATTGAACACGGACGGATAGCCATGTCCCTGGCGGATCACCTTGCAACCGGCACGCAGAAAACGTTCCGGTGTGCGGGAGCTGATATGGATCGCACTGCCGGGTTGCAGGATATGCAGTTCTTCGATCGTTTCGAGCATGATATAGGAGACCTCGCTCACCCCGTCGCTACCATCGGCTTTCACACCGCCGATATTCAGGTTCGTAAAATCATTATACGTACCGCTTTCTTTAGCCGTGATGCCGACTTTGGGAGGAGCCGTGTGGTTGTTCACCTTGATGAAGAAACAGGACATCAATTCTTTTGCCTCGTCGCGTGTCAACGTACCGTCGGCAATCCCCTTTTCGTAGAAAGGAGCCAGATGTTGGTCGAAATGACCGGGATTCATCGCGTCCCAACCGTTCAGTTCGGTGATCGTTCCTAAGTGGACGAACCAATACATCTGGATCGCCTCCCAATAGTTGCGGGGAGCATGGGCCGGAACCTGGCGGCAAACTTCGGCAATACGGCGCAACTCGGCCGCCCGTTTCGGGTCTTTTTCCGTCAGCGACATTTCATCGGCGAGGTCCGCATGCCGTTCGGCAAACAAGATGGCGGCGTCGCACGAGATGGACATGGCAGTCAGCTCCTCCTGCTTGTCGGTCGCTTCGGGATCGTTCATGAAATCGAGCCCGTCCAGTTCTTTCCGGATACGTTCTTTCAAATCCAGCAGTCCGTACTTATACACCTTTCCGTCCAAAGCGGTATGTCCCGGAGCGCGTTGTTCCATAAATTCGGTAAACATCCCCACCTCATAGGCATCCTTCCACTCCTGAGGCACATGGCTGAAGATACGTTCTCGCTGAGTACGCCCTTTCCAGTAAGGGATCACTTCGCGTTCATACGTGTCGATGTCTTCCTGGCTGATCGTATAACGCTGCAATTCACGTGTGTTCAAGACATGCAGATCCTCCACACTATGGCAGGTCAGTTCCGGGAAAGTCGGCACACATTTCGGTTTTGGTCCGCGTTCGCCCACGATCAGTTCGTCCTTGCCGATATAGATCGTCTTCTGCTTGCAGATCTCATAAAAATTCATGGCCCGAAGAATCGGAATCGGATATTTTCCGTAGTTTTCCTTGTAGAAACGGGTTTCTATCAAAGCGCGTTCAATAGACAGGGAGGGCTCGGCTTCGAACGTCTCTTGTCGAAGACGTTTGATCCGGTCATTCATTCCATAGGCATTTGCCTCTACTGTGGGGGCGAAATTAGATGCACTGTGCGGTGCACGCTGAGCTGTGATTGTAGTCATATTATATAAAAGGCTATTTTTATTCAATTATTTTAATCTGATAAATTCCGGACAGATACAGAGATAAAACCACCGGCATAGAGGCCAATGACTTCAGATACTAATACAAACCGAAAGAACTCTTACCCGAGAACGGTAAAAGAGAAAGGGGGAAAAACGCCTGTCAAGAAATCAGGCAATTGAATAGTCGTCTATAAGATTTAACGAACATATTGTAATAATTTAAAATCAACACTCGGTATTAAGTATATGATTGCAGCAAATATAGACATTTTTCCATAAAAACAAAAGAAATCATATTTATTTAATAAAACCCGGTGCACCCCCATCCTGTAAAAAGATCAATCAAGCAATCCCATACGCTTTCAACTTATTATAAAGCGTTTTGCGGTCAATACCCAACAACTGGGCTGCTCTGGTCTTATTGTTGCCGGCTTCTTGCAGGGCACGTTTGATCATTTCGCATTCGTGCGATTCGTTTTTCAACTGGATATTGACCGGAGCGGAAACCGGACCGGCAGTCAGCTCTTCCGGGAGTTCGTTACGGGTAATATAGCGGCCGGTCGCCAACAGGGTCGCATACTTGATGGCGTTCTTCATCTGGCGCAAGTTGCCCGGCCACGAATAAGACTGGAAAATCCGGATCACTTCATTATCAAAGCCAATAATATCTTTCTGCAATTCCATATTGGCCTGATCCAGGAAGTTGTTGGCAAACAGCAAAAGATCTTCTTTCCGTTCCTTCAGATCAGGGATACGGACGGTAAACTCGTTGATACGATGATACAAATCTTCGCGGAAATCCCCCTTATCAATCGCAGAACGCAGGTTCTCGTTTGTCGCGGAGATAAGACGGACATTGATCGCGATCTCCTGATTGCTACCGATCGGTTTTACTTTCCGCTCCTGCAAGGCACGAAGAAGCTGTACCTGTACCTCATAGGACAAGTTGCCGATCTCATCCAGAAAAATCGTACCACCTTGGGCGGCAACAAAGGCACCTTCTTTATTATCGATAGCTCCGGTAAACGAACCTTTCACATGCCCGAAAAATTCGGACGCGGCCAAGTCTTTCGGGATCGCTCCGCAGTCAACAGCAATAAAAGGGGCTTTCTTACGATTGCTCTGTTCGTGAATACGGCGAGCAACATACTCTTTCCCTGTACCGCTCGAACCGGTAATCAACACAGACATATCTGTCGGAGCAACCAGACGTACATGCTCGTAGAGCTGGCGGGCAGCTTGGCTCTGTCCCTCCACATACTGGCTATGCGTTCCTCCCGGCAGTTCGGGACGTTTGGCTGAACGCGCAGGACGTTCCGGCTCGGTGGCAGAAGCGACCGGGCCTGTTTCCGTCTTTATCACATCCTTGATTTTGCCTAAAAGTTCTTCCGGGTTCAACGGTTTGGCAATATAATCGGACGCTCCTAACTTGATGGCTTGCACGGCGGTTTGTATCTCCGCATAGCTGGTCATCATAATCAGGGGAATTACAAAATTATTTTCTTTTATCCATTTCAACAGATCGATTCCATCCCCGTCCGGCAAACGCAAATCAGACAGGATCAAATCGAAAGAGGCATCCTCTATCCGGCTTCGCGCATCCGAAACCGATGATACCGAACTGACCTCGAAGCCTTTCCTCCCCAGCCAGGTTTTCAGCATCAACGAGAATGTTATATCATCTTCTAAAATCAGGATAGACGGCATATTGTTTTTATTTTATTTCCTACGCAAATATAACGGATAATTGTCAATTCAAAAAGCCCAAGTCGCCTTTTTCCATGCCCCCTCGAACGGACCTTGCTTGAATCTCTTCAACCACCAATGGCAGAAACCTAACTGGAGGACGAACAGCAGGACACCGACTCCGAAACTGGCTGTCGTACCTAAAACATTATAAAGTGACAAACCATAGCCGAAATAGACAAACGATCCTATAATAGACTGTGTCAAATAGTTAGTCAAACTCATCTTTCCGTATGGCACCAAACTGTGCAGCACTTTATGGGTCGAAACTTGTTGCCACAGGAAGACGAAACAAGCGACCAACACACACATGAAAGAGAAATTGCGGAAAGAGGAAACCACCGTGTTCATCGGAGTCAGCATCGCCTTGTTGGAGATCATATCCGGTAGGGAAGCCGTAATGAAATACAACGGGACAAAGCAAACCGCACCGATAACCAGCGTCCGCATCCAGAAAACCCGATGTTCGGACAGTTTGGCAAACAACTGTCTGCGTCCGATCAGCATACCCAACAGGAACAAAGAAGCAGTCTGGAAGAAACGTCCGTACCCCCATGCCCACAACAGACTGAACAACTGGCCGTCCCAAAGGTTGGACTTGACCATCGCCCAGAAATCCGGCTGCGAAAGGAACGGATACATACGTTGGCTATGCACACGCCAAACGCCGGCTGCCGGCACATAGTCAGGATTCATCATCGCATAGAAAAACTTGCCGAGTTCGAGCGGCTGGAGCATCAGGATAATAGCGGCAATGAGGACCGCCCGGTCGCTCCATTTACAGACTAACACGAGCACCACGCCAATTATAGAATAAAGGACTAATATGTCGCCGGGGAAAAACGCCCCGTTGAAACAGCCGATAATGAACAAAAGGAAAAGCCGCCACAGGAAACGCAGGCGAAAGTCTTTGCCTTTCTTCGCCTGGTTGTTATATTGAATGAAGAAACTGAATCCGAACAGCAGAGAGAAAATCGCGTAAGCTTTCCCGGAAAAGAGGAAAAACAATGTTTCCCATATCCCTTTATCCATCGCCTCCATAAAAGCTGAAGAAGCTGCGGGGAAGTCATAGAAATTAAAATGTTCGATGTTGTGTAGTAACATAATAGCCATAACGGCAAAACCGCGTAGTGCATCCACCACCTCGATACGAGGCGACTTAGCTAAAAGTCCGTGCTCCATTGATAATGATTTATGATTTTTAATTTATGATTTATGATTTACAATTTTACGAAAGGCAAAAGTAGATAAAGAAGTCATATAAAACAAAAAAAGCACCCTTTTAGGCGCTCTTTTTGTTTGCAGACTTAAAATAGATACTCGAACATAGTAACTTTAAAACGGTTTTTAATGTAGAAACGTCCACTTCCGCTTCTCGTTATAAAAGAAGCGAATACCGTGCCAAACTCGGCCCGGCACACGACCTGTTTTTATAAACTCTTCTATTTTAACAGATAAGTCACCCGGAATGTTTTACAGGAGCTAATTATTACAACGTTACAAATGGGGAATTGTGGACATACATGGGGAATTTTTCTACAAATACCGCTCCACAGCCTGGCCCACAACAACACCCGCCTGCCGGATCACTTCAGATAAAAGCCGCTTCCAACCTTCGTCTGTCAGTGCTTCGTCGTTCTTCTCAAGGATTCTCAGTTGGGCTACCAAGTCGGAAGCTCCCAACATGGTGAAAAGCGGGATCAGCTTATGGGAGATTTTGGCAGCAGGAACACGTTCGGTCTTCTCCAAAGCTTGTTGCAGCAACGAAACGCTCTTGTTCGTCTCCTCGGCAAAAGTCCGGATAATGGACGCGGAGGCTTCTTTGTCTTCACCGGCAAAAGCGGTAAGCGAATCAAAATTGAATTCGGGCGACACCTCGGCTTGTATATCCGCCTGCAACAGATTATTCAACAAAGCGATCAACTGCTTAGCCGTGAAAGGCTTGTTCAGGAATCCGGTAAAGCCGACTTCCAGATAATGGGTATGCTCGTTTTCCACACTGGCCGAAAGCGCGATGACAGGCACGGTATCTGTACCGGGGACACCCGACGAACGAATGACGTTGAGCAGGCCGTAACCATCCATTCCCGGCATCTGTATATCGGTTATGATCGCGTCGAAAGAACTATTACGCAAAATATCGACCACGGCAAACGGATTTGAACAACTGGCGACCTCCACATGGTTCCGTTTCAAAAACTCTTCCGTCAGTGCCAACTGCAACGGATCGTCATCGACCAGCAAACAAAAGATTTCGCGTCCTCCGAAGCTCCCGGTTTCCGTTTCGTCTTCCTCCTCTATGGCAGGCGTGGCAGGCAGTGTCTGCACTTCCGACTCCTGCAAAGGCAGGACAATCGTAAAATCACTTCCTTTTCCCGGAACACTCTTTAGCGACAAGGTTCCTCCCATCAGTTCGATCAGCTTGCGGGTAATGGAAAGTCCGAGACCGAAACCTTCTTCCTTTTCAGTTCCCGACAGACGGGCAAACTCGCCGAAAATCTTTTCCTGTTCTTCTTCCGGAATCCCGACACCGGAGTCGGAGACGGTAATTGACAATTGAGAATTGACAATTTAATTTGACTATTAAGACGATGCGCCCTTCGTGGGTAAACTTGACAGCGTTGGACAACAAGTTGCTGACTACCTGGCGGAGACGTATCGGATCACCGGAATAGATGCGATCCATCCCTTCCTCTTTCATATTCAGAACAAAAGCCAGTCCTTTCGCCTCGGCTATCGGACGGAAGCTCCCGTATATTTCGTTAAAAAGCGTACGTACGCTGAAAGGCACGTTCTGTATCTCCATCTGCCCCGATTCCAACCGATGAAAATCAAGCAAGCCGTTCACCAGCGAAAGGATATGATCGGCCGATCCGGTCATATTTTCCAAATAATAACGTTGCCTTTCGTCCGGACAACGGCGCAGCAACAGTTCGATATAACCGATTATGGACGAGAGCGGCGCACGGATATCGTGGCTGATCGTCAGCATCAGCTTCTCCCGGCTATGGAGCAGGTCTTCGGCATATTGCTTGGCTTTCTCCAATTGCTGCCGGTAATACTGGCTCCTGGAGATATCACGCGTGATCAGAATGATAAAGACCACCACGATAATCAGCGACAGGATAGCGATGCCGCCAATGAGATAAGAGGTTTCGCGCAGCACCTCCTGTTTCTTCACGACACGCTCCATCGACGCGTTCATCTCCTCTTCTTCTATATCGCGCAACATCTGGTTGATCCGGCTTGTGATGATACTGTTATTATAACGTAAATTAGCGGCACGCTCCAAAAGCTGGTCGACAAGCTGTTTACGCTGGTCGGCCACACTGTCCTGCAAATTTTTCAGGACCGTCACGATCGTGTCTGCCGGGTTGAAGGAGTTCACCAACGTATCAGTCACGATCTGCCGGGTCGTATTCACGATAACGGTCGAATCCTCTTTAGGCGGTGAGAATGCATCGGCAAGGCGGCGGAAAAAGCCGCGGTGCTTATGGGGCTGGGGAGTTTTCACGGAATCCTGGTGCACGATCACGCGCTCCTGTATTTCGACCTGCCGGATCATCGTATCTTGCCGGGCGATCACCTTCTCGATGTTTTGGGTATACAGATGTTCCGCGTTCGTCTCACGCCAGGTTTCCAACAGGCGGCGCGTGTTCCAACGCTTCTGCTCGATCAGCATATCGATCGTGTCGATCTTGGGATATAGTGCGGGATTCGACACTAACGTACGCAAGGAATCCATATTCTGCAAAGCCTTGTTCAGCGTGCGGTTGAAATGCTTGATTTCCCCCTGCGGAAGCCCGACCATTTGTCCGAGTGCTTCGCTTTCGTAGAGCAACGACAAGGTGTTGGTCACGAGATAGACCTTCTCGCTCGATTTGTTGTTCGGGTCGTCTTCGCCGGCAAACTGTTCGATGATGTTATAGATATAAACGACCGAACACACGGCTATCAGGATCAATAACAAGTATCCCAATATGACTTTACTTGTAATATGCCCGTTCTGTGCGCTCATCAGTCTTTCTTATAGGCCATTTTCCATTTGTCCAACATAACGAAATCCGCTTTCTTCAATCCAACCTTCCAGAACGGGACCGGTTCGTCGTGATCACCGAGAAACATACGGTCACGAACGGCAAAAGCAGGGTTGGTCAGGGCCAATGTGGAATCGGATACCGAAGTCCGGACACCGGCAATATCCAATACCGTATGGAACACGCTGTTCGTGCTGACCGGATACGCCCCGTGAGACATCGCCGTCCGGTATTTCTCCGGGAAAACGGTCCGATAATCGTCCGAAAACCAAATAATATACGGGATATGGAGCTGATAATAAGTCGGTATAGGCGAAGCATGCAGGTAACGGGCACGCGCATCATCGAAAATATCTTCTCCATGATCGCTCAGATAGAGCATCGACGCACAAACCTCCTTCTTTTTCAACATGTCGACGATTTCTCCCAAAACATAATCCGTATAACGGATCGAATTGTCGTAAGCATTACGCAGTTCCTTCTTATAAGACTGGCGAATGCCTTCGGCCTTATCCGGCGTATAAATCCGGAACTCGGCCGGATACCGCTCATGATAATTGAAATGCGACCCGTATGTATGGAGGACGATAAACATATCCTCGTCCGATTTATCCAGTTCCTTTTCCAAATACGGCAAAAGGGCGGCATCGTGCAACGAGGTCAGATACGATCCGGTGTTGAACGTGCTCATATCAATAAACGTATCGGCCTCCCGGTAGAAAGCCCCGATCATCGAAGTGGTCAGTTTCTGGTTGGCGATGACAAGCGTACGGAAACCGGCTTCCTTGAAAGCGGTGACAATGCTTTTCTCGTCATATATCACGCCATAGTTTTCCGCACTGGCGGCAGACAGGATGATCGGTACGCTTTTGTGCGTATTGTTGGATTGCGTCACGACATCCGTAAAATGCACCAGGCCATCGAGCCCCTTCATCCGCGGAGTCGTATTGCGTTCATATCCATACAAGCTCCACTCCATAGCCCGCGAAGTCTCTCCCACCACAAGCACGTAAATCTCGCGCTTGCCATCCGCCTGTCCCGTCCGGACCGAGTTGAACCTGAAATCGGCAGAAGAGATGGAATAGTTGGCGTTTTTGTTCGATTTGGTAATCGCAAAATAGAGATTATAAAGCGCATTGACCGGATAGACATCGTTCTTGATCGAGAAACTGTGCTTTTGCCAAGAAGGCAGAAAGCAAAGCAGCACCCCTACCCCGAAAAGTCCTAAGCTTCTGAACGCCCACCGCTTGCGAAACACGGCGGTCAACCTGTCTTTCATGAGGACCGAACGCGTAGCCAGCCACAAGGTAGGAAGCGTATAAAAGAAAAAGACGCAAACGATGACAAGAAAAATATTCCCTAATAATTCGCTTGCCTCGGAAGCATTCGAACTTGTCAAGTTCAGGAACATGTCCACCGCTATCACCGACTCGCCGAAAAGATACAACAGGACCAATTGCCCTCCGTCCAGTATGATTTTCGGCAACAGACACCAGACCACCACTCCGGGTTTACGCGCCAGCAGCAAAACTCCCATCCAGAACGCCAACGGCATGACGATAGAAGCAAGGCCCACCGGAACAGGCAAAGGCTCTGTGAACAGAAAAACACAGTTCGGAATGATGAAAAGCAAGCCGAACAAGAAATATAAGTGTTCCTGTGAAGATATCCAACGCAAAATATTAGTAAAGTACCTCATCGATTTTTGCCTAAAAAGCCTAATTTTATCAACTATTCTTATCACTATTCCACAACAGTACTGCTGCAATCGGCAAAAATAAGCGTTATCCATCACATACACATACAGAAGAAGCACAAAAAAAGTTATTTCAATGTCTGCCTTGCCCGATATCATTTCGTCAGCAAAACAGCCACTCCCCAGTCCAAATAGAAACGTTAAAAAATATTACCCGCTATAGTAATTCCAAATATATGGGGTACTAATCCGATTTACATGGGGTCGTAATGACATTTTGATATTTTAAAAATCATGCAAATGCTTTCAATAATCTTGCAATATGCCGGTAGCAGAACTTTGTTGCTTCCGACTGTCGCTTTTTATTTTTAATTTCGGGCAACCGAAAAAGGGGAAGATTATTTAAAATCATCAATAATAATTAAGGTAAAGACAAAATGAAAAGACAAATCATGCTGCTATCGGCTTGTACGGTCGCTTTGCTGAGTGCTTGTTCGTCGAACACACGCATCGCAAACGAAGTATATGCCCCTGCTGCCAAAAACGAATTACGGGCGCCGGCAACACCGCTGGTAACGATCGACCCGTACACCAGCGCCTGGTCGTTTGCCGACCGCCTGAACGAAGAAAGCGTGCGCCACTGGACCGGCCGTAACTTCCCGCTGTTGGGAAGCCTGCGTGTAGACGGCGTTTCATACCGGTTCATGGGAGCGGATAAAGTAGAGGTGACGCCGGTTATCGGTACGGCGGTTTCCGGCTTATGGGAGGCGACCTACACATTCGGGCAGCCGGAGGGAGAATGGACCGCCGTCGATTACGAGGCAAAAGGCTGGAAAACAGGCAAGGCGGCATTCGGGACAGACGATAATCCGTATCGCTCCACTCCCTGGCAAGACGGCGACATCTGGGTACGCCGCTCGTTCGACTGGCCTGAGGGGACGGATAAGGAAGATCTGTTCCTGCAATATTCGCACGACGACAACATCGAGTTGTACATCAACGGCAAGCAGGTGGCCGTAACCGGCAACGGGTTGGATTACGACCTGCTGAAGGAAATCCCGCAGGAAGTGGCCAACACGCTCAAACCGACAGGCAACATCCTGGCTGCCCACTGCCGCAACAACGGAGGAGGTGCCTACGTGGACATGGGAATCATGAAGAAGGTAAAACGGGGAGACACGTTTGACAATAAAGCGGTCCAGACGGCGACCACCGTCATGCCGACACAGACGTACTATACGTTCGAATGCGGCCCTGTCGAACTGGATTTGATCTTCACTGCTCCGATGCTGATGGACGACCTGGAGGCCATGACCGCCCCGTACAATTATATCACGTATCAGGCCCGTTCGTTAGATGGCCGGACACACGAAGTCCAGTTATACCTCGAAGCGACCCCTCAATGGGCTGTAAACACGACAGATCAACCTGTCACCTTCGAAAAGATCGAAAAAGACGGGTATGTCTATCTGAAGACCGGCTCTGTCGACCAAGAAGTTTTGGGCAAGAAAGGTGACGATGTCCGCATCGACTGGGGTTATTTCTATCTCTCGGCTGCACAATCTCCGGATGTGACAGTCGCTATCGACGAATATTATGCAGCCAAGAAAGCATTTATGTCCGACGGCAGACTGTCCGGCAAAGCGGACAACGTATCTCCGGATATGGAAAAACAGATGACGGTCCTCGCCTACTCCGACAATTTAGGCAAAGTAAACGGAAAGACCGTATCAGGACATCTGTTGATCGGATATGACGATCTGTATGCGATCCAGTATTTCAATGACAACCGGATGGCCTACTGGAAGCACGACGGACAGACGGACATTTTCGATGCCTTCGCCAAAGGTCAGAAAGAGTATGCCGGAATGATGAAACGGTGTGCGGATTTCGACAGGCAACTAATGCAGGAAACAACGGCCGCCGGCGGACAAAAATATGCCGAGCTGTGTGCCCTGGCCTATCGTCAGGCTATCTCCGCCCACAAGTTGGTGACAGATAAGGAAGGCAACTTGCTATTCCTGTCGAAAGAGAATTTCAGCAACGGCTCGATCGGAACGGTCGATATCACCTATCCTTCGGCCCCGATGTTCTTATGCTATAACCCCGAACTCCTGAAGGGAATGATGAACCCGATCTTCTACTACAGCGAAAGTGGCAGATGGAACAAGCCTTTCCCCTCACACGATGTCGGCACGTATCCGCAGGCTAACGGACAGACCTACGGCGGCGATATGCCGGTCGAAGAATCCGGCAATATGCTGATCCTCGCGACAGCCATTGCGACAATCGAAGGAAATGCGGATTATGCGGCCAAACATTGGGATGTTTTGACAACCTGGGCCGATTACCTGAAAACAGAGGGGCTTGACCCGGACAACCAGTTATGTACAGACGATTTCGCCGGTCATTTCGCTCACAACACCAACCTGTCCATCAAGGCCATCATGGGTGTGGCAGGCTACGGCAAGATGGCCGGAATGTTGGGAAAGAAGGAAATAGCGGATTCTTATCTGGCGACAGCTCGTGAAATGGCTGGCAAATGGATTGCGATGGCAAAAGACGGGGATCACTATAAGCTGACCTTCGATAAGTCCGGTACATGGAGCCAGAAATATAATTTGGTTTGGGACCGCTTGTTAGATCTGAATATATTCCCTTCGGAAATAGCTGAAACGGAAACAGCTTACTACAAGACCAGACAAAACAAATATGGTCTGCCGCTGGACAATCGCGAAGATTATACCAAATCCGACTGGATTCTGTGGAGTGCCTGCCTGACCGGCAATACGGCCGATTTTGAAACGTTCATGCTTCCGGTCTGGAAATACGCCAACGAAACGACCTCACGCGTCCCGTTGAGCGACTGGCATTACACTTCCGACGGAACACAACGTGGATTCCAGGCCCGTTCAGTCGTCGGCGGCTACTATATGCGATTGCTGGAAAAACGGCTGAAGAGAAAGTAAAAGATTTATGATTTATGATTTATGATTTATGCCTTGTATAGTATCGTACACATAAATCACAAATCATAAATCATAAATCACAAATCACAAACTCCCCCTCGCCACCTTCTGTATGATACCGAGAAACTCTTCATTCGTCATCCGGATATCCGGTTCCTTATAATTCACGTAATCTTCAAAATAATCGCTGGCGATATCTGCCACGATCTCAGAGCCGTCCAACCCGAAAGAACTCACCAACTTCTCCACCTTGCCACGAATCTGGCGGATCACCTGCAAGCGGTCTTCATAACGGTCCGGTTTTTCCAGCTCCGTCACATGCTCGTTTCGGGCAATCAGATAAACGGTCGTATAAAACTTGTCCACATCTCCGAAAGCCGGGATAAACAGAGCTTTCTTTTCCTCTGGCAACGCAGCCAGTGTTTCCTGAATTTTTGTCATTATTGTGTTTATTTTAATTGGTTGGCGAAGATAGTACATTCCGTTCATAGATAAAGTCTATCCCGCGATAAATAATATGTATTTCATTCTATGAACAAATTTCGAGCAGGGAATGTTAGAATAGTAGAAACAACATAAAACAGATTGATCATGCTTACATTATGTCTCAGTTTATTATTGTTGATAACAAATAATAGTAATAATAGTCAAATAACAGATAAAAAAGAAAAAGTTATGAAATTTGAATTAATCCAGTTACCCTATGCAGCCAACGCGCTGGAACCGGTTATAAGTAAAGAAACGATTGAGTTCCATCATGGCAAACATTTACAGACTTATGTAAATAACCTGAACAACCTCATTCAGGGAACCAAGTTCGAAAACGCTACTTTAGAACAGATCGTGGCAGAATCCGACGGTGCTATCTTCAACAATGCCGGACAGACGCTTAATCATAATTTGTACTTCACCCAGTTCTCCCCCTATGGCGGTGGCAGACCGACCGGCGCCCTCGCCAAAGCGATCGACGCGACTTGGGGATCGTTCGAGAACTTCCAGAAGGAATTCGTAGCTGCCGGAACCGGTCTATTCGGCTCAGGATGGGTATGGCTGGCTAAAGATAAAGACGGAAAACTCTCAATTACCAAAGAAGCTAACGGTAGTAACCCGGTTGCTCACGGATTGAAACCGATCCTGGGATTCGACG